>TARA_B110000459_G_scaffold27269_1_pt1 | contig 10223 bp, 7 predicted proteins | sample TARA_B110000459 | Tara Oceans TARA_B110000459 (sample SAMEA4398296) | marine metagenome | biome: Polar Biome; feature: [SRF] surface water layer (ENVO:00010504); material: water (ENVO:00002006), including particulate matter (ENVO:01000060) such as... | depth 5 m | reverse complement strand
GCCAGCTGCGCGTCGAAGTTCGCCTGCACCGCCTGAGCGGTGAGTGGCGTGCCGTCGTGGAACGTGATTCCCTCCCGCACGACGACCCGCCATCTCGTCAGATCGCCGTCGACCGACTCGACCGACTCGGCCAGATACGGCACGATGTTGCCGTCGGCGCCAACCGCGGTCAGCGTGTCGAACACCGTCAAGGCCATCGTTCGGCCCGGCGCCGACAGCGACGAGGTTGTGGGGTTCAGCCCATCGACATCGGCCTCGAGCGCAAAGCGCAACGTGCCACCCGGAACCGGGCTGATCTCGTCGCCTGCGCTGTCATCGGTGTCGCTTGCCCGGACGACGTCCTCGATGATTTGACCCTCGCTGACAGGAGCCTCGGCGACGACCGGCGCGTCGCTTGTGGCCACGCCGTCGATCGCCGTGGGCTCGTCGACGTCGCCCGCAGCCGTCGGCGGGTCTTCGGGCGCACTGTCGCTGCCCGACGAGCCGCCGCCGCACGCTGCCGCGACGAGTGCCAAGCAGGCCAGTGCGGCAACGGCCGTCGTCGCCCGTGGAAGTCGGCTTCTGGTCATTTGAGCTCCATTCGAGATAGTTGTGCAGTCCGTCATTGGCGCGACCATTCGCGAGCAGCAATGACCTTGACTTCATCGGTGTCCGGGTCTTGACCGCCGGGAAGTTGGACGGTGACGTCGTGGAGCGTGCCGGTGAACGTGAACGGCGCTGAGTAGCGGGCTGAGACGGCCGAGCGGTGGTCCTCGCCAACGCTGATGCCGACAGAGGTGAATGTCATCAGGTAACGCGGGACCGCCTCGCGACCACAGGCTTGCGCGTCGATCGACACCTCGATCCAGCCGGCAGCGCCTACCCGCTCGAGGTGTACACCCAGAGTGCAATCCCCGGCGGGCACCTCGATGCTCGACTCGACGATTGTGTGATCGCCGAACGCGTTGTAGTCGACGACGAGTTTGCCGTCCTGCACGAAGACCGACAGGCCGGAGTTCTCGTTGCCCGTCGAAATCAGGACCCCCTCGTCGCTAGCCGCTCCCGTGACCCGCGCAGTGATGTCGACGACGGTGTCGGTCAGCGACGCAGCGGTTCGTGTGGGGATCGGCGTCATGGGCGGTCGATAGACGTAACGACGATCCGGCCGGTGCACGGAATGATCGAGCAGACGCGGGATGAACAACTCCAGTCGCCGCTCGTCGAGCGGGAGCACGCCGTGGATTTCCGCCTCCTGCCACCACAGGTCGATCAGCTCGGTCAGTCGCGCCGGCTCAGCGGCGGCTAGGTCATTGCATTCGGACGGGTCGGCCGAAAGGTCGAACAGCTCCCATGGTTCGGTGTCGAAGTCGGCGCCCGGAAAGTGCCTTGCGACCGCCTTCCACCACACACCATCGAGCTCGACGATCAGTGCCCGGTTTCCGGCGAACTCAAAGTACTGCAACCTGTTCGTCGCCGGAGCGTCGGCATCGTCGAGCACCGACGCGAACGAGTGACCGGTCACCGGCATCTGCTCGATACCGCGGTACACCTCGGGTGGGGTGACACCGAGCAGTTCGTAGATGGTCGGCACGACGTCGGACACGTAGGTGAACTGGTTGCGTTTGGTCCCTGCCTGTTCACCGAGGCCAGCGGGCCAGTGCACGACCAGCGGAACATGCATCCCGCCCTCATGGACGTGGGTCTTATACCAACGGAACGGCGAGTTGCCGCACTGCGCCCACCCCCACGGGTAGTTCGTGTGGCTGCGCGGCCCGCCGATGTCGTCGATCCGCTCAACCGCTTCGTCCGGCGACTCAGTGATGCCTTGGAAGTGCTTCATCTCGTGCATCGTGCCGGCCGCGCCTCCCTCCTGGGAGGCGCCGTTGTCGGACATGACCACGAAGATCGTGTTGTCCAGTTCTCCCATGGCGCGGAGCCCGTCGACGAACCGCCCGATCTGGTCGTCGGTGTGGTCTAGGAACGCGGCGAAGGTCTCCTGCAGCCTGCACGCAAGGCGCTGCTGGTTGTCACTCAGGTCATCCCAGGCCTCGACGCCGGGGTTGCGGGGCGCGAGGGTCGTGTCGGGCTGGATCACGCCGAGTTCGACCTGACGCTCGAACCAACGCTGACGCACCACATCCCAGCCCTCGTCGTAGCGACCGCGGTACTTGTCGAGATACGCCTGCGGCGCCTGGTGCGGGGCATGCGTCGCACCGAACGGGAGGTATGCGAAGAACGGGCGATCGGGACGGAGCCCCTTGTTGTCGTTGACCATCAACAGCAGCTGATCGACCAGATCTTCGGACAGGTGGTAGCCCTCCTCGGCGGTGGCTGGCGGATCGATGTAGGAGTTGTCGCGTACCAACTCCGGGTTGAACTGATCGGTTTCACCTGGCAGGAATCCGTAGAACCGTTCGAACCCGCGACCCAGCGGCCACTGGTCGAACGGGCCAGCCGCCGAGACGGCGGTGCCCGGATTCAGGTGCCACTTGCCTGCACACAAGGTCGCGTACCCCTCGTCGCGGAGTACCTCGGCGACCGTTGCCGCCGCGTTCGAGAGGTGGCCGGCCGCATGCGGGAAACCCGTCTCCCAGCCGGCCAGGCCGCGCATGCCGACGGCGTGCTGGGACCGCCCAGTCAGCAGTGCTGCACGCGTCGGCGAGCACACCGGCGTCACGTGGAAGTTCGTGAACTGCACCCCATCAGCCGAAAGCGCATCGATGTTCGGCGTGTCGATGTCAGACCCGTAGCAACCAAACTGGGCGAACCCGGTGTCGTCGAGCAACACGAACACCACATTCGGCGCCCCGTTCCCAGGATGCGGCCGTTCCTCGAAATGCGGCTCGGAATCGGCCAGTGTGCGCCCGATCTTTCCTTTGAAGTCAGTCATGTGATTGCTCCTTCTCTCAGATCGTGTTCTCAGATGGTGTTCTCAGGTGGTGATGGTGGTCAGGTGGTGATGGTGGTCAGGTCGTCGCCGATGATGACTTCGCCGTCGTAGTGCTCGGCGGCCCGAGCAATCCATTCCGGGTACTGGCCGGGGGTCGGCGCGGGAACCATGTGGGTCATGGCGAGCCGCTTGGCTCCCACGCGGGCCGCGGTCTGTGCGGCCTCGACGACTCCTGAGTGGTACTCGAGAATGTCTTGCGCCATCTCGCCGGGCAACAGCGCAATGATGTCCTTGCGGAGCACGGTCTGCACGTACACGTCGGCATCAGCGGCAAGCTGATCGACGCCGTCACACGGGGTCGTGTCGCCGACCAGTGCAGCGACGGCCCCCTCGTGTTCGAGACGGAACCCGATCGTCGGGTGGACCGGCGCATGGTTGGTTGCCGCGGTCGTGACGTCGACGTCACCGATGCGGAACTCGTCGCCGGGCCGCAACTCGGTGACCTCGACCTGGGGACCCTTTACCAGCGGGTCGTGGTGCTCAACCCGGTACCCGATGTCGTCTTCCAGCGCGTGGAGTTGACGTTCGACGAACCGAGCGATGCCCACTGGTCCGAAGACGTTCAACGGCACGAGCTCACGCGTTCTGACCCAATGCGTGGTGATCACGTCGTTGAGCGCACAGATGTGGTCGCTGTGCAGATGCGTGATCAGCACACCAGCAAGCAACGACGGGTCCGACCCTGCTGCGGCCATCCGCATCACGACACCTCGACCCGCGTCGACGAGGATGTGCGTGTCACCCGCCTTGACGAGTGTCGAAGGGCCAGCACGGTTCGGGTCGGGCAGCGGCGATCCGGTGCCGGTCAAGATGATGTCCATCAGCTGTGTGTCCTTTCGTGGGCGGCAAACTTGACCATAGCAAAGATTTTTCATACAGTGTGAAATTATGTCGACGCATGCCAGAAAGCAATCGATGAATGACCGTTCGCTGCACTACCGGACTTGTCCGTTGTGCGAGGCGACCTGTGGGCTCGAAGTGACCGTCGAGGGCGACGCGTTGGACGGCAAAGTGGTGCGCATCCGGGGCGACCGCGACGACGTGTTCTCACACGGATTCATCTGCCCCAAGGGCTCGACCCTGAAGCAGCTCCACGAAGACCCCGACCGTCTGACCTTGCCCATGGTGAAGCGCGATGGGCGCCACGTGGAGGTGTCCTGGGACGAGGCGTTCGAGGAGATCGAGCGGCTGATGCTCCCGGTGATCGAGGAGCATGGCCGTGAGTCGGTGGCGATCTACCAGGGCAACCCGGCCGTGCACAATCATGCACTCACTATCTACGGGCGGGCGCTGATCTCGGCGCTGGGCACGAGGAACATCTACTCGGCGGGCACGGTCGACCAGATGCCGCGCCACGTCTCGTCGGGATTCCTGTACGGCGACCCTCTGGCCTTCCCCGTGCCCGACCTCGACCGGACCGACTACCTGCTCATGCTGGGCGCCAACCCCTTCGAGTCGAACGGCAGCCTCGCAACCGCCCCCGACTTCCCCGGCCGCCTGCAGGCCATCCAGAAGCGTGGCGGCCGGTTCGTGGTGGTCGACCCGCGCCGCACCAAAACCGCCAAGGCTGCCGACGAGCACCTCACGATTCGACCCGGCAGCGACGCCGCCTGGTTGGCGGCGCTGGCCCACGTCCTGTTCGACGAGGACCTGGTCGACGCCGGCGCAGCGGGTGAACACCTCGACGGGGTCGACGACGTGCGTCGACTGGTCGCGCCGTTCACGCCCGAAGCGGTCGAGCACGCGACTTGGATCACTCCCGAGATCACTCGTCGCATCGCCCGCGAACTCGCGGCAGCACCCACCGCGGCGGTCTACGGGCGGATCGGCACCAACACGGTGCCGTTCGGAACCCTGGCCTCGTGGCTGACCGACGTGGTCACCATCCTGACCGGCAACCTCGACCAGCCGGGCGGCATGATGTGGGCCCACCCGGCACACCTTCCACCCCATAAGGTCGGTCCGGGGCGAGGCTTCGTCACCGGTCGCCGCACGACGCGGGTCAGCGGTCGCCCCGAGACAAAGGGCGAGTTTCCTGTTGCCGCGCTGCCGGAGGAGATCGAGACTCCCGGCCCCGGCAAGATCCGTGTTCTCGTGACCGTGGCGGGCAATCCGGCTCGCTCGATCCCCGACAGTGACCGCACCGAAGCCGCCTTGGCCTCGCTCGATGTGATGGTTTCGGTCGATCCGTATCTCAACGAGACGACACGTCACGCCGATGTGATCCTGCCGCCTCCTTCGGCGCTGGCCCGGAGCCACTACGACCTGGCCTTTTACGGGCAGGCGGTCCGCAACATCGCGAACTACTCCCCACAGCTGTTCGACCCCCAGGGGCCATGCGAAGAGGACATCATCGCCCGGCTGGCCCTGGTCGCCAGCGGTCAGGGCGCCCACGGCGACCCGCAGCTCATCCACGATCTCGTCCTTGACAGCGTGCTGCGGGCTGCGGTGAAACCTGGTCGCGAACTCGAGGGTCACGACGTGGCCGAGCTGCGCGCTCAGCTTGGCAACCGCAGCCCGGCCGACCGGGCACTCGAGGCGATGTTGCGTTCCGGATGGGCGGGCGACCACTTCGGTGCGCGTCCGGAGGGTCTGAGCATGGAACTCCTCGAAGCCCACCCCCACGGCATCGACCTTGGAGCACTCACCCCGCAACTGCCCGGTCTACTGCGCACCGTCTCGGGCCGGATCGAGCTGGCGGCGGCGCCTCTGGCAGATGACGTCGAGCGCCTACAGCGTTGGCTCGACGAGGTACCCGACGGCACCACAGCCAACAGCGCGGTGCTCGTCGGGCGCCGGCACGTGCAGTCCAACAACTCGTGGATGCACAACGTCAACGTTCTGGTGAAGGGCCGCGAGCGCTGCACGCTGCAGGTTCACCCCGCTGACGCCGCGGCATGGGGACTGATCGATCGCGGTCAAGCCCGAATCACTTCGGCGGCAGGATCGGTGGAGGCTCCGGTCGAGATCACCAACGACATCGCCCAATCGGTGGTCAGTCTGCCCCACGGCTGGGGCCACGATGCCCCCGGCACGCGGTTGAACGTCGCGGCCCGACGCCCGGGGGTCAACAGCAACGTGCTCACCGACGGATCGATGATGGACCCATTGTCGGGCAACGCCGTGCTCAACGGCATCCCCGTCGAGGTCGCCCCCGCGCCGCCAAGAGACACCGAGGCGAGCAACACCGAGAGCCAACAAGAATCGGAGACCGTATGAACACCACCAACACCACAACCTCCAACACAGGCAGCACCACCACCTCAGGCAGCACCGACCGCCGTGTCGCACTCATCGCGAACACGAGCTTTTACATTGGCCCGCCACTGGCCCGCGAGCTGGCGAAGCGGGGCCACGACCTGATCATCGGCGACCCAGAGCCGGGCCTGGTCGACGAACTCGAGAGCCTCGGCGCCACGGTCGCAGTCGCCGAGGGCGTGTGGGACCTGGCCGATGCCGATGTCGCCGAGCGGCTCGTGCAGACCGGCCTCGATCAGTTCGGTCGCATCGACGCCGCCACCGCGTTCACCGGCGAGATCGTCGTCGGCCGCTTCCTCAGGTCGACCACTGCCGATCTCCACAAGCTTGAACGAGGCTTGATCGACGCCCCGTATCAGTTCATGAAGGCAGTGCTCCCCTCGATGATCGAGCGAGGCCAGGGCCAGGTGCTGATGATCACCAGCTCGGCCGGAAACAAGGTCCTTCCGGCCGCACCCCTGTATTCCGCGCTGCGAGCCTGCGCCACCCACCTCGTGAAGAACGTGGCCGCAGACGCGGCTCGCGACGGGGTGCAGGTCAATGCTCTCGGCACTAACTTCATGGACTTCCCCGGCTTCATCGCAGCAAACGGGGCGGACACGCCCGAGGGGCTTGCGAAGACGGTGGCCCGTGTCCCGATGGGGCGCCTCGGCACGGTCGACGAGTGCGCCGCACTGTGTTGCGCCTATCTCGACGGAACGTGTGGTTTTGTAACTGGGCAATTCGTTGCCCACGATGGAGGGTGGTCCTGATGTCCGAACAAGAACAGCGAAAAGCGCCAGCCGGCATTGAGGTAACACCCGGCGTGTGGGTGCTGCCGTCCCAAGGCAACGGGTTCGCGGTGGAAACCCCCGACGGTGTGGTCGTGGTCGACACGGGGCCTGGCGGTCGCAAGACCGACCAGATGATCGCTGCCTTGCGCGCCCTGACCGATTCGCCCGTCATCGCGATCTGTTACTCACACGGGCACTTTGGCTACAACTTCGGCGTCCCTCAGTGGCTCGACCACAACGCTGAACGCGGCGACGATGCGCCGCGACTGATCGCGCATCGCAACCTCCCGCTCCGCTACGACCGGTATCGCGAGACCGAGGGGTACCAGGCCATTCTCAACGAGATGCAGTTCCCCGGCATCTCCGCCAGGTTCGAACCGACCAAGGTCGATCCGACCGAGACGTTCGACGACCACATGGTGCTCTGTGAGTCCCCGCGCATCGAACTGCTGTGGGTCCCGTCGGAGACCGACTGTGCGCTGGCAATGTGGCTGCCTGACACCCGCACGCTCTTCGCCGGGGCAGCCGTGCCCGCCGACTTCATCCCCAACGTCGGCACCCCTCAGCGCTCCCTTCGCTTGACGGGACGTTGGGCCGACACGCTTGACCGACTGATTGAACTGCGCCCCGAAGTGCTCGTGATCGAGTTCGGCGCATTTGTCACCGGCGAGGACCTCATCGCCGAACGGATGACCACGACGGCGCACGCATTGCGCTGGCTCCGCAGCGAGGTCGTTGCCCGCCTCAACCGTGGCATGAACGAGCGCGAGATCCTCGCCGACCTGGACTACCCGCCCGAGGTGTTCGACTACCCCTGGCTCACCCACGCCTACGGCAGCCCCGACTACATCGTGCGCGACCTCGTGCGTGAGGAGAGCGGCTGGTGGGACCGCAACCCGACCTCGCTCCACCCGGCCGCGCCGGCCGACGTCGCCCGGGTCACGTTCGACGCCATTGCCGACCCCGACGCCGTGATTGCCCAGGCCGAAGCGTTGGCGGCCGATGGGAACCCGCAGCTGGCAATGCACGTGATCGACCTCGTCGCTCTTGGCCCCGACGACGAGCCAGCTGTTACCAGGGCGCGCGCGATCAAGTCGGACCTCTGCCGCGAGCGGTCGAAGCAGGTCACTCCGTATCCGAGCAAGGGGCTCTACAAGTCGAGCGGCATTCGTCTGAAGCAGGGGATCATCTCGTGGGAGGGTGTGGGCCAATGAATGACGGGCAGCCCAAGAAGCAACCCAATCTGCTCTTCATCTACGCCGATCAGCATCGCGCCGACGTTCTGGGCTGTGCGGGTAACGACATCGTCGTCACACCCCACCTCGACCGCTTGGCGGCAGAAGGCGTCCGCTTCGATCAGGCCTGGACCGAGAGCCCGATCTGCCAACCGGCCCGTGCGTCGTTGCTCACCGGCCGCTATCCGAACGACCACGGGGTGATCGGCAACTTCGCCGGCGACTGCCAACCGGAATGGGACACGTTCCCGCGCCGTCTACAACAGGCCGGCTACACCACGGCGTCGATCGGCAAGACGCACTTCGCGTCATGGCCGATGGCGGTTGAAGCGGGATCGCCGGCGCCGACCGAGGAGTGGATTGGCAGCTTCGGGTTCGATCACGTCGTCGAAGAGTTCGACCGGTATGTCCATCTCGGTGACTGGGAAACGCCCTATATGCGATTCCTGCGCGGCCACGACGCGCTCGAGCCATACCAGGGCGTGGTGGGTGCGAACTTCCGTGGTGGGGACGGGCACTGGAACGGCGCCACCTCTCCCCTTCCCCAGGAGCTGGACCTCACCTGCTTCCTGGCCGACGAAGCACAAGCATGGATCGGCCGGCAACCAGGCGACCGGCCGTGGTTCATGCAGCTTTCGTTTGTGCAGCCCCACGTACCGCTCATGGGTGACCCCACGTGGGCCGAGCACTACGCCGACGCATACATCGCACGCACAGCGCGACTCGAGCCAGAACCGCACACTGAGGAATGGGCCAACCACTTGGCCTTTCTGCGCAGGCACTCACGCAGTGAGCTGTTGACCGACGAGTTCGTGCTGGCCGGGGCTCGCCAGTACTACGCCATGGTGTCGCTGATCGACCAGCGCATTGGCGACCTGCGAGCCGGGTTGGAGGAGCGAGGCCAGCTCGACAACACATGGATCGTCTACTCGTCGGACCACGGCGAAATGCTCGGCGATCACGGCTTGATGGCCAAGATGAACTTCTATCGGTCGTCGGTCCGAGTGCCGTTGATCGTGCGCCCACCCGCAGGCATCACAGGCCGAGTCGAGACCGCTCCGGTCCAAGCGTTCGACATCGCGGCCACCCTGCTCGACGCCGGCAACGCGCCAGCCCTCGACGGCGCCCCATCGCAGTCGCTCGTGCCGCTCGTGGCCGGCGATCCCGATGGTGATGGAGGCACGACCCGCGACCACGTGGCGAGCATGATCCGCATGCGGCCCGACCTGGCGACGTGGCAGGCCATCACCGACGGCCACTGGCGCGCCACCATCAACGCCGACACCGGCGAAGCCGTCGAGTTGTTCGATCTCGATACCGACCACGACGAGACCACCAACCTCGTGGACGATGCCGCTTCGAGCAACGAGCTCGCTCGGCTGACGGCCGCACTCGGATCTACTATCGGCACCTCATGACCGAGATTGTTGAGGATGGACGAGTCGCACGCGGAGCGCGCACTCGCGAAGCGGTGATCGATGCGATGCTCGCCCTCCACGCCGAAGGAGACCTCACTCCGACCATCGAGGCAATCGCCGCCCGGGTAGGTCGCACGACCCGCTCGATCTATACCCACTTCCAGGACAAGGAAGCACTGGCGGTGGCGGTCGCTGAACGACAACTTGAACAACATCTCGAATTGTTCATCGCTCGACCCTCCACCGGGACCCGCGCCGAACGAATCGCGGGCATTGCAACCCATCGCTCTGAACTGTTCGAGGCCGTCGCACCGGCGCGCCGCTCGGCGCTGGTCAGGATGCACAAGTCGCCCGAGCTTCAGAAGCAGCAAGCCACGCTTGCCGCGCACCTCCGCAAGCATTTGGCCCGCACGTTTGAGCCCGAACTGTCGGCGCTCAGTGCCGCCGCCGCGGACGAGACGCTCGAGTTGCTCGATCTCCACACCAGCTGGGAAACCTGGGACCGGCTACGAACGCGGCAGAGCCTGTCGGTCGAGCGCAGCCGTCGACTGATGACCGGCCTGATCACCCAGGCCCTGAAGCACTGACCGACACCTCGGCCAACCGCCGC
>TARA_B110000459_G_scaffold203793_1_pt1 | contig 10233 bp, 7 predicted proteins | sample TARA_B110000459 | Tara Oceans TARA_B110000459 (sample SAMEA4398296) | marine metagenome | biome: Polar Biome; feature: [SRF] surface water layer (ENVO:00010504); material: water (ENVO:00002006), including particulate matter (ENVO:01000060) such as... | depth 5 m | reverse complement strand
TTAGATTTGCAGTATTAAACAGTTTATACTTCCAGATGTAATGTAAAAAGTCTTCTTTCAATTTTTAAGAAAAATCATCTTCATCAACTGAATCTCCAGGTGAAGGTCTTCGAGCTTGCTTACTTTTCATACTAGCTTTTGAAACATCAGCAGCTTTTGTAGTCTTCGTTATTGTATCGGCTGACAATAAACTTGATTGAATTTGCATCTGTAAATCACCAACACTACTTGGAGAGTACGGCATAAAAATAGTGTTTACCCCATCTTCAGCTAAACGACTAATTGTATCATAATGTTGCGTCATAAATAACATATTCATCACCTCACGTCCAGTAACACCATCTTCCATTGCTCCTCTAACTTCTTCAACAGAGTTCTTTAACCCATTTGCAATAGCTACACGTTGATCAGCAATACCCTGGCCTTGTAACTTTTTACTTGTTGCTTCAGCTTCGGCTGCTGCTACTACTTTAATCTTATCTGCCTCAGCATATTCTTTAGCTGCTTCTTTCATTCGTTTTGCAGCATTAATCTCATTCATTGCATGCTTAACTTTAGCATCAGGATCAATATCTGTAATCAACGCTTTTATAATCTCAAAACCATATTCTGCAATAGTTTCAGACAATTCTTTTTGAACAGCTTGTGCAATTTTATCTTTTTCACTAAAGACATCATCCAACAACATATTTGGGACCTCAGAACGAATAGAATCAAACACATAGGATTGAATCTGACGAGCAGGATTATCAAACTTATAAAATGACTGTCTTATACCTTCATCACTTTCAACCACATAATATTGAACAGAAACTATCATCCGAACAAATACATCATCTTTTGTTTTTGTTTCTACCTCTACAGGTAATTCCATTACCCTTAAATTAACGGTACCTGCTTTTTTATCTATAATTGGAATTTTAAGATTAAATCCAGCACCTGCTATTCTATTAAACTTTCCTAAACGTTCAATGACTACTGCTGTTTTTTGTTTAACGATAAAAAATAATCCCATTACAAATAGAATTACAATTACTCCAATTATTAATTTAAATACGAAATCTGGTCCCATGTTTTAAAAGTGTTTTAAGTGATTAATAGTATTAAATTCTATTTTAAGAATTCTCCTAACAAGATAGCCATTTCTTTTTGAATTTGCAAGGCTGAACCTTTAGCTGCATCAGCAAAGTTTTCGTCATTTCCTGCATAAATAATTCCTCGTGATGAATTAACCAATAAACCACAATCTTTATTCATGCCATATTTACAAACCTCAGACAAAGAACCTCCTTGAGCACCTACTCCTGGCACCAATAAAAAGCTATTTGGGACAATACTCCTGATTTCTTTAAACATTTCTGGTCTGGTAGCTCCAACAACATACATGAGATTCTTATCATTACCCCATTTTTTTGATTGCTTCAACACTTTTTCAAATAGCTTATCTGTTCCATTATCAAAAAATTGAAAATCATCTGCTCCTTTATTAGATGTAAGTGCTAATAATATAACCCATTTATTTTCAATCTCTAAAAATGGCTCTATAGAATCACTACCCATATAAGGAGCAACAGTAACAGAATCAAAATTTAAGGTTTCTAAAAATGCTTTTGCATACATTTTAGAGGTATTCCCGATATCTCCACGCTTTGCATCTGCAATGGTAAAAATATCTTTAGGAATGTAATCAATCGTTTTTTCAAGTGATTCCCATCCCTTTGCACCCAAACTTTCATAAAAAGCCGTATTGGGTTTATAAGCCACACAAACATCTTTAGTCGCATCAATAATTTGCTTGTTAAATTCAAATATTGGATCTTCTTTTTTTAATAAGTGTTTTGGAATTTTTGTAATGTCAGCGTCCAAGCCAATACATAAAAAAGATTGTTTTTGTTTTATCTGATCAATTAGCTGTCTTTTATTCATCTTTTATTCTGTTTTTTTATACTCTCGCATTTCTTTGCTTGGTTCAATAATCGTGAAGTCCTTCCACAAATCATCACTAAACTGATCCACATAAACCGTTTTAAAATTAGGCTTTTGTTTAAATTTATTAAACTCTTTTGCCTGTATTTTTTCGCTACTAACAACAAGTATTTCAAATGATTTTAATTCAGTCACCTTCATTGATAACTTTACTTTTATTTCATTCAATTTTTTATCTACTAAAAACCTTTTTTTCTTTTTAAGTAATGATACATTTCTATCGAAAGAAACTTTACTTCCTGCCTTTTTCGCATAATATTTTAACTGATAAGTACCTTCTCTTTTCTCAAAATAGATATTTACATCCGATACATTTTTAGTATAACCTACTCCAAACAAATTAATATTGGTTCCGGTTTTTCCATCAGCATAACTATAGTTAGCTTTTACCAATGCATAAGTATCCATTGCAATATATAATCGACCTTTATATTCTCCTTTATTTATAGGGGTAAAATCAATTACATAAACCTTTTCTCCATTAATTTGAGTGCCAAATACCAGCTCATAATCATATCTGTTTGTATGGTGTAAAAACTCCCACATCTTCTTATTCGAAAATCGATTTTCGAACAAGTTGTTTAATCTCTTTGCATAATAATAGATCTTTCTACTACTCTCTGCATTATACTTTACTAGAGAATCTTTTGTGTCTTTAGCATCTTCTTCTAGGTCTACTTTACCTCCAATAATACCTGACTTTATTTTCCAGTATTCATTTTCATTCGTGTTCTTAAACATTTTCTCAAACATTTTCTCAAGCTGATTGACATCAGCTAAGTTCTTATCCTTTAAACGGACCTTCTTAATTAGATCTAGTTTTAAAGTGTCTTTAAAGTTAGCCGATAAATAAGCATCTCCTAAAAAATCGGTATAGGATATTGAATGTTTAGGCAGTCTTTTCTCAATAAGCTTCGTCATTTTTTCACTCAACTGCTCAAACGAACTTTTCTTAAACTTAATGTCTATGCTATTGATATCAGATACAGATCTGTTCCGAGTAAATACTTGATTTTTTGCATACGTTTTTTTATAATTGGCTGCCATATTTAAAAGAACTAACTTTACAATCCCTTCTGGATTTTTATTGTCTGCAAAAACGAAAAACTCATTCAGACTAAACGTTTCTGAAGTTAAATAAATGGTTGATTTAGATAGAAGGTTTCCTATACTGATTTTTTTTGTGCGATATCCTACAAAATAAAAACTTAAGGTATCATTCTCTCTTAGCTGGCTGCTTATGATAGTAAAACTCCCGTTTTCGTTTGTTACAGCAACACTTTTAGTACCCAAAATAGCAACATGAGCAAAAGCTAATGGATCTTGAGTTTCTCCATCTAACAATCGACCAGTATATTTTACTGATTCTACCGTTTCTTCCTTCTGATTTTGAGCGTTACTTATAAGTATGAGTAACACACCAAATAGAAGTAATACATACCGTTTTACCATTTCAAATTAATTAATTGTAATCTACAACTGATTTTAAAACAATGCATTTAAAGTATGAAACAGCTCAATATTATATATTTTTAACAGCCTAGAGAGCAATTAATCATCTAGTCCAGCTGCAAGCTTTTCAGAGTTCTCAGCAATTTTTAATCCTTCTACAATCTCATCAATATCTCCTGCAATAATATTATCTAAACTATATAAAGTCAATCCAATTCTATGATCGGTTACCCTTCCTTGCGGATAATTATATGTTCTAATTTTTGCAGATCTATCTCCTGTAGAAACTTGTGATTTTCTATTCGTTGCTCGTTCTAATTCTTTTTTAATTACTTCCGCCTCATAAAGTCGAGCCCTCAAAACTTTCAATGCCTGAGCATAATTTTTAATTTGAGATCTTCCATCTTGACATTCTACAACAGTATTTGTTGGAATGTGTGTTAAACGAACTGCCGATTCTGTCTTATTCACGTGCTGACCACCTGCTCCAGAAGAACGATACGTATCTTTCCTAATATCTTCTTTTCTTACTACGATATCAACCTCTTCGGCCTCCGGTAAAACTGCAACTGTAACTGCAGAAGTATGAACTCTACCTTGTGTTTCTGTTTTAGGAACTCTTTGTACGCGATGCACACCAGATTCAAACTTTAAAACACCATAAACATTATCTCCTTCAACACTAAATGAAACTTCTTTAAAACCTCCAGAAGTACCTTCTTGCATGGTCATCGTTTCAGTTTTCCAACCTTTTCGCTCTAACCACTTAATGTACATTCGATATAAATCTCCAACAAAAATACTGGCTTCATCTCCACCAGCACCTGCTCTAATCTCTATAATAACATTCTTAGAATCTTCTTCATCTTTTGGAATCAGCATTATTTTTACTTCCTCATCCATTTTGGACTTTTCAGAAAGTAATTCATCTAATTCCATTTTAGCCATATCCACAAACTCTTTGTCTGTTTCTGTTTCTATTATTTCTTTATTGGCTGTTATATTATCAATAACATCTCTATAGCGATTATAAACCTCTACAATAGCTCCTAGCTCCTTATATTCACGATTTATATTAACATATCGTTTCATATCCGAAATAATTTCCGGATCTACAATCTGTTCGCTAACCTGGTCATAACGAATACTAATCTGCTCTAATTTCTTTAATAAACTACTCATCTTATCTTAGTTATATACAAACTCTCCAAATTCACTTTTAATCGTCAATTTCTTTTCGCCTTGAGCTTCCACTCTACCAACAATTTTGGCGTCTACATTAAATGATTTTGAAATAGCAATAATACTTTCTGCTATCGCTTGAGGAACATAAACTTCCATTCTGTGACCCATATTAAAAACCTTGTACATTTCTTTCCAATCTGTCCCCGATTGTTCATGTATCATTTTAAATAATGGTGGTACAGCAAACATATTATCTTTCACAATTTGTAAATCATCAACAAAATGTAAAATTTTAGTTTGTGCTCCTCCACTACAATGAACCATTCCGTGGATCTCTCCTAAATGATTATCTAATATCTTTTTAATAATTGGAGCGTAAGTTCTTGTAGGAGATAAAACCATTTTACCTGCATTTAAAGGTGCTCCTTCTACTTTATCAGTTAACCCATAACTTCCAGAATAAACTAAATCACTTGGCACGCTTGGATCAAATGTTTGTGGGTATTTTTCTGCAACAGATTTATTAAAAACGTCATGTCTTGCAGAGGTCAAACCATTGCTCCCCATTCCTCCGTTATATTCAGTTTCATAAGATGCTTGTCCAAAAGACTCCAACCCTACAATTACATCTCCTACTGAAATATTCGCGTTATCAACCACATCAGTTCTTTTCATCCGACAAGTAACTGTAGAATCAACAATTATAGTTCTCACTAAATCACCAACATCAGCTGTTTCTCCACCTGTAGAATAAATTCCAATACCTTGAGTTCTTAAATCTTCTAATAATTCTTCTGTTCCATTTATAAGCTGTGCTAATACTTCTCCTGGAATTAAGTTTTTATTTCTACCTATTGTAGATGATAACAATATGTTATCTACCGCACCAACACACAATAAATCATCAATATTCATGATTAAAGCATCTTGTGCAATTCCTTTCCAAACTGAAATATCTCCAGTTTCTTTCCAATAAGCATAAGCTAAAGATGATTTAGTCCCTGCTCCATCAGCATGCATAATAACACAGTAAGCCTCATCTCCAGTTAAATAATCTGGAATTATTTTACAAAAAGCTTTTGGATAAAGGCCTTTATCAATATTTTTTATAGCGTTGTGCACATCTTCTTTATCGGCAGAAACACCTCTCTGTAAGTATCTTTCAGATTTATCCATTCTTCTCAATTTTTCACAAATTTAACACTATCAAATTTGTTAATATATAGATATAAAAAAACATCCTGAAAGTTATCAGGATGTTTTTAAATAAGTGTTAATAATCTAATTATTTGCTACAGGCGGAACAAAGTCATCCCCCATAACCTTAAAGTCTGTTCGTCTATTTCTTTGCAATGCTGCATCCTTTTCTTCTTTAGACTTTAATGTGTCGATATACTTTTTTGTTAATGAAATACCTCCAACACTTTTAATCGGTTCGTTTTCTCCCATTCCGATTGCTTTAATTCTAGCTGAATTAATCCCTTTTTCTTTCACTAAATAATCTACACAAGATTGAGCTCTACGTTGAGACAGCTTTTGATTTGCTGGAGTAGAACCTCTGTGATCTGTATGTGATCTTAATTGTATAATTAATGTAGGATTATTCGACATAATATCATACAAGAAATTTAACGAATCTTTATACTGAGGCTGTAAATCCGCTGAGGCAGTTTTATACTCAATTAACGGTAATTTAATAATTACATCTTGGAAAGGTTGCAATGTATATTCATGAAAGAATTTTCTTGATTTATCTAAACCAACAGTTGTTTCTTTTCCTTGAGCATTTAAATACTTTTCCTTTTCAACTATTATAGAATAAGATGTTTCTTTATTAACATATCTATTCGGTCCATTTTCTACAAAAAAGAAATTCCCATTCTCATCTGTTGTAGTAGACGCCGAACTTCCGTCCGTTCCAAGTAATTTAATTTTTGCACCCGCGATTGATTTTCCAGTCTCAACATTCTTTACACTTCCATCTAATTCAAACATAAGTGCAGGTAATTTAAACGACCAGATATCATCTCCGCCTCTACCGCCTTCTCTATCTGTAGTAAAGAAACCTCTTTCTTTAGCTCCGTCAAAAATAATTCCAAAATCATTTGCTTCAGAATTCATTGGGCTTTGAAGATTTTCTACTCCTCCCCATTGGTTTATTCCAGTCGTTGCTGCTTTAAAGATATCTAAACCTCCCATACCTTTATGACCTGTTGAAGCAAAATATAATTCTCCATTCTCTCTAATATACGGAAACATTTCATCTCCTATAGTATTAATTTCAGCACCTAAGTTTGTTGGCTTAGACCATTCTTTCATTTTTTTGTTGTACGTAATATACCACAAATCTTTTCCTCCTTGACCTCCTGGCATATTAGAAGCAAAAACCAATACTTTATCATCTTTAGAAATAGCAGGATGACCAACAGTAAATGTATCTGCTGTTATTGGGATAATTTCAGGCTCACTCCAGTTTGTCCCTTGTTTCTTTGACCAAAACAATCCACATCCCATAACACCTTTATTTTCTACACCACAAATGGTAAAATACATGGCATTCTTTTTCTTATTTAAACAAGATGCTCCTTCACTTGCTGGGGAATTAACGCCACCTTCCAAAACTACCGGCTCACTCCATTTTCCTTTTTTATCAACCTTTGTTCTATATATATCAGAAAAATTCATTCCTGTCACATCTGAAACATCTTCTCCAGCCGAACCTTTTCGTGTAGAGGTGAAATAGATTTCCATATTTTTCTTGTCTGCAAATACAGGTGAAAAATCATAGTCTTCAGAGTTTATTAAAGGCATAGGATTTACTACAAATCTTGTTGGCTCATCTTTCCATTTCTTTGCCAACTCAGATGATTCCACGCCTTCCTCGGCTCTTTTATCACTAGGGTTTGCAGCTTTATATTTATCAAACGCTACAATTGCATCTTCATATTTGCCTTCCGATTTGTAAATATTTGCAACATAGTAAATAGCGATAGGGTTATCATATTTAGCTTTTATAGATTTATTATACCAAACTACGGCTTGTTTACCATCATTTTTACCACGGTAACATTCTGCAATTTGAAATAGAATTTCTGCTTTAACTTCGCTTTTAGAGGTTTTGGTATAAGCCTTCTTATACATATCAATCGCCTTATAGTACTTGCCTCCACTAAAAGCAACATCAGCTTCTTTCTTATAATTCTTTTGAGCATTTACGGTTAAACCAAAAACTCCTAATAACGTAAAAACTGTAATAATTCTTATTATATTCATAGTAATAATTTAATTTCTTTTTTTGAATAGTTGCTAAAGTAGAAAAATCTTTTAACTTATTCAGTCTAAATTGAAACAAAAATCCATCTAAAAAGGAATTCTAGAGGGATTATTTAATCCGAAGGAAATGCTTTGACTATCTTGTAAACAATAATTCTCTCAATTTTGGCAATGGCCACAACTCGTCATCAATTAATATTTCTAACTTATCTGAATGATATTTAACCTCTTCAAAGTATGGCCTCACTTTATCACAGTAAGCTCGAGCCTTCTCTTCTGAACTAATAATCTTATTGGCTATTTTACGTTCTTTAAGCATCTCTTCTGATTTCTCTCTAATGCTATTCGTATGTATTGAAAGCTGTCTTAATACTTGGATTTGTGTAGCTGCCATCACCTTTGCTTCTTCTCCAAAAACATCAGTCATACCCTTAACATTTTCAATCAATACATTTTGATATTTTATTGCTGTTGGGATAATATGATTTTGAGCAATATCTCCTAGAGTTCTTGATTCAATTTGTAATTTAAGAATATAGTTCTCTAACTCTATCTCATAGCGAGCATCTAACTCAACTTCAGATAAAACTCCCATATCCTTATACAACTTCTTGGTCTCTTTTTTAACCATCACCTTTAAAGCACTCGGTGTATCTTTTAGATTAGACAATCCTCTTTTTGCTGCTTCTTTCACCCATTCTTCACCATAACCATTCCCTTCAAAACGAATAGATTTTGATTCTTTAATTAGTTTTTGAAGTTCTTGTAGAATAGCTTCATCTTTCTTCAATCCTTTATCGATACGGGCATCAACAGATACTTTAAATTCTTTTAATTGCTTTGCAACAATAACATTTAAAGCAGTCATTGAGTGTGCACAATTTGCAGTAGAACCTACCGCTCTAAATTCAAATTTATTTCCCGTAAAAGCAAATGGAGAAGTTCTGTTTCTATCCGTATTATCCAACATAATTTGAGGGATTTTACCAATACTTAACTTTAATTCCGTTTTATCTTCTGGTGTCATTTTTCCTGCTTTCACATTTTTCTCTAATTTATCTAACATTTCTGTTAATTGAGAACCTAGAAACACAGAAATAATAGCAGGTGGAGCTTCGTTCGCTCCTAATCTATGATCATTTCCTGCAGAAGCAATACTCGCTCTTAAAATATCTGCATTATCATGAATTGCTTTAACCGTGTTTATTAAAAATGTTAAAAACTGAAGGTTTGATTTTGGATTCTTACCCGGAGCTAATAAATTAATCCCTGTATTTGTAGATAATGACCAGTTATTATGTTTTCCTGAACCATTTAAGCTTCCAAAAGGTTTTTCGTGAAACAACACTCTAAAATCATGTTTACGTGCTATTTTCTCCATCAAATCCATCAACAATAGATTGTGATCATTTGCCAAATTTGTTTCTTCAAACATTGGCGCACATTCAAATTGATTTGGTGCAACCTCGTTATGCCTAGTAGTTACAGGTATTCCTAGCTTTAATGCTTCAATTTCATATTCTTTCATGAACGCTTCTGCTCTTCCAGGAATAGAACCAAAATAATGATCATCTAATTGCTGTCCTTTTGCAGGATTATGACCAACCAATGCTCTTCCAGTCATCATAATATCTGGACGAGCATTATATAAGGCTTTATCAATTAAGAAGTATTCTTGCTCCCATCCTAAACTAGCGCTTATTTTATTTACATTCTTATCAAAATACTGACAAACGGCTACAGATGCCTCATCAACAGCATTCAATGCTTTTAATAACGGTATTTTAAAATCTAACGCTTCTCCTGTATATGCAATAAACACCGTTGGAATACACAATGTTTTTCCCATTACGAAAGCTGGCGAAGTTGGATCCCAAGCAGTATAACCTCTTGCCTCAAATGTGTTTCTAATTCCTCCATTCGGAAAACTAGAAGCATCAGGCTCTTGTTGAACTAAATTTTCTCCATCAAACTTTTCTATCGCTCTCCCTCCACTAATAGGACTGAAAAATGAATCGTGTTTTTCTGCAGTAGCTCCAGTTAATGGCTGAAACCAATGCGTATAATGTGAAGCACCTTTAGTTAAAGCCCAATCTTTCATAGAAGACGCAACCTGATTTGCCATACCTCTATCTAAACGAGTTCCTTTATTAATAGAACTCATAACACTTTTGTATGCTTCTCTTGGTAGATACTCTCGCATTGTTTCTTCCGTAAAAACATTAGTTGCATAATAATTTGAGGCTCTATCCGAAGGAAACTCAACGTGCTTTGGCTTCCTATCCAATACATCTCCCAAGGCTTTAAATCTAAATGATGACATTTTTTATAGTTTTT
>TARA_B110000459_G_scaffold43678_1_pt1 | contig 10261 bp, 10 predicted proteins | sample TARA_B110000459 | Tara Oceans TARA_B110000459 (sample SAMEA4398296) | marine metagenome | biome: Polar Biome; feature: [SRF] surface water layer (ENVO:00010504); material: water (ENVO:00002006), including particulate matter (ENVO:01000060) such as... | depth 5 m | reverse complement strand
AATAAAATAAGCTCCTGTTCCAATTGAACTAATAGCCAAAACCCCAGCTACTAATTTTAAAGCTAAAGACTTCCCTACAACTGAAGTTGTGGTAAAATTAGGCTTAACAGATGATTCTGTACCAGTACCTGATGCTATTGAATTCTGTATATTGCTCCAAATACTGGGGTCAACATTCGCCTCAAATCCTTCAAACGCTTGTTTGAAAACCTTATCTATATTTTCTAATCCTTTTTCCAATTTATGTTATTTCTTCTTCTATTAATTTTTTTTGCAAAAACACTCTCGCTCTCGAAAATTGTGATTTAGATGTACTTACCGAAATGTTTAATTCCTCCGCAATTTCTTTATGCGAAAAACCTTCTATCACATACATATTAAAGACTGTTCTAAAGCCTGTTGGCATCTTTTTAATCACTTTCAGTAAATCTTCTGCAGATAAGACATCTATTGCATTTTCATCATAATTATGCAATTGATAATCTACTTTTTCTAAGTCAATATTATTCATCAATTTCTTATTCTTCCTAATATTGTCTAAAGCAGTATTTACAATAATTCTTCTAATCCAACCTTCCAAAGAACCTTGGTGTTTATACATCTCTAACTTTTCAAAGACTTTAATAAACCCCATCTGCAATACATCCTGCGCCTCTTCCGAATCTTTAGCATATCTTAAACATACACCCATCATCCTTTTTGAATAGAACTCGAACAGCTGCTTTTGTGCCAGGGCATCCATCTCAAGACACTTGTTGACTAATTGCTCTTCGTTCATTCTCATTATTCTTTGTTAAGATGGGTTTTTGCTAAAAAAGGTTGCATTAGATTTTAAAATTAAACAAAAAAAAATGTATATATTCTAATTACAAGTGTCTGAAACAACATGCATAACCCGATGTAGTAATAGAACAATTGAGCTAACTATTAAAAGTTCCTGAAGGAAATTAATTTCGCTTGAACATCAATTTCCCTTAAAAAGGATTCGAAAAGCTGTAAATCATTATTTGTATAAAAAACTCTTTCTCCTATACCCGAATCGTTACTAAGTATATTTTCCGAGCTCAATATCACTTGAGTTTGTTTTGCAACTGCTCTTCCTGAATCAATAATCACGATACTATCTGGTACAATCTCTTTTATTAAAGGGATTAAAAACGGATAATGTGTACATCCTAAAACAATATTATCAACTCCAGCCTCTATCATTGGAAGTAGATATTTTATTAGCAATGGCTTTGTCTTTTCCATTTCTCCCGCCTCTATTAAGCGCACTAAGTTTTCACCTTTAATCTCAATTAATTCTAAGCTATCTCGAAACTGTTCAGCTGTTGACAAAAATAATTCGCTTTTAAGTGTTCCCTCTGTAGCCAAAACTCCAATCTTACCAGTTTTTGTTTGTAACGCTGCAGGCTTTATTGCAGGCTCAATCCCTATAATTGGAACATCAAACCGTTCTCTTAAAATAGATATTGCATTTGTAGTAGCAGTATTACACGCTACTATTATTACTTTACAATTTAGCTCTAATAATAACTCTGTATTCTTTATACTTAACTGAATTATATCTTCTTTACTTTTTTCGCCATAAGGCACATTAATACTATCTGCTAAATAAACAATGGATTCATTTGGAAGTAGTTCAATAATTTCTTTGCAAATAGATAACCCTCCTAAACCAGAATCAAATATCCCGATAGGTGAATTAGCAATATGTTGAGTAGAATTTTTCACAATAAAAAAGCTCTTAAGAAATAACTTAAGAGCTTTAAAATTAAATTAAATATTTTTTAATTGATCCCTAATTTTGTTTTTACTTTTGGTAAGATATCATCTCCTTCTACCGAATAAAGCACAACACCAACACTAGAGTCAAGTATGTAAGTATATCCATTCTCTCTAGCTACACCATCAATTGCTGTTTTAGCTTTGTCAATAATTGGCTGTAATAATGCTTGTTCTTTCTTTTGTAAATCTGCTTCAGCAGTTTGTTGAAATTCTCCAATTCTTTTTTCTAAATCAGTTATCTCCTTAATCTTATTATCTTTAATAATATCAGTCATAACTTCTTGTTTAGCCTGGAATTCACCTACTTTAGTTTCATATTCCTTTCTCATTGCATCCAATGTCACTTTTAATTGACCAGCGTATTCCTCAAGATTTTTTTGAACTGCTGTTCTTTCTGGCATTGCAGAAAGTAAGTCATTTGAATTGATATGACCTATTTTAGCATCTTTTTGAGCTGTTACTGAAGTTGATAATGCAACTACAACCATTAATATTACGATCTTAAATACTTTCATTTTTTTCTGTTTAATTAGTTTTCAAATATATATATTATTCTTTCGTTTCACCTGGTTTATAACCCATTTTTTTTAGAACATCATCACTAATGTTATATTTAGGATTTGTGTACAACATGGTCAAAGCACTAGCTTTATCAAACACTACACCAAGTTTTTTGTAATTTGCTATTGAACTAATAGCCGAATAAACATCATCCTGTAACGGCTTTACCAACTCTTTCCTTTTTTGAAAAAGTTCTCCATTTACTCCAAATTTTTGTTTTTGATATTCTTTTGCTGCTTTTTCTTTTTTTACGATTTCATCTTCTCTTTTCAACTTCATATCCTCCGTTAGAAGAATCTGCTCTGCTTGATAATTTTTATACATCTTATCAATCTCAGAATATCTTCTTTCCAATTGTTTTTGCCATTCAACAGAAAGCTTATCCAATTCGTCTTGAGCATCCTTATAGTCTGGAATATTTTCTAAAACATACTCTGTATCAACGTACCCAAAATTTTGACTATTCCCTAAAATGGTAGATGCCACAAGTATTAATACTAATCCTATTCTTTTTAAATTTTTCATAATAATTTCCTCCTTACTTTAGTTGCTGAATTATATTTACAGCGGATTTAACATGGCTACCATCCGTTTATACTTCCACCTATACTAAAGTGTATTTCTGTTCGACTATTAGGGTCTGAGATTCCTGGTATATCATCTAGTCGATAACCCCAATCCAATCCTAACAATCCAAACATTGGCATAAATATTCTTATACCTACACCAGTTGACTTATAAACTTCAAACGGGTTAAATTCATCGAATCCTGCCCATGCATTACCTGCTTCTCCAAATACCAAGCCATAAATTGTTGCACTAGGATTTAAAGATAATGGATATCTTAATTCAGCCGTATATTTTGTAACAAGAGATGCTCCTGAAGAGGGTGACAAATCTCCTGCCCCAAAACCTCTTAATGCTATTATTTCACTTGCTATATTTTGGTTAAATCCTGAAAGGCCATCACCACCTAAATAAAATCGTTCAAAAGGTGAAGTTCCCAAAGCACTATTAAATGAACCTAAATAACCGAATCCAGCTTTAGTATTTAATACTAATGCATGTTTATTATGTGTTAACTTAGAAAACCAAGAGGTTTGAAATTTCCACTTGTGATATTCAACATATAAATTTCGCTCTTGAACCGATAACTCATTAATATCTCTTCCTTCAAAACGAACCCATGAATAAGGCAATGTGTGCTGCAATGTAAAAGTAGTCGTAGATCCTGTTGTTGGATATATTGGACTAGGCCCTGCTGAATTCCTTGAAAGCACGTGTCTAAAACTTAGATTGTTCGCAAACCCATCAGAAAAACCTGACAACAATTGATAGTTATCTAAAACATAATATCTAAAAGAGGCTTCATTATATAAGGTGAAAAAATCATCAGGGAACTTCAACCTTCTACCCAATCCAACTGACATACCATAAGATTTAAAGGTTTGACTTATATCTCCTGAAGAAGCATGAAGCTTTGTATGATTTAAACTTACGCTTAATGAATTTGGCTTTCTCCCCCCTAACCAAGGCTCAGTAAATGACATACTATATGATTGAAAACCAGTACCAGTTGATTGAGCTCTCAAGCTTAACCGCTGACCATCTCCTGCAGGCAAAGGTCTCCAAGCTCCTTTTTTAAACACATTACGCGCAGAAAAATTATTAAAAGAAACACCTAATGATCCCACGACTCTTCCTGCTCCAAAACCTCCCGATAGTTCAATCTGATCAGATGGTTTTTCCTCAACTACATACTCAATATCAACGGTTCCATTCTCTTGATTTGGAGATGGATTTACGCCCATAGTCTCAGGATTAAAATACCCCAATTGCATTAATTCTCTTTGAGTTCTAATAATATCTGAACGACTAAATAATTCTCCTGGCAACGTTTTTATCTCTCTTCTAATTACATGATCATTCGTTTTATCGTTCCCTACAATAGTAACTCTATTTACCCTCGCCTGTTTACCTTCATAAATTCTAATTTCAAAATCTATAGAATCATTTTCAATCTTTACTTCAACGGGGGTTACTTGGAAAAATAAATATCCATCATCTAAATATAATGAACTAACATCTCTTCCTTTCTGATTCATAAATAACCTAGAATCTAATGTTGTTTTATTATAAACTTCTCCTTTTTTAATTTCTAAAATACGGTTTAGCACTTTCATAGAATGAACTGTATTTCCTATCCATTTAATATCTCTAAAGTAATATTGATTACCCTGATCTATCGTTATATCAATGTTTAATCTTTTTTCACTAATACGGTAGGTTGTATCTGATGCAATTTTAGCATCTCTATATCCTTCCTCATTATATTTTTCAATAATAGCAGGTTTATCCTTCTCATAATTATTTGGAATATATTTTGATGAAGAAAAAATATTATATGCTCTTGCTCTTTTTGTCTCACTCAATGAACGTCTAAGTTTCCCAGACTTCATTGAGGTATTCGCAATAAAATTAATATCCATAATTTTAACTCTAGGTCCTTTTTTAATATCAATAGTTAAAATAACATTATTAGCTACAGTTGTATCTACCTTTTGAGTAATTTCTACCTTAGCATCCAAGAACCCCTTCTTTACAAATATGTTTCTAACTTTATTTTTTGTATTGATTAATAGGTTCTCAGTAACAACCTTCCCTCTAACTAATTCAATTTCTTCTCTTAAATCTCTTTGTTTTCCTTTTCGAATACCCGTAAATCTAAATTTAGATAGGCGAGGTAACTCTTCAATATTTATATCTAAGAAAATTTTATCTCCTTCTATTTTAGTAGCCAGTAATGTGATGTTTCCAAATAGCTTTTGCTCCCATAAATTTTTTATTGCTTTAGTGATTTTATCACCTGGCACCTTTATTCTTTCTCCAACAGACAATCCAGATATTGATCTGATTGTTGACGGGTTAAAATAATTTGTTCCTGAAATTGTTATCCCTCCAATTTCGTAATCTTTAGGAGAAGAGTAATTAATATCATCTAATCCTGAATTAATGGAGAATTGCGCTTTAGCAAACAAAGGCAATAAAAATGTTATTGTTATTATATAAATATATTTTTTCATTAATTCTTTATTTGTTCACTAGTTAGTCCGAATCTTCTCTCTCTTTTTTGATAATCAACAATTGCTTCAAACAAGTCTTCTTTTGTGAAGTCTGGCCATAATTTATTTGTAAAATATAATTCAGAATAAGCTATTTGCCACAATAAAAAATTACTCAATCTATATTCGCCACTAGTTCTTACTAACAACTCTGGATTAGGTATTGCTGCTGTATCTAAATAATCATTTATTAAATCACTATCAATAGCATTAATATCAATATTTTTATTCGACACTTCAGTCGCAATGCTTTTTACAGCTCGAACTATTTCATATTTAGAGCTATAACTTAACGCCAACACTAAATTTAGACCTGTGTTATTTTTAGTTTTCTCCTTCGCTTTTTCAAGCTCTCGCTCACAATTACCTGGCAAACTTTTTAAATCACCAATAGTCAATAACCTTACATTATTTTTATTTAAGGAAGCAACCTCATTACTAATTGTAGCTACTAATAATTGCATTAGAGCAGCCACTTCCATTTTTGGTCTATTCCAGTTCTCCGTACTAAAAGCATATAATGTAAGGTATTTTAAACCTATTTCTCCAGCTCCTTCAACTACGCTTATTACGGATAGCACACCTTTTCGGTGTCCAAATATTCTTGGCTTATTATGGCTTTTAGCCCACCTACCATTACCATCCATGATAATAGCAATGTGATCAGGCACATCTGTTGTCTTTATTTGAGATTTGAAATCCATTTTTTAAGTCGGGCAAAGATAGTATAAATACTAAAAACCAGGCATATTACACCTGTCCTTATGTGTTAAAATTTTATAATTTAAAGTTAAACCTACAATTGAATACCAATCATTATTCTGAGAATTACTTAGTTGATAGCCATTAGTATATTTCTCAGGAAGCCCATCCACTTTGTCTGAAAATGTTTTTCTTATTCCCCACTCAATTCCAAGCCCTAAATTCCCTGACAAATTAAATTTAACCCCCAATCCAAAAGGAATTGAAACTGAAATCAAATCGCTTTCCAAAACATCAAGATCTCTGCCTTTTACTTCAGGCCCAACTTTAAAAGTAGCTAACCCAATAAAAACGAAAGGAGAGAACGTAGAGGTTGCTCTATTATTAATTTGATAAGGAATGAAATTAAACTCGAACAAACCATAAGCCTCCCATATGTCAGCCGAAAATGACAAATGACGATACTCAGCTAAATCTGTTAATCGAATTTTATCTGTTGCTGTTAGTTTAGCGTAATTAACACCATATCTCAAAGCATATCTTTTATTAATGTTTTTACGATAAAACAATCCGATGCTAGGCTTAGGTCCATTCATCATTTGCATAGAAGGATTAATTTCTCCTATATAATAAGAAACCCCTCCAGTAAGTCCTAAATCAACGTTCTGACCTATAACTGAAAAGCTTAAGAGCAAAGAACTTAAAAGTATTATGTAATTAAACTTCATTTTTTCATAATTATAAACGAAGTTTTTCGAAATAAATTTTACTGGAAAATATTTTCAGGAAACAGTTGTTAAAACTTTGGAAGATTTCTTCTTCTTTTTTCAGGCTTATAGTTAATAGATATAATATGCATCATTATTTGTCTTACCCCCTCTTTGTTGAGGTTCACCATACGTTCCATTAACATACACCCCACAAGGGTCTGAATTATGGACTGCTTGCAAATATATCATTTAATTCATAAATTATCCAACTAATAGTTGCGTTTATCGTGCCCCCAAATCAATTTACTTCTAAGTGTTTTTAAAAAACTGTGATTCTTTAAACGAAGAATATTTATTTGGTGTGATGACTTTGTTATTTTCAATTCCATAGATAATGGAACCGTTAAAGATCGGGAATCTAAAGCAACCAAAAAGTTGTCAGTTCTACCTTTTATTTTTAAGGTTAACTCTGTATCATCAGGAACAACAACAGGTCTTACATTTAAATTATGAGGAGCTATAGGGTTAATAATAATATTGCCTGAACCAGGCAAAATAATAGGTCCATTACAACTTAACGAATAAGCAGTTGAACCAGTAGGCGTTGAAATTATAATTCCATCAGCCCAATATGAATTTAAAAATTCTCCATTAAGATAAACCTGAATGGTTATCATTGAAGAAGTATCTTTTTTTTGTAAGGTTATTTCATTTAAAGCATAATTCACCTCTCCAAATAAATTGTTCTCGGTTTCTAAACTTAAAAGTGTTCTTCTATCCAAATCAAAATCGCCCGCTAGAATAGCATCAATAGCAAATTCAATCTCTTCTGTAGCAATACTTGTCAAAAATCCTAACCTTCCAGTATTTATTCCAAATATCGGAATATTACTATCTCTAACATACGTAATTGTTTTTAGCAGGGTTCCATCACCACCAATACTAAATAGATAATTGACTCCATCCATATCAAGATGGTCTTTAAATAGTTTAAGCCTATTGTCTAGCTTTATTCTCTCACTTAAATCTTTATAAAAATTTTCACACACCACTACCTCAACATCCTTATTCAATAAATCTTGAAATAAGACCTGAATAAATGACAAGTAATTATCTTCTAACCTTTGACCGTAAATTGCAATTTTCACTTTCTATATATTTATGTTGTGAAATTAATCATAATTTTAAATTGGAGCTATAAAGTGTAAAAAGAGTCCTTTTTCATTCAAACGATTAATTGAATACTCCATCCTCAATACTAAATCATAATAACTTACAAAGTCAAGCGACAATCCGCTCCCACACAATACTGTATTAGCCAGGTAATTGTTTTGTTGCTTATTTTTTAAATCCACATACCCTGCATCAAAATATGCTCCTAAATAAATGTTTAGTGGGATTTTATTAAATTTTTCAAACCGTATTGCACTAACATTAAACACTTTATTTTTTAACAATGAATAACGGAGTTGCAATTTTGTTAAACCATAATTTTCTCCATTTACAACATAAAGCTCATAACCTCTTACCAAGTCATTGCCAAAAGCAAAACCACTTTGCAAATAGTAAGGTGAATCTTTTACGGTAAGCTTAGCCTTTACTGAGCTTGCAAAATAAATGTTATCTGATAGTTGCCAAAACTTTTTTAAGTGAGAAGTCATATAAAATGAATTTAACCCCGAAAGAACTCCCATACCATCTTTAAACAATTTAAGATCAAAATAACTTCCGGCTGTTGGATAGTTTTTCACATCTCTCCTATCCCACTTAAAAGAATATTTTAAACCAAAATACTGCATTTTGTTTTCGCCTTTAAATAAATAATTGTCATTAAAGCTTAACATCGAATCGGAGATACTTACATCAGAATAATTAAAATTAAAATTGTGCTTATTGTATAACTTTGGACGAAGTTCATAACCAATAGTAGAATGTATTTCTTTTTGCACATACTCAGTTTCCGACCGATAAAAATCTCTAAAATTATCTGATACTGCATAAGAAATTTCTCGATTTCGACTATAAGAGAACATCGCATTTAATCCATTAGTCTTTCTTTTATTTACATAGGGAACTTCATATTTCACTCCTAATTTCTCAGTGTATCCTCCTTGCAATAAAAACGATAATATTTCTTTTCTCCCCCTAAAATTTTGTTTAGATAGATACAATCCATAATTAGCCCTATCAAAATCTTTTTCTGCCCACCATGTATTAAAATTAGATTCTTGTATTTCGAAAATTGGAATAGGCCACCAATACCAACGTTCTTCTACAGTTATAAATATTGATATATTTTGGTTATCAAAGTAAACAGGATCAACGGTAACAAAATTAAAAAGAGAAGTGTTTAGCAAGTTGTTTTTTACCCTTTCTAACTCCATACTCAGATTTTCTGACTGGATAGTATCGTATATATTAAAAGAGATTTCTCTAAGAATTATACTTGCCTTAGTTGTTTTATTTCCAATAATTTTAACATCTTTTACAACAATATAATCACTTGTCTCTTGAGCGGAAACGACAGAAAACTCTTGAAAAAAAAAGAGTACAACAAAGAGCTTAAATGTATTGGCTAACATTTTAAGGATTTAAAAACCGCATAAATTCATCGTATTTATTCTGCAGATTTTCATGGTATTCGCTTTCATTATAAGATGCTAACACTACATAATTAAATCGCTCAAACGTATGAAGAATTCTACTTATTTCTGTTTTATTTATTTTTAAGGTAACCTCTAGTTTTGTTGAGTCTGGATGTGAGGTAATAAATGAAGCCAACACTTTAGCATCATCCGATTCAACCATTCTAGCGATTTCAGATAAAGAATAGTCTTTAACATTAACCTCTAATGTTAAAATACTTCCTGCATTTGCAATAGAAACAACCTTAGACCAGCTGTTTACAATCATTTTACTTGTAATTACTCCTAAATATTGGTCGCTACTATTTACTACCGGTAAAACATCAATATCGTTTTCTACCATAGTAGAAATGACTTCAAACATGTGTTGATTCTCCTGAACGAATGACTTCAATAAATTAAGTCCAAAGCTTTCAATCACTCCATCAACATTATTACTGTCCAATAAATTAGACTCACTAATCAACCCCAGATACTTTCCATCTTTAACAACTGGAAGTTCCGTTGTTTTAAATTCTTCCATCCAATCTAAGGCTTTATTTCCAGTATCGGAAAGCTTTAACGGTGGTATATCGTAAGATATTAATTCTGAAGCAATCATATTAATTGAATAGTTTCTACTTTTGTCTTTTATTAAGACGTATAATCAAGCTCAAAAGTATCGAATAATGACAAAACTTAGTGTAAACATCAATAAAATTGCTACCATTAGAAATGCTAGAGGTAATAATTT
>TARA_B110000459_G_scaffold183520_1_pt1 | contig 10261 bp, 6 predicted proteins | sample TARA_B110000459 | Tara Oceans TARA_B110000459 (sample SAMEA4398296) | marine metagenome | biome: Polar Biome; feature: [SRF] surface water layer (ENVO:00010504); material: water (ENVO:00002006), including particulate matter (ENVO:01000060) such as... | depth 5 m | reverse complement strand
ACGCACGGGTTGAACATAAAAAAATATAAAAATAACACTAAAAAACAAATTAAAAAAAGCCGGAAAGAGTACCTAAGTACTCTCTCCGGCAATTGTATGCTAATTCCGCAGAATCAACGTGCTCTCAAAGGCTAGGATCAATAGTCCCAGTCTTTGTTTTCATCGTCGCCATCATCTCCACGAGAGAGTATGAAAGCACCAGCTACAAAGGCAACTACCACTACGATACCGATTACTCCCCAAGTCCACGTAGGGACTCCTGAAGATGCCTCTGAATCTGTAGTTTGAGAACCGTCATCAGGATTGGATGTATCGTCTACCCTCATGTATTCGATAAAGTCACTACTAGCAGTCAAAGCGATATTCCCAACTACATCTACTGGCGCTACTGCAAAGTATACATTGTAAGTACCCGATGTAGTGAACTTGTCAATAGTCACATTGGTTGTATCTGATGCCACACATGCAGAGGTTCCAACTAAGTCAGACATTTCTGAAGCAGTAAACGATGCTTTCAAGTAACAAACTAACCAAGAATTGATATCAGAATCTTCGGAAGATGCATTCCAATCTAAGACCCATGTTTCTCCAGATTCTACGATAGTAAGACCTGTTGCGGTAACTGAAGCAACTTCTTTGTCTGCAACGACTGTTGCGGATGCTTCATTACTACACAACGCACCATCACATACTGATGCTGTGACATAGTAGGTATTACCATGGACTGTGTTTTGCCCAGAGTAAAGCATTGTGGTAACATCAGAAGTATAACTAGACTCGCCTGCATTGGCGCAGTTAGGATCGGTGTCACAGATGCTAATAACAACTCTATCATCAGTTAGCATTGTTCCATCGACAGCCCAATTAATGGAGATTCCGCCAGACATTGATGGCGTTGCTGTGAATCCGCTAATGTTAGCTACTGGTGCTTGATCTTGTGATAATACTCCACCAAATAGGTGGAATTCGGTTCCTGGAATGAACATTGATTCTCCTTCTCCCCACATGTATGTGAAAGAACTGGCAGAATTGCCGCTTTCAGAAGGAGTACCGGATGCAAGCAATTGCCATAGGTTACCAGCCTTGACCCACATAGAGGTTGCATCAACTGAATCTGCAAAGGTGAACTTTACCGACTGTTCCAAGACATCTTTGGTATCAAAAGTTGTACCTGGAATAATTGCTACCCCTCCAACGGACGAATAAGTTCCATCAAATCCTGGAAGTTCTATATCGGTTGCATCAGATGCATTTCCGTATGACATTGATAGTCCCGTACCCTTGTAGGTGATTTCATAATCAAGTGTTATTCCAGTTTCGACATCCGAAGAAGTAAAGTTATCAAAGTTCCAAACTGAGACTTCCCCTTGAGTGCTATCAACAGCACCATATGAATCTGTGACAACCAAGTTGAATCTGAAAGTTGGTACCATAGACTCATCTACGGTCATGCTGCATACGCTGCTATCACATTCAATTTCTTCACCACTAGTATCTGCCCAAAAGTAAGAAATGTCATCACCCTCGACATCGAAGACACTAGCAGTTGCAACGAATTCAGTTCTATCAGAATCTGCAATCAATACATCAGTATCGAGATTTAGAGACAAAATTTGTGGAGCGAAGTTAGTAACTTCTACATCGAAGTCATATCTATTGTTAGACAGAGACATATCGTCAACCTTGTCGTTAAGTGTTAATTGGTCTTCATCCCATTGTCCGAGTAAATTTGCTTCAGCCTTAACATTGAAGTTACCTTCATCCATAGAAACTGATGCACATGCATAAACTAGCATCTGTGCATCAGGAGTTTTTAGCGATGCAGTTCCAAGTTGTGAATTAGCATAAGTAACCTTTGAGTCACATGAGTTTGCGCTAATGACAGTTGGAGCACCGCTTGAGCCTGTGATTGTAAAGTCGACTGACCAATTGTACAGGATTGCACTATTACTGGAAACATGACCTACCTCTGCATAGAGTTCGTAATCACCTGGAGACAAAGTAGAAGTGATGTCTAGACCTAAAGAACCGAATACTTCAGGGTCCTCTCCATCAAGCCCTCTCCAAATTTGGAATTGCGTCAATGTGATATCTTGGAATGTTTCAATCGAACCATCGATTGTTGCTTCATTGGAGCCAGAATATTCATCTGCCCAATCAGAACTAGTAACTGTCTTTTCACAGTAAATTGTGTCAAGGCCAGTTCCACCACAAACGCTTGTTCCATGTGCACCATAGACTACATACTGAGTAAGTATAGCTGTTACGGAATATTGCCCTGCAGCAACGGCTGGAGGTGTTATCTCACCAGTTGCAACACCTACATGAGTCCCATTAGCGCCGTCAGAACCGACTATCAAACGAGTTCCTGTTTGAGCAGGAGTTGTACCGCCAAGGGTCTCTTGTGTGTTAACAATGCTAGAATGCCCAACGGTAAATGATGCTGCATCCGATGTAGCCACGCCAGTATAAGTCATTTCTACGGAAGCATTACGAATAGTCATCGAAGGGTTACTCGGAGAATTTAGTGAAACAGAGACTTGGAAGTCTTTAGCACCAGAACCATCAACGCTACCTGCAACAGGAGCGCCTGAGCCGTCTAACCAAGTTAGGTCAACTTCAACATCAAAGTAGTCACGTACTGTTACAGGAACTGACAACTCATTATTCCCGGGGTCTCCCAATACTGAGGAAGTTACCGAAACTACTACCATGTAACTACCAGATGAAGGAGTCCAAGATAGAGTAGTTCCATCAAAGTTCTTCAACAAAGCCTCTCCACCAGTAAGGAATAAACCTTGACCCAAAACACTGTCTTGGCAAGATGGAGCAGTACAAACAGCATTATAATTTGTCCAAGACAACTCATTACCTGCAGAATCTTTAGCAAGATCGCCACGGTTACCGTTGTTATCAATATAAATATCAACAGAATACTGCATGTTATCTAAATCAGCATCTCCGCTATTGCGCAAGTACGCACGGAAATTTACAGGTTCACCTGCGAGTAGTTCGTCAAGACAGTCGCCTGATGTGTCACAAGTAGTTTCTCTAGGAGATGTAATTATTACAACTTCTGGATCGGCACTTGCACGGCCACTTGTGTCTTCTATTTCTTTCATTTCTTGTAGCTCGGCGAAGTCGATGCTGGCTAGTACACTAGTCAGCATTAACATGACGAGGATCATTGGGGTCATTTTTTTCATATCTATACCTCCGACGGTTCGGTATTCTGCTCCACGCTAAATGCCGTATTTATACTATGGGAAGGTTTAGAATAGGGGAGAACCAGCGAAATGAACCAGATTTAGACTCTTAGTGGCACTTTAGTAGCGGTGACTGGAGTAATTTGTTTGTGAAAACTTGACAGATAGAAAAATATTAAATTTATGCACCTATATCATCTAAATTATGAGAAAATAACATTTATTGTGATTAAATATCCCTTAAAGCAGCAGAAGGAGGGATCTTTGATGCTGCTCTAATTGGCAGGATAGTCGCTACAATAATCAGCAACCACCCTCCGACTAAGACCGTAATGATAGACGCCCAAGGCAGAGCAAAGTCCGCCCCTTGCCCTTCCCAGAAAGATTTGTACAATGACCTATGGAAGCCTATTGCAACCAATACTCCATTTAAGATTCCAAGTAAACCAACCCAAGAAACCTCTACCAAAAAGGTAGCAGTGACCATTCTTTTCCTATATCCTAAAGCGCGAAGTATACCTATCGTCTTTCGCCTCTCAGATACTGAGCGTACGGTAACAACACCTATTCCAGCAATTCCAACAATCAACCCTAGAGCAAGGTATCCTTCAAAGATACCAAGTAAAGCGATAACTAATGATTGAATCAACATTACATCTTCTGAAATAACCGAAACAGATGCACCTTCATCATTCAACTTCTCCTCTAATTGCTCTGCCAGTTCCGCAGATGCAATCCTAAGTTCTGCTGATTTACCCGCAGCAGAAAAGGTCTGTATTTCAGAGGAATCAAAAGAGGAACTTGGCTTGGCCTCATCGGACAAACTAACATACATTCGAGTCAGCCTAGAATCGAATTGTTCTTGGGAAATTTCACCACTTATCCACACACCAGGTGAGAACAGGTATGACGACTGTTCTAGGAAGCCGCCAACCACTACAGTTCTGGTGTTCCCGGGGTTAGATAAATCAATTAAAGAAATTGAATCTCCAATTGAAAAACTCATCCTTGAGATACCAGTTCCATCAGTGCTCAATTCAAGTCCAAAAGAGGCGTCAACTACGACTATATCGTCACGATTTCCAATTGAAATCCATGCTTCTTCAGCAGTATCCCCCAGAGACTCATCCCAGAGGTGAAGAGGGAGACCCCCGTGATTAGCAAAGCCATCATCAAAACCGCGAAGAATATACGGCATTCTTTCCCCCGAACTATCCTCTAAGAATACTTCTGAACGATACACTTTACCCACTGCATCAATTTCATCTTGAAGAGGAGTGGTTAGGTTCCATTCCAAAGGATCACTCGAAAGTTCGAGAGGTCGTGAACGAGAAGCTGTAAGCATCAACTCAAACTCACCCTCCGTATCCTCAACAAAGGAACTTGAGTAATTATCAAACTGCTCGGTATAACCACTTAGGACAATGACTGAAAATACTGTGATAGAAAACATTCCCATCACTACTGCTGTACGTACCGGTGTTGAAAGAGGGTGTGCTAGAGCAACTGGTAAGACTGGGCCCCAACGCTTGGTGAAAAATTGTGAACGTCCAACTTTAGAAACCAGCATCGGCGCAGCACTAGTCAATAGCAAGACACCAGCAAATACTTCAAACAGACCGAGTAAAATGAATGAGAACTCATCTGGAGTCATATTATTTCTCACAGGGTCAAATGGCTCAAAGGCTATTGTCCACAAAAGAATAAGTCCACCAAGCCAGGCTAATGTATTACGACCACTATTCCTTGCTCTATTTTTCCATTTGGAACTTTTAGACTTCAAAAGAACTGGCAACTCCCAAGTAAATATTGGTACTATTGATATCAGACCTAATATCCCTCCAATGGTCCACAGTAAGTAGGCAAGACCAGAATCAAATCCAAACACTAACAATAGCAGCATGAATACCGCTGTAGCGCCAAAAGTGGCGATTTGAACTAAAAGTAAAACCCAAGGAATTCCTTCTTGTAATCTCACTACGCCACCCTTTAATGCTGAAACTATATTCAATTTAGAAGTCCATAAGGCAGAACCCCACAAGGTGATGATAGCGATTAAGAATCCCCATGACCATCCAGCAAATACCGAAGACCAATCCCAAGCAAAGGTGAATAAATCTGAGCCTGCTGCTGCAAATATATTATCAAAGGCCACACTGATCAACCATGCCAAACCAAGACCTACAAAAGCGCCTATCACCCCTGCCATGGAAGCAATGATGACCCCTTCTTGTACCGCCAAAGCCCGAGCATCTGAGCGACTAATCCCTATTGCTCTAAGAACTCCCAGTTCAGTTCTGCGTGATTCTGCAAGCATCAATATTATTGTCAGTACCAGAAGAACTCCCGCTGCAATAGTAAAGGTTCCAAACACAAGGAACATCCCTGCTATGATTCCGGATGATTGTGCCGCAGCCTCTGTAGCCTCGACTTTTACCGCAGTAAATGAGGCCCCAAGGTCATCGCTATTCGAATTATTATCTAGCCAATTGGTAAATGTTGTAATCGATTGAGCGGTAATGCTTGAATCATCCGACTCCAGTCCACCCCCACCAATAATCACAATTGAACGTTCATCGATAGCCGCAGCGGATAGTTGCTCTGCATATGGCAATGAAATGAAACCTAAAACTACACCATCTAAGTCTTCAAGTGATTCTAAACCATCCTGTTGACTGTATATACCAGTATTTACCAAACCGAGGGAACTATCGTTTCCAAAGGCGTATGGAATCAATCCTTTGACCCATAACTCGCTTTGATTATCAACCATCCCTAATGGTGAAAGACGTTGACTTATCGAAACATCTCCATCTTCAACCGTTACTGGAGATTGTGAGCCTCCAAATGCTAAAAATAACTGAGGAAGTTCTCCAAAGCCACCAGCACTTGACAATATTGGAAGGCGTATGGATTCTACTCCTGTATCATTCCAACGCATTAAGCCATCATCATAACTACACCAATTACCACCTAATACTTCCGAAGTTAACGATGTCACTGAGTTGCAATTTGGATTTAGCACCACACTACTTTGCGCCTGGTCTTCCACCGGCCAATACTGACCTTGCGGCCATATTGAAAAGTTGTCTGTCAAATCAACGGAATTAGAAATATATCGCTCGACACTTAGTAACCCTTCAACTTCAACATAGACTACATCTTCAATGATAAGATCCACTGAGCGAACCGTTGAGGGTAAAGTAATGGACAATGAGATATATTCATCTTGAGATAAATCTTGACTATAACGATGTAGTTTAAGTTCTTGAGAATCTAATTCTACAGCCCACCACGAATCATTATGAGATACAATTGAATGCATAATACCGGATGTCTTTTCGCTAGCCCACCTATCATCATCATAATTTGATTCATTACCGATGATAATTCCACTTGAATGAGCGATTGCTCCGAGCTGACCTGTTTGATTCAAAGCAAAGTCATATGTCCTTTCAGAGTCTTTCACCTGCCAGAGCCATGCAGAACCAGAACCTTCAATCTGATACCCAAAACCAGAATCTGAAACATGCCACAAGGCTCTTTCACCCTCCCTAATTTCAGAGATAGAAGGAGATGATAGAGTGAGCAATTGTTCGAAATCATACTCCATTTCGACCAATGGAACTTGAAGAACTTCCATCATAGTACTTTCAGGAATTAGACTTGTAAGGTTCTCTCTAAGAGATACAACATCTTCACCTTGTAATCGCCCAAGACCCTTATCAGTGGATAAAGAAAGTGATGATGATTGTTGCTGAAAGTCTAAATTAAAACCAACATCTTCAGCAGTTAATGTGGCATTTAGTAAAATACCAAGTTGTTCGATTACAGGCTCAATGGTTCCTAAATCATCAACATCACCTGCAAGTGCATAGTAGACTGTATTTAGTTCTCCATCGAACCTTTGCAGTTCTTGAGCGGTTGATAAATCGGTAAACATCGCTGGTGATTTGGTCCCAGCTAAGTTGGCCATTCCGTCATTTTCGACAATCTTGAAAATTGTTGCATTTTGTTCAATTCGTTTCCTAGCCCCATCATCGCTAACATACCACCCTATCTCGACTTCATTACCGATTTCAAGTTCGAGTTCCTCAGCAAGGATTCTATTAACTGCAATTTGAGTTTGAACATTGAGATTATTTTGCTCTTCAATATCAACATACCTTATTCCGTTGGTCTGTGAACCAAGGTTTGGCCAGACCTCAAGTGCGTCAATTGTTGAATTCATACTTGCCCATGTTACTGAAGGTAGAGATTTACCACTTGGTCCTTGGATACTTGCTCCAGAAATTATACCATGTTGTTGGCCTTTTACATCATCGACCAAATCTGAATCTTGCTGAATATCATTCCATAATTGGTGAGCGACTAATTCCGAAATCCTCACTCGCTCGCCGGTACTTAGATCAAAACCTGAAAGCGTAACATCTGTTTCACCCCAAGATGCTTCAATTTCATACCTTACAGTTGCATCAAGTGAATCCCCAACTACCAATGAAGAGGTAATTATTGCTGAAGCGATTACTAAACCTGCCATCAATAAGCCTGCTTGCCGCTTTCTACGCATGACATTCTCTTTGGCTAGACGCCATACGACAAGCCTCTGGGGAACAAGTACGGGTTGTAATAGAACATGACTGATTATAGCTATGCTTAGAGCGCCAGCCCAGAGAGTCATACCCTCGATGGACATCCAGTCAAATATCCAGTATGCGATAATGGCATCGGCAGCAGGACCTAAGGTCAAAAGTGTGATTACCATAAATGAGAGATTCCTGCTACGCCCTGTGAATAGAGTCGAAATCCCCGAGGGAATAGCAACTACGACCAATAGGACGAGCATCTCAACAAGCAGAATTACTCCTCCTCTTCGCCCCTTCCAGTATCTACTATCAATCCGTCATCCATAAGTAGGATTCTACTGCACTGTGAGGCGACATCCTTGTCATGAGTAACAAGAAGAAAAGTAGTTCCAAGTTTTTTGTTGATATCTTTGAGTAAGTTCATGACAGTGTCAGAAGTAGTAGAGTCTAGATTACCAGTCGGTTCATCACAAAGAATCACCTTGGGGTGATGAACGATGGCACGGGCGATAGCGACTCTTTGCTGTTGACCGCCCGAGAGTTCTGTTGGTCTATGTTCGCTACGGTCTGCTAGGCCAACTGAATCGAGAGCCTCGAGTGCTGATTTTCTTGATTCACTGGCTGATTTACCGAGAAGAAGAAGTGGCAGTTCTACGTTTTCAACCGCTGAAAGAACTGGTAATAAGTTGAAATCTTGGAAAATAAAACCTAAGTTCTGGGCTCGCATCCAGGTTCTTTGGTCATCAGAAACAGAATACATTGGGCTTCCAGAAATCAATACCTCTCCTGAATTAGGCTCATCAATTCCAGACAAAACATTGAGCAGAGTTGTCTTTCCACATCCCGAAGGACCCATGATAGCAATCATTTCACCCTCTTTAATCTCTACATCCACTCCCCTAACAGCCTGAACAGTAGATTCCCCAGAAGCATAGATTTTCCATAATGCAGTTGCTTGCATAACAGGTCGCATGAATTCAGTACAAAGGAACTGCGTTGATAAACTACCGCTTCAAAGCATCATCATGGCCGAACAGGACAACAGCATCACTGTATCTGTAGTTGCGTTTGGCCCATTGAGTGAAGAAATTCCACGTCGCCAAGATATCGTAATCGAGAAAGATTCTACTATTTCGGATTTAATCAGCACGATGAATATCCAAAAGTGGTTAGAAAACGGACTTACTATTGCCATAAATGGAGACCGATGTGAGGTAAATCATATCCTTATACAAGGAGATGAGATTGCACTTTTGCCTCCTGTTTCAGGCGGTTAAAATGATACTTTTCACTTAACATTCAGCGAAGCCTTAACACACCCAACCAACACCCCAAGTCGAGGAAGAGTAATGTTTGGAGGACTAGGACCCCTTGAAATCATCGTACTGCTTGTCATATTTTTCGTATTATTTGGAGCGGAGCGATTGCCAAAGATGGCAAATGCACTGGGAAGGTCGAAAGGAGAATTCCAAAAAGGCCTGGAACATACTACAAATGCAATGAAACTTGAAGAAACTAAGGCCGATCTAGAAGCCGATGGTAGGACACCAAGTCAAGCACTTGCAGCAAGAGCCAAAGCAGTTGGAATCGACCCAACGGGTATGGAAGTAGAAGAAGTTGAGAAGAAAGTTACTGCATTAGAAGCAATGAACTCAGAAGAATAATCATCTAACTTTTTTAAGCATCATTGGCGAACCACAAATATCGCAATCTTTGACCGCTCCTTTTTTTGAACGATCAACATCACTTGGAACTTCAGTCTTGACTCGACAACCAGTACACCTTAGTTCCCAGCGCCAAACTTGCTTAGCACCTTTAGATTCTACTGAAGAAGTCACCTTGCCAGCACTTTGCATGACATTTTGAAGGCGATAATCATCAGTAAATAGCGGCATATCAAGCCCTACCGCAAGTGCCAATACATCAAGGTCGACATCGGAAAGCCTAGGTAAATCACCTGTTTTAGCAGCAATATCTCGTGCAATAGCGAGCCATTTTTCAGGCACTTGCCGCCATTCAAGGTCGATTGCAAAAACCAACATAGCACGCTGGGGGCTCAAGCGCTCAATCTCTTGACGTTGGCTCTCAGCACAGATTCCGTCAGCCAATTTGGCAACTGGCCAGTGTAGCAAGGCCGCCGTATCGAGTACTCGCATCAGTAGCACACCCCGTAAAGCCCCCCATCAACCCACCGATTATGCGTACATTCAAGACTAAAGCCCCAAAGCGAGAGATATGTCGTGGAAGGAGACCATCTTGGACTTCTTCGATGTTTTTGGTCCAGCAACCCTTGCAGTCGTCTCTTTCACTGAATCAATAATTCAACCGGTGCCGCCTGATTTGATTTATCTCCCGATGCTCTATGATGCGATGGGAGATATTCCATTAGTCACTTGGCTGTTTCTAGTAGTAACTCTATCTTCTGTTGCCGGTTCATATGTGGGTTATTTGATTGGACAGAGATGGGGT
>TARA_B110000459_G_scaffold32340_1_pt1 | contig 10269 bp, 6 predicted proteins | sample TARA_B110000459 | Tara Oceans TARA_B110000459 (sample SAMEA4398296) | marine metagenome | biome: Polar Biome; feature: [SRF] surface water layer (ENVO:00010504); material: water (ENVO:00002006), including particulate matter (ENVO:01000060) such as... | depth 5 m | reverse complement strand
CTTACATCATTATCACCGTTATAGCGGTCATAATTTGTTGGTGGAAATGTCGTCCCTTGAAAGTTTTGTGAAATAGGCAATGATCCACCTGCTATGGCATCAAAAACTACAGACTTAGAATCGTTGCTCGGGTTCTGGTCATTTGAGCCATTGGGATTGTTCGAGTAGGCTGTAAAAGTATTCGTGCCTGGTGAGGCGACAACAGTATTTAAATCAATATTTACCGTTGAATTTGAGCTTAAATTACCCGACCAATTAAAGGTTTGCAATGCACTCCCTGTTACCTGATATTTTATTTGGCAGCTGCTTAAGTTTACCGTGCCTGCATTTCTTAAGGTAACTTGAGGCGTAAAATTAGCTCCACAAATATCCGCACTTGGCTCCAAAATAACAGCTACGGAAGCATCTAACATCACTGTGTTTGTGCAGGGTTGCGTAGCTCCAGTAAGAGATGTTGCTGAGCCATTACCCGCAGGGTCGAGGTGGATATCTAGCCTTCGATTATTAGCATTTCCATTTGAATTCCAGTGATAAGAAACTTTTCCATAATCATCACGACCACTAGTAAAGGTGCAAAAAGAACCCCCACCAGTTAATGTTCCAATTATCAGACCTTGCGCATTAAAAATGGGAGATCCGGAAGACCCACCCTCAGTTACTCCATGCCCATTGGCTGTCGAAGCCCATCGTACTTCATAATGCGAAGCTAAGCCACTTCCATTCCAACTACCGGTTGATAGCGAAGCCGTGTAAGTTGATATTTTCTTGATATCTCCTGCAGGATGATGAATACTCACCCCATCACTAGTAAGCGTAGAAATATTATTTCTATCCCATCCGTTGTAAAAGACATCATTAACATGGGCAGAGGGAATATTTGAGTTAAACTCAAGCAACATAAAATCAGAACTTGAACTACCCCCATTGTTACTGCTAGAAATCACACTGCACCCCGTCACAGTGAAATATTCCGCACTATTGATAACTGAATTTTGACTGGAAGGGTTTGAACAAGCATTCGCTTCGTAATTAAAATAAAATACAAAATTATTAAAATTGGAGCTTGAAGCACCCTCACTACAATGATAGGCTGTTAGGAAATATGGCGTACAATCTTGATTAGTATTATTCACTAAAGAGCCTGTGCACCAGCCTCCAGATCCACCTGAAACAACAAAAATTCTAGCTACTCCTTTCTTTTCATTCTGCCAAGCACTTCCTTCGCTGCAGTTAACATTCACTTCGCAAGCATCAGAATCGTCAAAACCTTGGACTTCTGTACCCCAAGGAACATCCTTATATAGATGCGCAACTCCTTCGATTACAAAATTCCCATTCCACTTTTGAGAAGCGGGCTCATAATATTCTAAAACACATTTTTCTCCATAAATGAGCTCCGTTGTAAATTGTTTAGACTCATGATTATTTAAGGAAGTATACGCACCTAAAATTTGAGTATAGCTGGGGTTGTAAACAAAAAGTTCAGCACCTAATGGTAAGTGGAAATCTTTAAATAACAAAGTTATGGCCTTGGCTTTAACCGCATGAATCACAAGACGCCAAACTCTATCTCCGTTTGCTAGCTCAGTCCAAACCCCTTGATTGTATAAGTCAATATTTGTTGGTCGAATAACTGCTGAACGCTCAAGGACACCATTTTTACCATTTTCTATATCTTCAGCCAATAGCTGAGCTACATTCAAAGCTTCAAGCGTATAGTTTGGAACACGCTTATTCAACTCTAATGTCAGCGAAGCTGGACTTCCACCGGCAGCCTCTTGAGCTAAGGCATTAAACAGGAAAATATTACAAAGAGTAAGAAAAAATAGATTTTTCATCAATAAATTTTTAATCGTAAAAAACTTTTTAAAGATAGTATAAAAGGTCATTTAACCTCTTAGATAGAACAACTAATCAATGTTTTTGTTGAAAATTACTTGCGCATAATTCCTCCACTTCTCAATAAGTAGGTGCATATCTTGGGGTAGCTCACTTTCAAAATACATCTCTTTCCCTGAGGTAGGATGAATAAATCCTAATGATTTAGCATGAAGAGCCTGACGAGGACAAATTTCGAAAGCATTCTGAACAAATTGCTTGTATTTAGAATAAATGGTTCCCTTTAAAATTCGATCCCCACCATACTTCTCATCATTGAATAAGGTATGCCCAAGATGCTTCATATGTACCCTAATTTGGTGGGTTCTTCCAGTTTCAAGCTTGCACTCAACCAAGGTGGTGTATGCAAATCGCTCTAACACTCGATAATGCGTTTTGGCATGTTTTCCAAAATCACCTCTTGGGAAGACTGTATAATTTTTAGAATTTCTTAAATCGCGACCAATATGGCCTTCAACAGAACCACTTTCCTCATCAAAATCTCCCCAAACTAAGGCTTGATATCTTCGATTGATTGTCCGATCAAAAAATTGCTTAGCCAAGTGACTCATCGCTTCATCACTTTTCGCTATCACTAAAAGACCTGATGTGTTTTTGTCTATTCGATGCACTAACCCAGCGCGCTCTCTACTTTGGCCAGGCAAATCTTGAATATGATATAGTAATGCATTCACCAATGTTCCATTCGTATTACCAACACCTGGATGTACAACTAATCCTGTTGGTTTATTTATCACCATTAAGTCGTCATCTTCATAAACGATATCTAACGGAATGTTCTCTGGAGTTAAATCTGCAGTATGCTGCGATTTGGGGTAAACAAAAGAAATTTTATCGAGCGGACGAACTTTATAGTTTGACTTCACAGCTTCTCCATTAACCAATAAAGCACCTGCTTTTGCACCTGCCTGTAATTTAGATCGACTTGCCAAAATACTGTGCGTAATAATATACTTATCAATTCTTAGTGGGCTTTGATTCTTATCTACAATAAGATCAATATTATTCAACAACTCATCGCCGCTGGAGTTGTCCTCTAACTCAATATTTTCTTCGTTCGCCATTAAGCCAAATTTGCTTTTAACCGGTCTATAACATTTACTTCTGTGGTGTCATAACCCCTTAAGTGAGATAAATAGAGCGTCAACCAATCACCAAGATGGATTAAATATATCGCTCTTTCTAAGAAGCTTTCACCTTTAGACCAAATTTCATAAATATGCGGTGTGCAGGTTTTATAAACTTCTTTGTTCAGGTCCATTCGCTTGGCAACTTTAGCGAAGTCATTATCATTCCTTAAAAATACTACAGCTAAGTCTTCATTCTTATCTCGCCAACCGACTAATTCGTTATGGTTCATCTCAGGTAACACGTGGTGCCAGCATAACTGCTTTCCATTTTCATTAATTTGTTGACGCCAACGGATAGTTACGGATTCTATATGATCTGAACTATACAAAACCGGAATTTTATTATAAATACCGTTTGCTAATTCATTAGCTATTTTTTTGATATTGTCCTTGTCTGCACTGATTAAATTGATTGTTTTTCTTAAATCATTTTTAAATGTATCTGAGATTAATTCAAAATAATTTAAGATATATAACAATTGTGTTGCAGAAAATCCTAGCGTTGAGCGCGGAGGATCTCCTCCAGGAATAAAAATGCAATCAAAACCATGTTTATGACTCATTTCCTTTACTTTGCCATTTGATGTGATGGCACAAATCGTCGCATTCCTCTTCAATGCCTCCTCCAAACAATGTAAAGTTTCTTCCGTATTTCCACTGTAGGATGAAATGATAATCAAGCTACCCTCATCAGCATAAGCCGGCAAAAAGTATCCATTTACCGTATTCACTGGAATATTAATTTCATTGATGGTTGCGTCTTTGATAAGGCTACCACCAATCCCTGATCCTCCTAGTCCACATATCACTACATTAGAAAATTGTTTTGGACTTGTTTTAAAGCTGTAGCCCTCTCCAATTTCCAGAGCCGTTTTCATCTGTTCCGCAAAATTCTCAATTAATTTTTCCATAAAATTTATTTAAGGTGCAAAGTAATAGCCAAATAAGCACAATGCCAAATTATGCGGTTTATTTGTACATTAGTTTTATGGCTAGACACAATGACTTAGGAAAAGCAGGTGAAAAGCAGGCTGCGCATTTTCTTAGTGCTTGCAATTATTCAATAATCGCGCATAATTACAGGTATAGTCATTTTGAAATAGACCTTATCGCGATGAAGGAAAAAACCATCGTTTTTGTAGAGGTGAAATTACGAAGTAGGAATGATTTTGGCCACCCTGAGGACTTTGTCAATGAGGCCCAACAAAAAAGAATAATGCTCGCTGCCAATCACTGGATAGCTGAGAATAAATGGGAGGGAGAAGTTAGATTCGATATTATTGCTTTAAGCAAAATACATTCACTTGAACACATTGAAGATGCATTCTTCTTTGTAGATGATTAAGTATAAATATTAATTAGTATTTTTTCTTCTTCTTCCCAGTTATATCGCTTACTTAATTGCTCGCAATTACTTCGGAATTTACTATACAATTGTTTGTCTTCAAACAAGGTATTAATAGCACTACCCAATTCCTCTGGGTTCAAGTCTTCAATTAAAATTCCTGTTGCTGCCTCCTTATGTATTTTTGCGTACTCCGGAAAATTCATGTTTATACTCGGAACACCCGCATGCATATAATCGAAAAACTTGTTTGCTAAAGAATAATGATAATTTAGGCTACTCCCTTCAAGTAAGTTCACCCCAATGTATGCGCTTGCTGTAAGATGTTTAAGTTCCGCAGGAAAAACGTAACCTTTAAAACTTACTTTATCTTGAAGATGAAGTGATTGAACTAATTGATGCAGTTCGCTTTCTATATCTCCCTTCCCTACTATTACTAAATGAGCATCGACTTGCAGCATTGCTACAAGCAATGATTCCAAGCCTCTTCCCCTATTCAAAGCGCCCTGATACAAGATAAAATCAGATTTGTTTGCATCAATTGCATGCTTACTTGCAAGTGGAACATTCTTCACCACGCTAAATGGTTTTCCGAACTTTTCTCCAAACAATTTAGCCAAGCTCTCATTTACAGTATAACATTTTATCGCATGATTGACACCAAATCTCTCGATACCACTCCAAATTTTCTGTTTAATTACTTTGCCCGATAATTCTGGAACTTCAATAAAATACTCATGAGCATCATAGATTAAATCAGCCCGACTGAACCATTTAATCAATAATGCGGCAAGTAAGGTGTCCGGGTCATTAGCGCAAACCACATCAACCTTCTTTCCAAGTACCCGAAAAAATAATCGAAAATTCAATTCTAGATAAAACAATATACCTCTGTTTATGAGACATTGAACCCTATCCTGCTGATATTTTTGAACTTGCAAGGCTTCAGCACCTTGCTTTTTTCGGCCAAGGAGCAATACATTTTTTTTAAATTTCATCAAAGATGATGCAATCTTCTGCAAGCGCTGGTCATAGTTAATATCACTACTAGCTAATAAAATTATTTTTTTCGACTCCAAAAGTATTTTCCGTTTTCTTGCTTAATAATAATCTCAAAATCAATCAACCATTTTAAAAAATTAGTGAGCACTAATTTATTGGGGAAAGGAAGCACTGAAATAATATATTCCAGCGTATGCTCTTCATCACCAAATTCTTCTTTAACTAATTTTATTAAATTTTGATATTCTAACTCACTAATATCCAATTTATTTCTGCCTACACAAAAATCACATATTCCGCATCTGTCCGCTCTGATTTCTCCAAAATATTCCAAAAGTGAATTGCTTCGACATTGATGCTTATTCGATGAATAGTGAATCATTGCTTCAAGCTTCTCCTTATATGTTGCAATCCTTTTTTCAATATTCTTCTTACTTATGGCCAAATCAATTGCAGCCACCCTTGGCAATAAAAAGCGCAGGTATATATCATCTGAAAACTTTTCATACTGAATGATCCCTATCTGATCTAAGAAGCTAAGTGCTTTAACAACTTTTATTTTGTTTGAATTTAAAATTTCACCTAACTTTTTTTCGTCAATATTAGTAAACCCATCAAAAACTCCACTGTACGCCCTTAACAGATATTTAATCAAGGGTTCGAATTGTTTATTCTCTACCATAAATTTATACAGCAAAGCTTTATTGGCCTTGATCATTATTTTTGATGATTGAAATACCGAATCAGAAAGGTAAATGTATTCTTCCTGTTCAAGAAACTTCAAGGCATTGATTGTCTTCAGGGCATTAAAATCATATTGTTTACGAAATCTTGCCAAATCAAATGGATAAGCTTGCTCCAAACCAGAACCTATTGCTAATTGTAAAAAATTTCCCAAGGCATTATAAACATTCTTAATTTCTGGGATACTGGGCATAGTATTTTCTAATCGGTCCATAGCCTGCATCTTGTCGGCTAAATTGAATAGAAGAACAGCATATGATTTTTCGCCATCTCGACCAGCCCTTCCTGCCTCTTGAAAATAAGCTTCTGGGCTTTCGGGCATATCCATATGAACTACGGTCCTTACATTGGGTTTATCTATTCCCATTCCAAAAGCATTAGTAGCTACAATGACTCGCAATTTATTATTCAACCAATTTTCCTGACGAATACTTCTTTCATCTGTTTTTAATCCAGCATGATAATAAGTGGCACTTATTTTACATTGACTTAGATAATCTGCAATTTCTTTTGCTTTACGTCTACTTCGGACATATACAATCGAAGACCCACTTACTTTTTGAAGAATATCTACTAACTTGGAATATTTAGCATCCTCATATAGTACAGAGTAACTCAAATTTGGACGTAAAAAACTTCCTTGTAATAGATTGCATTTTTTGAATGCGAGCTTTTCTTGAATATCAACTACTACATTTGGCGTAGCAGTTGCAGTTAATGCTAAAACAGGCACATCAGGGTGAGCAGAACGTACTTCTTCAATTTGCAAGTATTGCGGTCTAAAATCATACCCCCATTGCGATATACAATGAGCTTCATCTATCGCCCATAGATTGACTGACATGCGTTTTACTCGTTCCTTAAAGATAGCTGATTGTAATCGCTCAGGGGATACATAGAGAAATTTAATTCTCCCATAAACACAGTTATCCAATGTTTGGTCAATTTGTCGTTTGCTCATTCCAGAAAATATTGCAGCTGCTGAAATTCCATTTTTTGCAAGGTTATGAACTTGATCTTTCATCAGTGCAATAAGCGGAGAGACCACAATACAAATACCTTCTTGGCATAATGCTGGGACTTGAAAACAGATAGATTTTCCACCTCCTGTCGGCAACAGTGCGAGCGTATCTTTACCGTTCAACACACTTTCAATAATTTCTCTTTGTAAGGGTCGAAAAGTATGGAACCCCCAATATTTTAAGAGAATGTCTTTTGGACTAAACATACTTTTCAAATTTAAGCAAGTTCTTTTGAAATTTCTGAACAAATACTACTTATAAAATAATCGCTATTTTTGAAAAAATAATCGTGAATGAAAAATATATTCCAATTCGTATTTCTAGTTATTGTAGGCTTAACTGAAATCGCTCAAGCGCAAAGCAATCAACATTTACATTTTGACGGCAACAATGACTATGTCTTATTAGATTCTGCTGTTCAACTAATTGCGAATGAGAATGCAATCAGCATGGCAGGTTGGTTTAATGCAGATCGATATCAATACGGAGCAGGGATGATGGGTATTCGCGGCAATGGCACTGGAACAGGAGGCTTCTATATTCTGCAACTTGGTGGAGGTGCTTTGGAATGCCGATTATTAACCAACACAGGCCTGCATGAAGTTGTTGGTCCAGCTGGAACAATCATCCCCAATCAATGGCAACATATTGCCTTAGTCTACAATGGGGCAAGTTTAGTATTATTTATAGATGGTGTATCGATAGGAAGCAGCTCTGCGAGTGGCGTGATTAGCTCTATCGATAAACCTTTTGCCGTAGGAAAAAGCTTAGAGGGAGGATTTAACTTCGTCTATCCAGGACGAGCTGATGAGGTATGCTTGTGGACTAAAGCACTTTCTTCGACTGACCTAAACAATATGATGGCGAATGAGCTTCAAGGCGATGAAACAGATTTAGTCCTTTACTATAAATTTGACCATGGCTTTCCGAATGGCAACAACACAAGTATAGTAGAATTGGAATCTTTAACCGGTAACGGAACTAGAAATGCGCAATTAATGCACCTAGAATTATTAGGCGATAGTTCAAATTTTAGCGGGACACTAGACATTGGCGAGCAGGCGATTAGTTTCCCTCAAATTGATAATAAAGTAAGTTTAGATGCTCCTTTTTCAATAAATGCGAATAGCACTTCAGGTTTACCTGTTAGTTTTGAGGTGGTAAGTGGGCCGGCTTCAGTGAGTGGATCTACAATTACCTTGGCAGGAACTCCGGGAAAAGTTATTATTAGAGCCAAGCAAGATGGAGATATCTCCTCTAATCCAGCGGCTCCTATTGAATCTTCATTTATGGTCATTGACGCATTAGGCAATGTGCCAAATATTGATATTCGAAACCCACTAGCAGGCGATTTTTATATGATGAACTTTATGCCCATTGAGCTTGCAGCAATCGTAGATATTGACTTCGACAATCTATTTGATGTTAATGCTGTATATTTTTCAGTGGATGGCATAAACGTTGGATTGAAAGATTGGGGAAATAAGCATTACACGGCATGGTGGACACCCGAAGCTTATGGAACGCATACCTTTGAAGTAAGAGCTGCTAACAATTATGGAGGATCCGTTATTCAATCCATTGATTTCAACATAAGCTCCTCAGCAAGCAACCTTAGTATTGACGCATTTGATGACCTGTGGTTAGATTTAGAGAATTACACCGAAGATGTAGAAGCTACGCTACCTAGCTATGTGGGGGCTTTTGATTCGATATATGCTACCTTGAGTATTGATTGTCCCCCAGGAGGGTGCGATCCATGGGACCGTGTTTCAAGTTTAAGCGTTAAAGGACATAACGGAGAATGGTACGAGATTATAAGATACTTAACACCATATGGAGTAGCCTGTTCCCATAATATTGATTTGAGCGATTTTATGTCGCTGCTGCAAGGTAAAGTAACTTTTCGAGGGAATTTAGGCACGCAAGGCAATGGTTTTTTGTACAGCTTAAACTTGGCATACAATGCGGGTATACCCGAACAAGCCTATAGTAAAATAGATAAGTTGTGGAGCGAAACCTATGACTTTGGGAACATGGCAGACCTACAACCCTGTGAAATCTATGACTTTTCTTACGAAAATGGTGTGGAGGCTTCTGCCTTAAAACTGGTATCAACTGGACATGGTTGGGGAGATAACAACACTGGAAATGCTGCTGAATTCCATCGAGATGAGCACCACATTTGGGTGGGTGGAGTTGAGACATTTTCTCAAGACAATTGGAATGATTGCAATCCTAATCCAGATGCTTGTAGTCCGCAAAATGGGACATGGATATACGACAGAGCAGGTTGGTGCCCTGGTAGTATTGCCCAATGGTTTGATTATGATATGACCCCATATATTTCCAATACCCCAGTAGAGCTGAAATATATCTTTGACGAAGACTATGTAGATTTATGCCATCCAAACAATCCTGGATGTATATCAGGCACAACATGCACTAACTGTGACGACGGATTCAATCCTAATTTAATCGTTAAGTCACATTTGATTTCATTTAGAAATACACCATTCAATGCGGATACCACATACCAGCCTTCGGTTGGAATCAAACAAGTTAATGCAACAGACTTTATGGTTTATCCTAACCCAAGTACTGGTAGATTTAACCTTGACTTAAGTGCTGTAAATGAAGATGTTTTGGTGAGTATTGTTGATATGCAAGGGCAAATTCTTGAAACCTATAAGCATTCAGCAGAGCATATCATTTTAGAGGTAAATCTTAGTGAACTTAGTCAAGGCATCTATTTAGTGCAGCTTGCAACTCAAAATGGATTGATTACGAAAAAAGTAATCATCGAGAGATAAAATTTTAGCTTAGCTAATCATCAAACCAAAACCTCGAAAAGAAAAAAGTCTCAAACCAAATGGAATGAGACTTTGTGACCTCCGCTAGTGAGAATTCAAACTTTTTTGAAGATCTAAATCATCTTAAAAACTTAGAATTCAAACCCGCTTTAAAACCTCTAAAATCTTTACCATAGCATACGTATCCATTTTACAGTACGCCAACAAATCCGTTCTTGTCTGCACTGCATCACCTTCAAAGCTCCCTTGGACCATCTGAGAGAACGTGTTACTCGCTGTTCCTCCCTCCTGTATGTTCAACATTTTGTAAGACA
>TARA_B110000459_G_scaffold111322_1_pt1 | contig 10277 bp, 9 predicted proteins | sample TARA_B110000459 | Tara Oceans TARA_B110000459 (sample SAMEA4398296) | marine metagenome | biome: Polar Biome; feature: [SRF] surface water layer (ENVO:00010504); material: water (ENVO:00002006), including particulate matter (ENVO:01000060) such as... | depth 5 m | reverse complement strand
AATGAAAATCCAAACACCACCAAGTATTGCGATCATTGGCTCAGGTAGAGTCGCAAGTGCTATTGGTGTTCTTTTCAGGTCAAAAGGAGTCGCGATAACATCCGTTTACAGCCGAAATGAGAATTCAGGTAAACATTTAGCGGCTAATTTAGACAGCATATTCATCAGTTCCATAAAGGAATCGATTGCAGACATATTCTTAATATGTGTCAATGATGATGAAATCAAAGGTGTTGTAGAACAGATTCCGTTACATCAAAAAATACTCTACACGGCAGGAAGTTTGGAGTTAGAGACCTTGAATCGATCAAAATGTGGTGTTTTTTATCCCCTTCAGACCTTTAAGGATACCACTCAAAATCTCGAGAATGATTTCCCCATTCTAATAGAGGCCAAAGATGAGGGATTGATGAAGGATATTATTTCCTTGTGCAAGCACAGCGGATTGCATTACGAAAAATGTTCCTCAGAAAGAAGAAAACAATACCACCTCGTTGCAGTGATTCTAAATAATTTTGTAAATCATCTCGTTTATTTAAGCCAAGAGGAGGCTCATATAAGAGGATTAAACTGGGATACATTACAACCACTATTAGAAAAAACTTGTGCCTCAATCCTACAAAAGGAAGCAAAAGAAAATCAAACTGGACCTGCAAGAAGAGGCGATAGAAAGACCCTTAAAAAACATGAGCAAATGCTCAATGAGCGTAACAAAGAAATTTATCAGAAACTCAGTCAAAGTATATTAAACACCTATAAAGATGAGCTATAAAGAAAAACTTAAAGCAATCACGACCTTTATCTTTGATGTAGATGGCGTATTAACAGATGGGAAAGTCTACCTCATGAGAGATGAAGTTGTGCGGGCATTAAATTCAAAAGATGGGTATTCTTTGCAGTATGCAAGTAAAATGAATTATGATCTATTCATTATTACTGGTGGCTATAGTGAAGATTTAAAAAAACGTCTATTAGACATAGGAATAAAAGATGTATTCCTGAAATCAAACAACAAAATTGAAGTTTACAAAAAGCTAAAAGAAGCACAAGGGTTTGAAGACCATCAAGTCTTATATATGGGAGACGATATACCTGACATACCTGTTTTGCGAATCGCAGGCGTCTCATGTTGCCCGAAAGACGCAGCAATTGATGTAAAAGAAATAGTGGATTACCACTCCCCTATTGAAGGTGGAAAAGGATGTGTAAGAGATGTTATCGAACAAACATTACGCGTTCAAGGCAACTGGTTAAAGGACAGTGCTTATCAATGGTAAACAGGATTGTATCTGAAGACATTTTACTAATTTTACGAAGACAAAAAAAATAATTTAAAATAATGGGGAAAACAGAGCAGTTTATAGAAACCGAAGAAAAATACGGAGCTCATAATTACCACCCGCTTCCTGTCGTTCTTTCGAAAGGAAAAGGTGTGCGTGTCTGGGACGTCGATGGAAAAGAATATTTTGATTTTCTTTCAGCATATTCTGCTGTTAATCAAGGCCATTGTCACCCAAAGATTATTGAAGCACTCAATGAACAGGCATCAATACTAACATTGACATCAAGAGCATTTCACAATAATATACTTGGCGAGTATGAACGTTTTATCACTGAGCTTTTTGGTTATGATAAAGTCCTACCAATGAACACAGGTGTTGAAGGTGGGGAAACCGCAAATAAATTGGCTAGAAAATGGGGCTACATGAAAAAAGGCATTCCAGAGAATCAAGCTAAAATTATTTTTGCAAAAGGGAATTTCTGGGGAAGAACACTTGCTGCAATATCCAGCTCAGACGACCCCGTTTCCTATGAAGGATTTGGTCCATACATGCCTGGATATGAATTGATTCCATACAATGACCTGGACGCATTAGCAGAAGCTTTAAAAGACCCAAATGTTGCTGCGTTTATGGTAGAACCCATTCAAGGCGAAGCAGGTGTTGTCGTTCCTCATGAAGGATATTTAAAAGGCGTTAGAGATTTGTGCACAGCAAACAATGTCTTGTTCATTGCAGATGAAGTACAAACAGGTATCGCTAGAACAGGTAAAATGCTTGCAACAGATTATGAAGACGCAAGACCAGACATCGTGATTCTTGGTAAAGCAATCTCTGGAGGTGTATTTCCCGTATCAGCAGTTTTAGCGGATGACGAAATAATGCTTTGCATCAAACCAGGAGAGCACGGCTCGACATTCGGCGGGAACCCTTTGGCATGTGCTGTTGCAAGAAAAGCTCTAGAAGTAATCATTGAAGAGGACCTAGCCAACAACGCATATGTACTTGGAGAGAAATTTCGTGAAGGAATGAATAACATCATCTCTAAATACGACTTGCTCACTATGGTTAGAGGAAGAGGCTTGTTAAATGCAATCATTATAAATGATTCTCCTGACAGCTCTACCGCATGGGATCTATGCATGGCACTTAAAGAAAATGGACTTTTAGCGAAACCAACCCATGGAAACATCATTCGTTTTGCTCCCCCACTCGTTATCACAGAAGATGAGCTCAATACATGCATCGATATTATTGAAAAAACAATAAAAGAATTCAAAAAATAAATGGATAAAATTAAATTTGGTACCGACGGATGGCGTGCTATCATTGCAAAAGAATTTACGGCTGAAAATGTAGCCCGCGTTAGTGAAGCAACAGGAGCTTGGCTCATTAAAAACTACCAAGACCCCACCGTTTTTGTAGGACATGATTGCCGATTTGGAGGAGCGCTATTCATGAAAACTAGCGTTCAGGTGTTTTTAAAAATGGGACTCAAGGTACGGATGTCCAAAGGCTTTGTATCAACACCTATGGTTTCTTTAGCTGCCAAACGTTTCGATTGTCAAATAGGTGTTGTAATTACCGCAAGTCATAATCCACCTGCTTACAATGGTTATAAATTGAAAGCTGATTTCGGTGGACCTCTAGCTCCAAAACACGTTCAGGAAGTAGAGGACTTAATCAAAGACCAATGCAATGTTGAATATCAAGATGTGAACTTGGAAGAATTCATATCGAACGGTGCCCTTCTCGTTGATGATATTGAAACGATGTATGTAGACCACGTGAAGAATAACTTTGATCTAAATGCCATTGAAAATTCTAAAATGAATTTGGTATACGACGCGATGTATGGCGCAGGTCAAAGTGTACTTCCTAGGATACTTCCGAATGTAAACCTATTGCACTGTGACTACAACCCCTCATTTATGGGACAAGCCCCCGAACCTATTGGGAAAAACCTAAAGGAATTAGAGGAGTATATTAAAACACAAGGGAATATTGAATGTGCTTTGGCTACCGATGGAGATGCCGATAGAATTGGCATGTTCAATGGCGCTGGAGAATTCATAGATTCACACCACCTCATCCTCCTACTGATTCATTATCTCGTTAAATACAAAGGTCAAACGGGAAAGATTGCGATAGCATTTAGTGTGACACCACGTGTCAAAAAGCTTTGCGACCATTACGGCCTTGAAGTAATCACCACTAAAATTGGCTTTAAAGAGATCGCCTCTATTATGGTTACTGACGACATTTTAGTTGGTGGTGAAGAATCTGGAGGAATTGCTGTTAAAGGACATATCCCCGAACGTGATGGTATCTGGATGGGATTGATCATTTGGGAGTTCATGGCCAAATCAGGGAAAACCCTAGACGAGCTAATTGATGAGGTCTATGAAATTGTAAACCCATTCAAATTTGAGCGAAGCGACCTTCACATCACAGAAGAATTAAAGCAACGTATTATTACCAATTGCAAAGCACGAGTTTATAAAGGTTTCGGTGCTTACTCAATTCGCAATATCGAGACCCTAGATGGGTTTAAGTTCTTTATTGACGATGAACGATGGGTAATGATTCGACCATCAGGAACGGAACCTGTTCTGCGCGTTTATGCCGAAGCTCCGACATTAGATGAAGTGCGAAGTATTCTTAAAATTACAGAAGAGACGATCTGCGTATAGATAGACACCAAATAGCATTAGCTATATTTCAGTCTGAAAATACAGTTTAGTTGAATGGTAGCTAAGCCCGCAATGATTCCATAAATTTGGGATGCGAAAATCTAAAATAAAAGAAGCATCATGATAAAACACTCGCTAAAAGAAAATTTAATCTCTCTCTCTATTGATCAAGTAGATTTCTCTTATAGAATCCCAATAAAAAAAATAGGAAATGTAATCAATTGGAGAATCGGTAAAAAAGGGACGAATGGAATTGTTATTGATCATGTATCATCTTGGACACTGCAATTATTCACGAAAAAAACTACTGACGACAAGTTTATTAAACAGTTTATGAAAATTGTACAAGAATACTGTCCGAACAGCTCGATTAATTGGGAGCAGACTCTGCTCGCAGTTATTATTCAAAATCAATATAATTGGTTAATCACCAATAATAATACAGCTGAGAAGAAAATCAACGAGGATGATATTATTTCAAGTTTAAAAAAGAAGTATAAGCTTGATTAAAACATTCCTTTTAATGATGCATAGAAACAATGGTAATAAGACCCCCTTATTACCTTAAAGGTTTCGTTTATCATAAAAAAAACATGCAATCATTAAAGTCAATAGTCCTAGTATCACTGATTTGCTTATCCATACTTTCATGCCAAAAAAAAGATGAAAATTGTGGGATTATCCCCACAGTTAGTTTTGGAAACTGTATTGATTCAAGCCTCATTGAACCTAATATAATGTGCACAACGGATTGGGACCCAGTTTGTGGTTGTGACGGAGTAACTTACTCAAATTCATGTAACGCAACTAGATCAGGTGTCGTTTCTTATGTAAGCGGAGAATGCTGCGGCGAATAAATATTAACGAAAAGACAGGTAAGCAACCATAAAATGGATTACAGCTCTTCCTTACTGGTTTCCTTTGCAGAGGCTAAAGCGGGTGTTTTTTCAGCAAACTCTTCAAGAACCTTAAAGAAATTTAAGATATCCTCTTTAGAATTATTCGCATTGATCGTAACAAACCTCACAAAGGTGTTTTCATGAAAAGAGCCAAATCCTACAACAGTAACTTGGTGCTCATATAAAGCTGTGCAAAGTGCCATTGGATCTGAATTCTTATAATTGAAACAAACCGATATCGACTCATCAAAGCTGTACAAGGTATAAGCGGTATTGCTTCTAATGTAGTCAAGGGCTACATCAGCCAAATGAAATTGTTGGTCGATAATCTTTTCTAGACCACTTGTACCTACTGATTTCCACAATGTCCAAAACTTCAAGGCATCGTTTCTTCTTCCACATTGGAAAGAGGTCTTTCCTAAATTAAAGTCATCACCATCAGTTTGGTATAAATAATCAGCTTGATTGCTGAACGAATCATGAAGTTGCTTTTTGTCATTCACCAAAATAATCGAACAGGTCAAAGGTGTTCCCAACATTTTATGGGCATTATAGCTAAATGACTGAGATCTTTCAATACCTGAGACGAGGTGTTTGTATTTTTTACTGAAAATTACTCCACCAGAGTATGCGCCATCAACATGCAACCAAATCTTATACTTTTCAGTGATATCTGCAATTTCATTAATCGGATCAAAGGCTCCTAAAACAGTTGTTCCTGCCGTAGCATTAACAAAGGCTGGAATTAAACCCTCGCGAATGTCTGCGATAATTTGCGCCTCCAATAATTCGGGAATCATACATCCTTTTGAATCTGCTTTAATGTAACGTATATTGTTTCGACCGATGCCACTAAAGCTTGCATTCTTTGCAATAGAATAATGTGACTCTTTAGAGGTATATACGACCATAGGTTTCGACATACCATCCAACCTGCTATTTGGATCTTTTGCATCACGAGCCATGACCAAAGCCATATAGTTACTCATTGAACCTCCTGTAGGAAAAGTTCCATTGCTGTTTTTACCGTAACCGATCAGATTACAAGACTGTCTAATAATTTCCTGCTCAATTCCAACCTGAGGACCTGCGACTTTATAGGTATACATGCTGTTATTCAATATAACCGCTAGTAAATCACCAAGAACCGCCTTACTTTGCCTTCCCCCAAAGAGCTGGTTAAAGAACAAGTTAGTGGCTGTTTTTGGAGTAGAAACGAGGATATCCTTAAGAACCGTCTTAAAGTCGGTATCAATCATTGCAGAATCATTCAAAGAAAGATCTATGGTTTCATAAAGTTTTTCCGAATCTATTCGATCCGCGACCGGATGCTTCTCTTCTTCGTTAATTAAAACTTCAACGAGTTCATTAAAAAGAACCAAATCATTATTAATATCAGACATGTAAATTTTATTATTTTAAGTTTGCTTTTAATTTTAGAACAGTAGTATAAACTAGATTTTTACGGAAAAATGTTTTTGAATCTTCATCAAACAACTGACAATTCCGAATTGGCTTTGCGTACAAATGAAGTGACATACCTCTTTGGTTATTTAGATTTTCTAATCGATGGTAGCCCATGAAATCAATCATGTAAGAAACATCACCAGTATGGGAAATAGTTGTTTTAACCGCATTAAGCTCACCGCTATCATCAATTTTGTAGATTGTTTCTCTAAATTCATTTTGAATGACTTTCACCCAACATTCTTCACCTCCGTGGTCATGAATTGGCGTAATTTGCCCAGCCTCCCAGCACAGAAGAATCAATTCAAAATTTTCATTATCAATGATGCAGTTTCTGGTGTAGCACTCAGTTGACCATGAACAATAAGGATCAAATGCGCTTATGGGTAATTGCAATGTGTTAATGATGTGGCCAAACTTCGTCCGCTCCGCCTCACTTAGAGCCATGACTAACTCGTCTAGTGATTGTATGGTATTGGGATTCTGTTTATTAGAATTCAAAATGATTTATCGATTTTTTTTGCTCATTCAATGTACAAATCCAAGGACATTCCCCAAATCCAATTCATTTCTTAGGTAATTTCCACCCAAACACTTTGTTTCCATAAAGATACTTATTTATATGCTTTTAAAGAGGTTTTATTGTGTTTAGATGTATAAATCACGATCTATATCATTTTTTTTAGGCATTTTGCAAGGTCTAAATAATTAAGTGAGTTGTTGGTTTCAAAAGATTTAAAAGCGCCTATTAATATTTAGCAAGTCACGAATAATATTCAAAAAAATGGACCAAGAATTAATAATAAAAGTAGCCGTTCTATCGATTTATGTCGGGATTTTATTTCTCATTGGTATTCTCGCTTCTCGCAGAATCAAAGGAATGAGCGATTACTATGTCGGCGGAAAACAAATGGGGTTTTGGGCCGTCGCATTTTCGGCACGTGCAACAGGAGAGTCAGGTTGGTTACTCATTGGACTAACCGGTATGGGGGCAATGGCAGGGTATTCCGGGTACTGGGTGGTTGCAGGAGAACTACTTGGGGTCTTTTTATCTTGGCAATTCATGGCCAAGCGCTTTAAAAGGAGGTCTGATAAATACAACGCAATTACCATACCTGACTACCTACAAAGTCATTTTAAATCCTCGACAAATACACTTCGCGTTATTGCAGCCTCAGTGCTGGTTGTCTTTGTTGTAATCTATGTCGCTTCTCAAATGGACGTGACGGGTATTGCTTTCGAATCAATGCTCAATATTGACTACCGAATAGGAGCGCTCATTGGATTCGTGATTGTTTTACTGTATATTTTTATTGGTGGATTTGTGGCAGCCGTATGGTCAGATATGTTCCAAGGGATTTTAATGTTTATTGGATTGGTTTTACTACCCATCGTGATTTGGTTTAATATGGATCATGGTACGGGGATTACAGAGGGATTAAATGCCATTGACCCAACACTAACTCAGGTCATGGGCAGAAGCTCTGATGGCTTAATGAACCTCTTTACCATCTTAGGATTCTCCATGATTGGGCTGGGTTTCTTGGGTTCTCCTCAAGTATATGTTCGTTTCATGTCCATCAAAAGTGAAAAAGAAATTGATAAAGGAAAATGGGTTGCTTTGTTCTTTACCTTGCTCACCGATGCCGCTGCAGTAACCATTGGAATCCTGGCTAGAATTTACTTCACAAGTGAAGGGCAAGATCCTGAAGCAATTCTGGGAACAGGAGGAGAAAATGTTTTAAGTATGATGACGCATGAGTTCTTGCCCACAATTTTAGTAGCCATCTTCATTGCCATTGTACTCTCCGCAATTATGTCTACGATTGACTCCCTTCTGATTCTTGCATCTAGTGCAGTTACACGCGACTTTTATCAAAAAATATTCAGACCTGATCTAAAAGATGAAAACTTAACTAATTTCTCAAGATTTGTGACTGTGGGCATGGCTTTAGCCGCACTTGGAATTGCAATTTTACTGTACAATTTATATCCTGAAAGACAAATATTTTGGATCATGATTTTTGGTTGGTCAGGAATTGCTGCTACTTTTTGCCCAGTAATTATTCTATCTCTTTTTTGGAATGGTTATTCAGAAAAGGGAGCGATTGCTTCAATGATTACAGGTTTTGCATCAGTGATCCTATTCAAGTTTGTACTTTCAAACATAGAGGGTTTAGGGGATTATTTAAAAGAGCTAGATGTACTAGCCCCTTCTTTTGCATTGGCGATGCTTGTTGGCTATATTGTTTCTAAAATATCCCCTCCGAGAGCTGAAGCTGTCAAAATGATTGAGGAAATTGATGCTGAAGTTCTAGAAAAAAAATCCTAAAACATCTTGCTTAACTAATACAACTCTACTTCAACTACCTATTGATCAGTACTTTAATTTAAAAAAGTTCTGAAAACTGAAAACCAACATAGCCAACAAAATAAAAACTAAAATGCTCTAGAATCCTTATATTAGGTTTATGCTTTAAGACATGGGACTTAAGCATATAAAAGGTATTATCGAGACAAAAAATAACGCAATAAGTCTTTATATTATGTATGCTTCAAATAAACTTGGTGAGGAGCTCTTGTTTAGGTATAGTGATTTCGGACCGCTCATAGAAGAGCAATTTGTTGGCTGCAAAGTTGCTGAAAAAAAGACCACAACTATTACTCTGCAGTAACGGGCTTGTTTAGATACAAATCAAGAAGTGTATCAGACAACTCCTATAGCACGCTCTATGAAAAACATGGTGTTTTTTACAATGCGATTATGAAGGATAAGGTATCCGTTTTTCGAAAAAAAGAAGATGCTGTTAAATTCCTAAGTGAATTCAAGAATATAGTCGCCTATAAAACAGAATTGGTTCTATTAGAAATTACATTGAGCACAAACCTACAAACTGTTAAATACTCCAATAAATACCACAAAGATTTAGAAGCTGTCGCGGGATGTGTTATGGAAAAAATAAAAGAAATAGAAAGTCTTTACAAGAGATAACGACCTAGTAAATCCCGATTATATTTTATCTATTTATCGAGAAGTGACTACAAAAAAACAGGCCCAAACGAACCTGTTTTCAAATAGAAGCTATGCTGTTTTAAAAATTAAACTCTGTCTGCAAACGAATCAACAACATGTCATTCTTATTTACTTCTTGAGTAAAACCAATATCACCTTGTATTTTCAGGTTATGACCAACCACATATCTAGAGAAACCTAAAGTATATTGATTGATATTGTTATTCCCTGTTTGCTCCTCAGGAGTCACTTGCGTATATCTACCCGCTATTTCCCAGTTATTTTTCATCAAATACCCCATTTGAAGGTTAAGGGATGCACCGGTATAATAAACCTCACCTGCAGCCTGATCAACTACTGCCGACCCATTGGTCGTTTGTCTATTTACATATTCACCAAAACATGAAAATCCGGCATATTTAAAATGAGCATCTACAAAAATTGTCTGTAAATCTCTAAAATTGCCACTTGCTATTTGTGACCCTTTCTGACCTCTAGTTAACATGGCATTCTGATTATAATCGTATGTTGCACTGACCATTAGCTTAGGACTTTCTTCACGTTTTAAATCAGATGCAAAATAATCACCTTTCTTCGTGAATTCCCCAAAAGGAAGCAGCTCTATTCTTCCTGTATAGCCATGGCCATTAGACGTAACCTCAAAATCCTTATTCCTAGCATTGAGGCCTTCTCCCTGACAAACCGCAAAAATTTCTCTCACTAAAAAGGTCTTTCCTAATTTAAAATGATGTCTTAATTGAAAACCTGCATCACGATCTAAAGTGAATTTAGAATTTAACAATGAACGGTCTACCAATTGTAATTTTTGAGAAGAGAAAACGCGCTCAATGTTCCCAGGTAATTTAGTCTGTCCAAACCAAAGTGTAAAATTACCAACAAAATTATATTTTAAGACCGCATCAAG
>TARA_B110000459_G_scaffold56591_1_pt1 | contig 10281 bp, 6 predicted proteins | sample TARA_B110000459 | Tara Oceans TARA_B110000459 (sample SAMEA4398296) | marine metagenome | biome: Polar Biome; feature: [SRF] surface water layer (ENVO:00010504); material: water (ENVO:00002006), including particulate matter (ENVO:01000060) such as... | depth 5 m | reverse complement strand
GCAAGAGCCGTAGAGAATGCACTTGCTACAATAGGAGCAGACGCAGCACCACCGACATTAGCTTGAGACCCCACAGCGACGAAGAAAAAAGGAGCTTTGATAACACGAGCTACGATAATTAGAACTGTGATGTGTACGAGCATCCAAATTAGACCTATGATTATAGCAGATGAATAGGTAGTCCAGTTTTCAATTAAAGCTCCTACATCCATTTTCATCCCTATTGTAGCAACTAATATATATAGGAATAATGATCCTACTTTACTTGCTCCCGCTCCTTCATATTTATTTGCTTTAGTGAAGCTTAGAGCAACACCAAGTGATGTAGCCATTATTACAATCCAGAAAAACCCATTTTCTAAAGAGGATAGATATTTCACAAAACTTGAGGGGTTTTCAGCTAGGATAGATGAAAATGAACTGGCAATATTTACACTTGCAAAGTCAGCAACAATATGAGAAATTGCAACTGCACCGAATGCTATTCCAACAATTACCATCAAGTCTGTGAAAGAAGGTATTCTAGCGATGCTGGCTGAATACTTTTCTACTCTTTCTTTTAAAGCATCGACCGCAGAACTGTCAGCTTTAAGCCATTTGTCAATCTCTTTAGTTCTAAGTGCTCCGTATAATAAGAAAGGCATCCAGAGGTTAGCTACGAAGACATCCACAATTAACATTATTGAAAATTGTTTGTCAAGCGTTCCAGAAATTTCTTTTAAAGCAGCTTGGTTAGCTCCACCACCTATCCAGCTTCCAGCCACTGTAGATAAACCTCTCCACATTGCTTCTGGCCCGTCACCACCAAACACTTCAGGACTAAATTGCCCCACAACGTATAGTGCAATAGGGCCGCCAATTACAATTCCGAATGTAGCAGCGAAAAACATAATTAAAGCTTTAGGTCCTAAGTTGTAAATACCCTTTAAGTCAATGCTTAAACACAATAGAACTAAACTAGCAGGGAGTAAATACCTTGATGCTACGAAATATAAACTTGATATTTCTCCATCTACAATTCCCAATGAATTAAATGCAGCAGGAATAAAGTAACACAATAAAAGACTTGGTACGAAGGTGAAGAATTTTTTAAACCTAGGTAGACTAGAGGCGTGAAAAATCCCAGCAAGTGTTACAGCTAAAAGTCCTAAAACAACAGCATCATTAGTAATGGGAAACATGGAGTTATATTCTTTTTGTTTTGAAGTTGTAATTTACAACAACAAAAAAATGGCGAGGGAATTATCCTCGCCATTAGTTATGCGTTGTTATTCAGTAAGTTGAGTGTGATTTACTCAGCAGACTCAATTTCAATAAGTTCAACTTCAAAGATTAAAGCTGCGAATGGAGGGATGGGTCCACCTGGATTAGGGCGTGCACCATAAGCAAGATCTTGTGGGATATAGAAAGTCGTTTTTCCTCCAACCTTCATTAACTGAAGCCCTTCAGTCCAACCTGGGATTACTCCATTAAGAGGGAAAGAAATAGGCTCTCCACGCTTATAGCTTGAATCGAATTCTGTGCCATCAAGAAGTGTTCCTTTATAGTGAACTGTCACCTTGTCACTTGCGGTTGGAGACTCACCTGTACCGACTGTTTCGTGGTTATACTGAAGACCTGACTCAGTCACAGAAATACCATCTTTCTTTGCATTTTCAGCAAGGAAATTTTCTCCTTCAGCTTTATCAACAGCAGAAGCTTTTTCTTTTGCAGCTGTCATTGCTTCGCGAACGATAGCATCAGCTTCAGTAGGGTCGATAGTAGCATTGTCATTCATTACAGCGGTAAATCCACTGGCTAGGGCTTCGCTGCTAATCTCTGTCATCCCTTCGGATTTCATGTTAGTTGCGAATAATACTCCGAGAGCATAAGAAACAGAATCCATTTGGGTACTGAGTTTAGAGGTTTGTGATGGTTGTGCTTGTGAGCAGCTTGGCATAGTTGAAACTAATACGAGCATAGCGACAGCGGCGCGAAGATAGTACGTGAATTTCATGTACAGTTATTTTTTATTAATTAAAGGTCTTGTAAAGACTAAGTTATTAGAATCCGAAAGATCGTGATTAAAGGTGTATGATAGGTTGTTAAAAGATTTCAATTTTTCAACGTTTTTTATTTGATTTCTTATAACAAACTGAGCCATGCTCCCCCTAGCTTGTTTTGCATACGTACTAACTGATTTAAATCCCTTGTCGCTATCTTCTTTAAAATGACATGTTATTATTTCAGAACTAAGTCCAGCTTTAAAAACAACTTTACTGTATTCGTCACTTGCGAGGTTAAGTATGAAGTTGTTAGATGACAGATTTACTTTTTTAGTTAATGCTTTTTTATAAATTGGAGCCCAAAACGAATTCAACGTTTTATGTTCTTGACTAATCTGAAATGTTTGGCCCATTTCTAATCTGTAAGGCATTATAAGATCACAAGGCCTCAAAATTCCATAAAGCCCGCTTAGTATTATTAGATTTTCTTGAGCATAGGCTAGGTCATATTTAGATAAATTACTGGCATCTAAAAATTTAAAGGCTTCACCTTTCATAGCAAATGCACAAGCTTTTGCATTCGATTTAGTTGCACTCTTGATCGTTTTATGATTCTTCCACTTTGTGTGCCAACTGAACACTGTTGAAGCTAGACCTTTACTAACTTTCATTGAAGTCATTAAATTCATGGGAGTGTATTTCTTGAGAAGACCCATCAATTGATTTGCTTCTAAAGAATGAATGGGTAAAGAAAATATGTCATTACAATCTGATGCACCTAAATCTAAAGTTTTTGAAGGAGAAAGTAAAATTAGCATTTTGCGAAGTTATATTGCAGTCATGAAAAAATTGACACCTCACCTACTTTTATGTTTTGCGTTTTTATTTACAAATAACGCAAGTGCACAATGTGCAGAAAATGAGTTGTCAGTGCAAATTATTATTGATACTGATGGCTATGGTTATGAGTCCTACTGGGAGCTCGTTCCTTTAGAGCAAACCTGTGGTTCAGCCCCCGTTTTTCTAAGTGGAGGAAACATGGGTGTGGGGTGTAATGGTGCAGGAGAGGGAGCTTCTGATGGCTATACTTATGCTAGCAATCAGACTTTTTTGTCAGATGCAGTTTGTGTTACAACAGGTTCACAGCTTGATTTAATACATGTAGATAGTTATGGAGATGGTGGTGCTGATTTTACTGTGCTTATTGACGAAATGCCCTCTCAGTTTCTTGAAGGATCAGGTTTTGGAGATGTCTTTACTATTGATGTGACCGGTGTTGATTTTATAGATCATGACTTTCCATGCGATGCCGCTGATATATTAACAGATGGTACACCTCTTCAAATATCGTCAGTAGGTGCAACTGCTAGCTACTTCGAAATAACACCTTCAATAGGAGGCTGTAATACTCCTGGAGGTTGGTGTGAGCTTGAGGCTACTGCTTCTGTTTGGGCAACATTTACTGCTGAAGAAGGTGTGATTTATGAAGTAAGTACTTGTAACGATGGAACGGATTTTGACACACAAATAGCTGTGTGGGCTGTTGATGATTGTGGCGACTCGTCTAGTTTCACTTTGTTAGGAGCTAACGACGATGCTGGTTGTGGTGTTGGAAATACATTTTCGAGTAAATGCTTTAGTTCTTGTACAAACGCAGGCACACAAGTTCTTATTCAAATTGATGGCTTTTTTGGTGACAATGGAATAGCAGAATTAACTGTTGAAGCATCTAATGTTGAAACTGTCTTTGCAGCTTCTGTTCATGATATTAGTTGTGCTTTAGAAACAGAATTTAACCCCAACGGTTATATTTATATGTACGCTTACTATGGTGGAGTTGATTGGGATGCTACTTGGACTGGGCCTTTCGGTTACACTGGTACGGGTATGTATATCGATGGTTTATTGCCAGGAGTTTACAATGTAGAAATGGTTTCGAATTGTTCAGGAGAAGCGTTTATGGGCTCTTATACCATTTTGAATCCAGAGCCATTAGAGCTCGATGTTGTTGTTACATCTTCTTGTGAGAATGGTTCAGGCGGTTCTTTAGATTTAACAGTCACTGGTGGCACAGGTGTAATGGATATTGATTGGGATGGTCCTGAAGGATTTGATTGGGATTCCGAAGATGTCTTGACGGCAGAGTCAGGTTGGTATCATTTAGAAGTAGAGGATGAAAGCGGTTGTAGTGCTGACATAGATGTTGAGGTTCCTTATGTTGGTATTCCTCCCTTTAGCTTAGGAGTTGACTTTGAAATGTGTGCGGGAGAAAATGAATTTTTCTTCGGTCCAGTAGGTAATTACAGCTACCAATGGCAAGATGGTTCTATGGGACAGTTCTTTATTTTAGAAACTGAAGAAGAATTAGCTACTACTGCTGTAATAGGCCTTGCTGTAAGTAATTCTTATGGTTGTGAGTCAACAGATGCGGTTGTTGTCTCTATTATGAATTGCGCTTTGTCAGCTTCACAAATGAATATTGAGCCTGAGTGGACTATAGCTCCAAATCCCATGACAAGTAATTCTACACTTTATTTGGAAGGAGTTGCTGAAGGAAGTGTCTGTAGAGTGAGGGATGGTAGTGGTAGAATCATCAAAACTTTTGCAGCAATAAACGCTATGAAACTTGATGTTTCTGATATGAGTTCAGGAATATATTTATTAGAGGTGCTAGGTGAAAATGGAAATATTGTTTGGACTTCAAGAGCAGTAGTTCGATAGAAATAAACAAGTATGAAAAGTAGTTTTAAGGTTGTTATACTAGGTCTTGTTATGGGTCTTGTTTCTTTAGGTGCAAGTGCGAAAGAGGGCATGTGGATCCCCACACTTCTTCAAGCTTTAGAAGGTGATATGCAAGCAATGGGATTGCGCCTGTCTGCTGAAGATATCTATAGTGTTAATCACAGTAGTTTAAAGGATGCTGTTGTTCATTTCGGTGGTGGGTGTACTGCTGAAATGGTCAGTTCTGAAGGGCTTCTGCTTACAAATCACCATTGTGGTTATAGCCAAATCCAGTACCATAGTTCTGTCGAGAAAGATTATTTAAAGCATGGATTTTGGGCAATGTCTAGAATGGAAGAGCTTCCTAATCCAGGTCTCACAGCAACTTTCATAGATAGGATTCACGATGTGTCCACAAGGGTGTCATTGGCTTTAGAAGGGCTAGAAGGAGAGGGTCTTGCTGCCGCTCGCAAATCTCTATTTGCAGAAATAGTTTCAGAATTTACTGATGGAACAGATTTAACTGGAGGTGTTGTAGCCTTCGACTTTGGTAACCAACACTTTTTAATCACAAAGCGTACTTTCAATGATGTTCGCCTAGTAGGGGCCCCGCCTTCAGCGGTGGGTAAATTTGGAGGGGATACTGACAATTGGCTTTGGCCCAGACACACAGGCGATTTTAGTGTCTTTAGAATCTATGCTTCTGAAGGTAATACCCCTGCGGAGTACAGTACTGATAACGTGCCTTATAAGCCAGCTCACCACTTTCCCGTTTCTTTAGATGGAGTCCATGAAGGCGATTTCACTATGGTCTTCGGTTTTCCAGGCCGTACAGAACAGTACCTCACTTCAGAAGCTGTCACCCATGTCATTAATCGACTCAACCCTATGCGTATTGCGATGCGAGATGCTAGCCTTGCCACTATTAATGCTGCTAGAGCTACTTCCGATGCCTTGAGGATTGCGTATGCTTCTAAGCAAAGTAGCATTTCTAACGCGTGGAAGAAGTGGGCAGGCCAAACTACCGGCCTCGTAGAACTCCAAGCTGTCCAACAAAAAATTAAACTCGAGTCTGAATTTCAATCTCGTGCTCATGCATTATCTCTCTCAGTACCTGAACTCACAAATCCAGATTATCTTACTGCCTTAGATAGAATTAGACGAGCTAACTCAGATTATTTTCCTTTCTTAGAAGCTAGAACTCTATTTATTGAACTTGTTTACTACGGTCCGGATATTTTACTTCACGCTTTCGAGTACGCCGACCTTATAAATAACTGGGATGCCCTTGAATCATCTGGTAAACTAGACGAGGAGATTGCTTCTTTATTATCATCTAATTCTGAGTACGCTAGAAATTATGATGCATCAGTTGATGAGCGTCTTTTAGGTGATCTAGTTTCAAAATATCTAGAACTTATTCCAGAGGATTTAACCCCATCAAATTTGGCGGCAGATTTCAAATCTTCTCCATCTTCAAATGAATACGCATCTAGTTTCTTTAAAAAGTCAATTTTTGATAATCCCTCTGAACTTGAGTCTCTTCTTTTAAAAGGTAAGTCAAAGGCGTTTTCTAAACTGAAAAACGACCCTGCATTTATACTTATTATGGAGCAGAGATCTCATTATTTCGATAACATTTCGCCTGGATACAGCGCAGGTCATTCTGCCATAGAGTCTGCGACAGCATCTTATACAAGTGGTCTTCGTGAGCTTTTTCCTGACCGTCTTTTCCCTGTTGATGCAAATTCAACCCTCAGATTAACGTATGGAAAAGTTGAGGGGTCATCCCCACATGACGGCATGACTTATAATCCGACAACCACAGCTAGAGGAATACTCCAAAAGTACAAGCCCGGAGATGCCGATTTCGATTTGCCACAAGATCTCGTCTCAGCCCTTAATGGAGGTGATTGGGGTATTTATGGTGAAGATGATGACCTCGTGATCTGTTTTACAGGTAGTAATCACACCACGGGAGGGAATTCGGGAAGTCCCGTACTAAATGGAGACGGCTATCTTGTGGGAATCAACTTCGATAGAAGTTGGGAAAGCACAATGAGCGACATTCTTTTTGACGAGAATCGTTGTAGAAATATCATGGTAGATATTCGATACGTCCTTTGGATAATTGATAAATACGCAGGAGCAGGACATCTCATAGAGGAGATGTCCATTATCGATTCAGAATAAAAAGAAACTAAATTTTATCTAAGCGATCAAATAAATCGTTAAGATAACAATGGCAAAAGCTATAAGAGCAAAAGTTACTGGCCCTCCTACTTCGTTTTGTTGTGGCTCTTCGTGATGTGACATCGTTTTTTTTTGCGAAGATACAAATTTCATTTAATAAGTTGTATTTTGCATGTTGAAACCTGTTGTTGAAACCTACATCCTGCATTATGAAGTATTTACCTGCTATTTTAACGTTCACTTTTGTTTTTTTATTTTCGTTTAATTCCATATCCCAAACATTATGTGCAGAAGGTGAAACGGAAGTAATCATTGAAATTATTGCTCCAGACTGGCCTAATGAAATTAGTTGGGACCTAACGTTGGGAGGAGATTTTATTGCTGAAGGTAATGGAGAGGGTGTGGATACGTTATGCGTTTCATCAGCTGATGAATTCCCTTGCTATCTTTTTGAAATACACGATTCATACGGAGATGGAATTAACACACCGGGTGGCTATTGGTTATATATAGATGGAGTAGAAATTGCTTCTGGTGGTAACTTCACCTATGGAGACGAGGTTGCATTTGAGTGTGCTCCGGGTTCGACATGCAATGAGGCAGTGGATCTAGAAATGCCTTCAGAAGCTGGAGATGTTATTTCTCAATCAGGTAGTAACTTTTGGTATACATTCACTCCTGAAGTTAATGGAATGTATGATTTTAGTAGTTGTGAAACAGGTTGTGACACTAAACTATATGTTTATGAATATTGTAGCATGAGTAGTTTTGACAACAGCAATATTGGAACAATTTATTATGACGATAACCAAGGAGGTTGTGGAGAAGAAGCCTCTCAAACCATGCTCTTAGAAGGTGGAGTAACATACTGGATACGATGGTATTCAGTGGATGCTTGTGATGAAGACTGGAACTGGTTACACACTTTTGTGGGTCCACCGGTTGGATGTACCGACGAGGCAGCGTGCAACTATAACCCCTCAGCCGAGATTGACAGTGGTGATTGTATTTATCAAGGCGATCCAGCGTGTAATGGTCCAGATCTGATGGTTGTTACTTCTGCGATAGAAAACAGTCTTCAAACAGATATAATGGAGGTTAGTGATTCTGATTGCTATGTTGAAGAAGGTTGTTTGAATGGTTTTGGTACGCGTGAACTTGTCAGATTTACAACTCACATTAAGAACATTGGAGATTTAGATTACTATATAGGTTCACCTGATGCTTTAAATGATCAGTTTGAATTTGGAGATTGCCACAATCATTGGCACCACAAAGGATATGCGAAGTATGATTTATACGAATTAGATGGTTCTTATATTCCTATTGGATTCAAGAATGGATTCTGCGTAATGGATCTTGAGTGTGGAGATGGAGGAACGGGGCAATATGGTTGCAGTAACATGGGGATTTCAGCTCTTTGTGGTGATATTTATGGCAGCGGTCTGTCTTGTCAATGGATTGACGTAACCGATGTCGCAGATGGGACTTATTATCTCATCGTTAGAGCTAATTGGGATTTTATACCGGATGCTCTTGGGCGTGAGGAAACAGATTACACAAACAATTTTTCTGCAGTTTGTATCAATTTAGATAGAAGTATGGACGAGTTGGTTGTAAGTCTTTTTGACGATTGTGAAACTTTTAACGATTGTGAAGGAACACTATTTGGCCAAGCTACAGAAGATTGTAATGGAGATTGTAATGGAGATGCACTTGTAGGTGACCTTGATTATAATGGAGCACAAGAGTTCACTGATGCAGTTTCATATGTAGAGGGGATTCTCGGAAGCGATATACAGCCACTACCATGTACAGATATTGACCAAGATGATAACATCACTGTTACAGACGCAGCATTAATGTCTCGTTGCCAATACTGGAACGAGGCTCATGAGCATCCAGATAGTTCAGGTTTCCATGACAAGTGTAGCTTCCCTGTAAATGAGATTATCAATATCTATGATACTACTCATTTTAAAATCGGAGATATCAATTGGGATCAAGGTTTCTTAGATGTTCATGTTTTGAACCCGAATAACAGAATAGTAGGTTATCAGCTTGAGTTCTCAGGAATTGAAATTTCTCAAGCAATATCACTTGCCGATGTAGTAAATTATCCGATTACGCCATCGTTTGTGCCTGGAGGTTCAGAGGTAATTGGACTCAGCTATGAAGGTGAGAGTATGAGTAAATATTACGTTTGGACTCCCTTCTTAAGAATTTACTGGATGAATGCTGAAGAAGATGTTTGCTTGCTTCACTGTGAAGACGTTGTTAACGAGTTCTACCAAAACACATTAATCGATATTATAGATGGTTGTGTAGGAGCCGTAGAGTTAGAGAATTTAGATCAAGTTGAAGTAGTTGTAATGCCAAACCCTATGACTTCTTCTGCGATGATTGCATTTCCAAATCCGATGAGAGATGAACTGAATCTTCAACTCATCGATGCAAGAGGTAGAGTTGTACGTGAAGAAAACGTAAGAGGCACTCAACATACTATTTTCAAAGGAGATCTTTCTTCTGGAACGTATTTCTTTAAACTTTCAGGTCAGCGTATTGCTCCTATGTCTGGAAGATTCGATATTCAGTAATTAAACGTAAGTAAACAAACGAATATCTAAATGAGACATTTCCTGATAATATTAGGTTTGTTTTTTACAGCTCAGTTTACCCAGGCTCAAGTTGTAATAAATGAATTTTCGTGCTCCAATTATTCTTTAAATGTAGGAGGAGATAACGAAGATTATATTGAGTTTTATAATTCAGCGGGCGTTGCTGAAGATATAGGAGGTTACTTTTTGAGTGACAATCCAGCCAATCCAGATAAGTTTGAAATACCAGCAGGGACGCTTGTTCCTGCAGGAGGTTATCTTCTTGTAATGTGTTCAGGGGAGGGCGAGCTCCTTCCGAATCTTTATTTAGGAGGAAATCTGAATACGAATTTTAAGATCAATCAATGTCAGGGTGAATCCCTGGTGTTTGCGGATCCGGCTGAGAACATCTTGGAATCGTATTCCTTCGTTACAGACATTGGCACCACCCAGGCTGACCACAGTTGGTCGCGAAGCACCGATGGCGCTTTAAATTGGGAAATTTGCGTGGTCCCAACTCCAGAGGCAGCGAATGGCACCAATCCCTTTGATATGTACACTGGATATGCTCCAACACCAACCTTTGACGTGGAGTCGGGCTACCATGTGGGTGCCCTTACTATCTCACTTTCCACTCCTGCTGGCTATGACATTTACTACACCCTGGACGGTTACACTCCTACTGAGGGGAGTACATTGTACACTGGACCCATTGGTTTGACTGAAACAACAGTTGTCAGAGCAGTTGCATTTGATCCAAATGACGATGTTCCTCCGAGCAAAGC
>TARA_B110000459_G_scaffold158448_1_pt1 | contig 10304 bp, 5 predicted proteins | sample TARA_B110000459 | Tara Oceans TARA_B110000459 (sample SAMEA4398296) | marine metagenome | biome: Polar Biome; feature: [SRF] surface water layer (ENVO:00010504); material: water (ENVO:00002006), including particulate matter (ENVO:01000060) such as... | depth 5 m | reverse complement strand
TCACTGATCTCTTCTGTTATGTATGAGATACACAACAAAAGAATATTGATTTAAATTGGACGCGCTTTTCGCGCGCGAAAAATGGCGGATTAATTGAAAGACAATCAATCGCTTTTGGACGCGAATGAGAGAGATCTGGTGTAAATTTGGGCAATTTCTGGCTTCAAATTTTTTGAACGCTGCCCGCGAGAGCGCACCGGACGAGAGAGAACGACGAGAGATATTTGTTTAGTAACTGAATTTCCCCTATTATTATTAAAGAGTACCTCTGTGAGAGACTTAATAATACACACACACGCATCGCAAAATGCAGACGACGACGACGACGACGACGAGCACTTTCGCTCGGCGCGGTGCGTCGTCGTCTTTGTACTCCTCCTCGTCGTCATCATCTTCGAATGCTAAAGTGGTACGTTTATTTTTTTTTCCGATCGTTTAACTCTCTCTCACATTTCTGTTTGGATTAGTACGCTCTTTTATGTGTGCACACGAAGCGCGGCGGGTGTCCGTGCAAACGCGCGCGTAGGATTTCCACGCGCTGCTTTACTGCTCTCTTTTTCTGTTTTCTCGTTTTTCTTTCGCGCGCAAAACGATCTCGTCTCAGTCTTTAATAAAAATCATCCCCTGACTCTGACCGGTTGCGTTTGATCTCTCTGTGTGTAGAACAAGAAGAATAGAAGAAATTCGCAAAAGTGCAAAGCTTTGAAGACAACAAATTCGAATTTTAAGGGAAAGAAGGGGATCCAGGAAAGCGAAGGGGAGTTACCGGTGGGCGTCCAAATGCTCACCGCGGCGTCTATTCCGGCGATGTTGATGGGGACGTTAGTTGTTGGCATAGAACAGTTATCCACGGAACCGGCGTCGGCGGGAGACGATGGAAACGGGAGCGTCGTACGTACGACGACGACGTCCTCATCGACGGTGGTAGCGCCACCGGCAGCGGCGAGATCGATGAAGCCAGGGGAGGCGGTCGCACAAGTTGCCGATGCTTCTTCCTCTTCCATGGATTTTGATTTGAAGCAAGTGCTCATCGAGGCGAGTCAATCGGCTCCGGCGACGGAATCGAGCGAGGCGAAAGAAAAGGCGGCGAGAGATAAGAAACAGAAAGCGGCAGACGCAAAAGCCGTCGCGGAGAAGAAGAGGGCGGAAGCGAAGGTGGTTGCCGAAGCGAAGAAACGTGAAGCGGCGCAGAGGAAAGCGGCAGTGATGCCGAAACAAAACAGCGAAAGCGCGAAAGAGAGAGCGCAAAGAGCTCGAGAGATTACACAAGCGAAGATTGAGGCGGATAAAGCGGCCAAGGCGAAAATGCAGGCGGCGAATCAAGCGAAAGCGGAGGCGAGGAAAAAAGCGCAGTCGAGCTCAATTGGGCAACCGCGTGAATCGGAAAAGGATAAGATTGCTCGAGTCAACGCGCAATTGAAGAAGAAGCCGGAGGCGGCAAAACCAAAGCCAGTGACCACGGAAACGCCTGCTCCCGTGGCTCCGGCACCATCTCCTGCCGTTGAAGCCAAGAAACCGGCGGCCGCGGCGTTCAAAATGCCGTCCATGCCAAAAATATCGACGCCGTCGGCGCCGAAACCGACTTTTGATGCCTCTGCGGCCAAGGCAAAGAGAGACGCGGAGAACGCCAAGAAAGCCGAGGACGCTAAGAAGAAAGCATCGACCCCGGTCGTCGTCGCTGCTCCTGCGCCAGCAACTCCCTCTACCGGTGGTTTGTCCGCGCCAGTGCTCGGAAACAAGAAAGCCACGAAGTCCCCGCCGCCTCCGCCGGCTTCCACCACGGATATTGAAAAGGCGAAAGAGGCTGAAAAGAAGCAACTCGAAGACGCGCTCGAGGCGAAATTACAAGCTGTGCGTGTGCAAAAAGGTAAGAAGGTTGAAACTACCACCACTACTCCGGCGATCGTGAAGAGAGCATCACTTGCTGCTCCGGCTCCGGTCAAACCCGCCACACCGACGAAATCCGTTCCTGCACCCGCACCCAAGGTTGTGGAAAAGAAAATTGAAACGCCAAAACCGGTTGTAGCGCCTTCTTCGTCGACCAGCGGAGACGACTTTAGCATCGATTTCGGTTCCTTCTTCTCGGAGTACATGCAATCCACGCCAGCTCCGATGAAGAAAGTCGAAGCGCCGAAGCCAGTCGTCGTTGAGACGCCGAAGCTAGTTCTCGTTGAGACGCCGAAACCAGTCGTCGTTGAGACACCGAAGCCGGTGGTTATTGAAGCGCCGAAACCTGTGGTTGCTGCTCCTTCTTCGTCCTCCTCTGATGACCTCTCCATCGACTTTGGCTCGTTCTTTTCTCAATACATGGAATCATCGCCGGCACCAGTAAAGAAGGAAAAGAAGGAAAAGGCACCGGCTCCGTCCAAGAAAGTCTCGGCGAAACCTTCTTCTGCGGAGAAGCGCAAGCTCGGTCTCGGCAAGGCGAACTTTTCAAACATGCCGAGATCCGCACCGAAACCGAAAAAGGAAAGAACAGTCATCGAGAAAGTAAAACCAACGTATACGTTTCAACGAACAGGCCCAGCTGATAAGGAAGGATTCAAATCCGCAGACAGGCCGTACTTGAAATCCGCCGCGCCGACGAAGAAGCAAAGTTTAGTCACGGCCATCGCCGGTGGCGTCGGCGTTTTGATCACCTTCGTCGCGACGAGAGATCCGAAATACAAAAACGGCCAAATTGATATCTCGAAGACTTCGGACGGTAAGGTCGATTTCCCGGAACGAACGTTTGAAAAGAAGAAATGGGGCGGCGACGGCGTACCGAAGACGCCGGCGCCGAGGAAGAAGCTTTTCGCCAAGAAAGAAACGACGACAACCGCGCCAAAAACAACCACATCGGTCTCCGTCGTCGATAACGCTGCAGATGCCGGAAAATGGATCGACGCGTGGAAGAAAAACAGCACCACCGGCGTTGGCGGCGACAGTTCCTCTGCCGCCTCCGAGGCCTCCAAATGGATCGAAGGTTGGTCGCAGTGGAGTAAAGACCAAGTCGGCGGCGACGCGACTGCGCCGACGGAAGCGACTGCGGACGGACGAGACTCCGCGGAAAAATGGATCGCGCAGTGGAAAGCGGACGGGTCCCCGACCGACGAATCGCGCAAAGGCGACGCTAAGAAGTGGATCGACGATTTATAGAACAAAACAAACTAAGAAGAAGAAGAAGAAGAAGATGAACAACACTAAACTAAATATATAATCGAACGAATACACATCACAACGCAATCTACGCATAAACTCTCACTCACTCACTCACTCCTTCATTCCGTCGTGCTATACACGACGTCTTCCTTCTCATCGTCTTTCGGCGGGCAACAAAAGTTATGCCACGATCGCATCGGTTTCCTACACGTCGGACACTTCCTCGCGTCTCTCACAAACTCTACCCTCTTGAACTGATTTCGACGTTTTTTCCTCGACGGCGTCACTTTCGCTTTCGGTACCGCCATGAGCATGACATCAACTCCAGGAGGCGCGTACCCGGGGAGTCCTTCGAACGCGTCGTTCGTTTCTTCAGATTCTTCTACTTCTACTTCGTTCTTTATCTTCTTCTCCTCGAGGAATGCGACGGGAATAGTGCTTCCGATTCCGTTCTCCCCCGACACCGAAGACACGGTAAAACCTCTTCTCGACGAAGAAGACGTCAAACACGGCGCGCAAAACAACTTTGAGCCTTTTCCTCCTCCTTCAAAAACGCTCCTAAAAAAAGCGAGTGTGGTGTTTGTGCTCGTGGTGGTCGTCGACATCCTCGCTTCTTTTATTATGCGCTTCGACGCCATCATCGTCATCATCCCTCGTCGTCTCCACATCCTCTCGTAAGTGTTGTTTGTCTCTCTTCTCTCTTCTCTCTTTTATGACGAACGAGAAAAAAGAAAAAAAGAAAAAATCTTAGAGACATGGAGAATTTTTTGTTTAGGGTGTACAACCCTAACAGAACCCCCAAAACCTCTTTTTCCCTTTTTTCTCTTCTTTGTTTTTTCATTTGTTTTGGATAAATTTCAGACAGAAATTGGCGCGAACATTAGTAACGACTCTTGCAAGCATCATCACGATGAGCGGTGTTGGTATTTTGACGACGATTTCGACGAGGACGACGAGCTTTAGTCGTCGATGCTTTTTGTCGTCTTCGTCCGCTTCTGCGCGTTGTGTTCGTACGAATAAAACTTTATCGTTGCGGAGTTTTAAGAATTTCTCATCATCATCATCATCGCGGAGAGAACAAGGAAGAAGGAAATTGAGAAAAGGCGATGAGGATGATGATGATGTTCATGTTCGTAACGAGAAGAGGAACAGCGTGAGAACGCGGGCGATTTTTGGAGGGGATGCGATGATGATGCCACCACCAGATGCTGGTGGTGTCGTGAGTACGAATAATGCTCCTGAAATTGAACGCGTCGAGATGCTGAAACAAAGAAACAGAAGCAATGTGTTCGATATCGCGGATGCGTCTTCTTTGTCTTTAGCAGCGCCTCCTGCGGTTTTGATGAGTGAAACTCCTCCGGAAATTGAAACTGTCGCGCCGAATCTGATGGAGGAGGATTCTCTCAACATCGCGACCGCTCCGGACGTGGTCGTGCAAAGTTCCATTAAAGACGCGATGGCGCTCATCCAAGCCGAAGAGAGAGAGGCGAAAATAGCGAGCGGGGAGATTGTTGGTACGTTGTTTCGTCTTTTTTCCTTTCCTTTCGTCGCGTTCTTCTTTCTCTTCTCGCTCGCGTTTGTTTTTTTGCGTTTGCTGCACAGACGGTCGACTGTGATTTGGGCTATACACTCGGTGCCTCTCAGTCAACATTTTTATTGTGCAGCTACATCGACTCTCGGACCGCGAGCGAGGCGTTTGACGATTGGATATTTGTTTCGATGGATTGGCGTCCGGAGAAACGTTTGAATTGTCGCCGCGGCGTTTCGGCCTACATTTTCTTTTCCTCTTTCTTTGGTGGTATCTATTCCTTCGCATTATATTAACGCCTACTTTCTTTTTCTCCTCTTCATTTTTACGCGCAGAGCCGCAAAGAACCGAGGGCGGCGTTTTCGGTCTCCTGGCGGATTCTTTCGAAAAGCTGTTGTTACAAATCCAAGACGTGGAAAAAGCGCTTGGGATCCCGTATCCAGTCGGGAACTCGATCATTATTTTGACCGCGTTAGTGAAATTAGTCACGTTCCCGTTGACGAAATCTCAAGTCGTCTCCTCGCTCAACATGAAAAACTTACAGCCGCAAGTTGCCGCGATTAAAGAAAAGTACGAGGACGATCCCGAACGAATGAACTCAGAAATCAATCGCATTTACGAAGAGAACGAAGTCAATCCATTAGCTGGGTGCGGCCCTTTGATTTTAACTTTACCCGTGTTCATTGGTCTCTATCGAGCCTTCAAGAACGCCGGTATCGACGGCGTCTTTGACGAACCGTGGTTGTTTATTCCGAATTTAAGCGGTCCGTCAGACGCGCAAGATATCTCTTGGCTTTGGCCCTTAGACGACGATTTCGCGCCTCCGCTCGATGGTGGCTGGGAAGCCGCGTGGCCATACTTGGTCATGCCAATTTTAACCACCGCGACGCAGTTTTACTCCATGAACGCCATGCAACCGAAAGAGGAAGAAAAAACGGACGAGATGAAGAACCAGTCACAGTTGGTGAAATTTCTTCCGTTTTTCATTGGATATATATCCTTGACCGTTCCAGCTGGGTTAGCCATGTATTGGTTGTTTAACAACGTGTTCACGACGTTAACGCAAGTCTACTTGAGAAACTTTGGCGGTGCCGTAGCTACCGTGGAAGCTCCGGACGATATTTTAATTAAAATTCCGCTCGGGTGCGCGATCGTCGAAGACAGTTTCGAGCGCGTTCCGAACGATGAAATCGAAACGTACTTGAAAACCAATTCGAGCGTCATGTGGAATGAAGAGTGGTTAGAAGAGTGGCGACAACAACAAGCGAAGGAGATTTCCGAATCCGTGGAAAACGCGGAGAACGAGATGGTGGATTTAGGCGCTTCGGAGGAAGTGGCGGCGTTGTACGCTGCAAAGCTGAAAAATAGAGCGAAACGATACAGAGACATGGAGAAGCGAAAGAATGCGACGCCGAAGGAGATTGAAAATTTGATCGCGGAGTATGAGAAGGATGGGAAGAGTCGAGAGGACATTGCTAATTTGCAGAAAATGCTCGAGGCGACGATGAAATTCGAGGCGGAAATGAAAGAGAAGAAATTGAAAGGCGCGGCGGCGTTGAAGGAGTTAAAGGAAGCGAAGGGCTTAAACTTAACGGGCAAAGAAGCGAGTAGCAGCAGCAGCAGTAGCGGAGAAGAGAAAGCGTCGACGACGCGATAATGTACGTATATATATATATACACATACATGCGTTTTAATTCAAATACATATGTTCATAGTGACTTAGTATAAATATTGCAAACTCAAAGAGGGTACGTGATACATAGGTACCAGACTAATAATAATGATAATGATAAAAGACGCACGGCAACTCTCCAACACATAAATTGCGCTCCAAGTGCCGCCGTCCACATATAATAAATAAATACAGCGACATATATACAGCAACATCTTCTTAGTAGTATAATCTTGCTTTCGTTTTTGTTGTTTCTGTTTCGTTTACTTTTGCTTTACGACATCAGACGAGTCAATCGAGCTTCCAAAGCGTGCAAGCGTGCCTCCGCAGCCTGGGCTTCTTCGTTGCCTATGGCTATCCTGCGATTCGATGTCACGATTCTATTTTGCATCTTGACCATACCCTCCAACGCCTCAGCTAAACTCTCACCTTCCGTTTTCAACTCTTCTTTTTTGGGATCTTCGTCGTCTTCGAAGATCATTCTCGGTTGTTCGCCAACTTGCTTGATGAACAATTTCGCCGCGCCCGCGATTTCTTCAGCCGTATCGATACCTCTTTGGTTTTCGAGGTTCTCGTACGTGCCTTCTTGCTTGGAAATTTCCTTGGAGACTCTGTCCATATCTTTCTCCAAACCGATTGGGTCCGAACGTAAGCGGAACTTTGGATCTCTGCTAGTTTCCGTGGCAATGACCGCTTTTCTTAACACTCTTCGTAAACCGAGCTGGTCGATTTCTCTGTCGTCGTCGTATCGAATAACGTTTTCTCCGGGCGGGATGTACGGAATGACTTCGTCTTCGGAATCCGTGGACTCGTAATCCGGATCTAAACCGTGTCTCCATCGCTTCAATTGCGCTAACAACTTGTCCGATGAAATGTGGTCTCGATGAAAACCGAAATATCTGGAGAATGATCTCCACGAATCCGAGATCATCGGGTTGACTTCCGTGTGTACAGAAATACTTTCGCTCGCGTTCGCTTTGACTTCGCCAAACGCGTCGACGATGATGGCCAACAAAAAGTTGAATAAGATGAACAAAACCATGATGTTGAACGAGTAAAAGTAAATCATTGCGACGATGTAGGTTAAACCTGGGAGTTCCACCAAATCGACGACGAAATACTCGACGTCGCCCAACAAGTTTTTGAACAACGTGTGAAAGGATTCCTCGAACGTGGAGAAGTATACCGACCCAAAACCAAAAATGACGTGCCCGATGAACGCGAAACCAGTGAAAACCATCATGAAAATCGTGAAGAAGTGAATCAAATCTGGCGCCGCCAAACCTAACGTGTGCGTGATCACACCCAAACGAGGTTGGAAGTCCATCAACTTCAAAACTCTCAACATCAACAAGATGATGTTGATCCCAGACACCGCCATGTACGATTGCAAAAACGTCACTAACGCGTACATGTCCGAGAACATGTTACCTAAATCTGTGAACTCGTGGTTCTCAAACAATCTGGTTTGAAATGCAGATGCGTCGATGTTTTTGTAAATTTTGTAATGGATTGATGGATCAAATCGCGGGCAACCGACTCTTGAAAATATCACCCACATGACGGTGACGCCCAAGTGAATAGTGATCGACGCGACGTCGATGTAGTTCCACGCGGATTCAAAGTACGCTCTCCAGTTACCGTCGTTTCTCTTCCTAGTCAAGATGAAATCCATAAACTCGTCGTAGACGGAGTATAATGCGCCAATAGCCAAGGCGATTTCCATCGCAAACCGTAACATATCTTGCCAGTTTTCGTAATACTGAACCTTGATGGTTTGATTCTCGTAGGTCACGACAATCTTACCGCCGTCGATGTACTTGAAGTAAACCATGGTGTTTCCAAAATACCCGAGCTCGGAGTTGTACACGACAACTTGCGCGGAAACTTCATCCGTTTGCGCGTCGGATAACAACAAACCGTATTCCATGTAGTCCAACCATCGTTGCGCGCCAGCGGCGTCCAAATTGATATCGATCAAAAACGGGAACCCTTTCGTGTACGAATTGGAAATGTCCATGGAATGAAAGCCCCACGGAACGTCTCGAGAGTTGAATAACTCCGCGCAATACGGCGCATTGTTTGCGGTGATATTCGTACCTTCAACGCGTAAATCGTACGTGGCGTTTCCAATTTTCGTGCAATCGTATACTTGCGAGATGGTTTTCACGTTGTCGTAATCGGCGTTGAACATTGGCGTTCCGAGTTTGAAAACCGGGTCGACGCCGTACGCGTTCGTATCGGTACCACCAGGGCAAAATTTATCCAATTCTGCGAAACGATCGTTATCGCACAAATTCAACTCTTTCCTTTTGACGTAAAAGAGCATACCGGCGACGACGCGGTTGGATAAGCCTACGTAGCGTTCTCTGAACGCTTCGGGCGGGTCTTCGTTGTCAAAGTTTTCAACTTCAAAGACGCGATTGACCGGGCCCATTTGACACGGAGCGTTCATCAAAATCGCATCTTTGGCTTTGAACTCTCGAGAATTGATGGAATCTTCTTGAATTTGAATGTACGACCCAATATCTTTAAACGCGCCGGACAACCAAGCGTCTCGAATCGTCAACCTTTGCTTTTCAACAGCGCGAGTGAGCTTATCGATAGCTTTCAAACCAGCCTCTAACAACTCGCTCGTTCTTTGTTGAATCAAAAGAGACGCTTGCGCCGCGGCTAAAGCTTCCTTTTGTTTCGCCACGATTTCGTCCAATTGCTCGGAAAGCGAGTCGTGCTCGGCTTTTAAATCCGTAAAACCAGTCGTCATCATTTGTTCGAGTCTTTTATCTTCAAAAAACGCCGTCGCTTTATCCGTTGCGGTTTCTTGATCCTTCTTCAACTCTGCCATGGCGGTGTCTAAAGACGTCTGGTTCGTCGCAATGGCGGACACCGCGGTCATGATATCGTCGAGCGTCACGGTAGATTCCGTCGTTTCCGCCGTTTGCAACATCGCGCGTCTATACTTTTGCGTAAACTGCGTGTTTGGTTCGTGCGCTTGCAACAACTTTCTGCCATACCCAACTTGACCGTCCCTGGTTGCGTTCAAGTACTCCACGGTATCAAACATGCCCTCGTCTTCGCACGCCTCACACACGCAGACTTCACCGGTATTTTTGTTGCAGTTGTTATTCGCGCCAGTCCCCCTGCCACACAAACACAAATAATTACAAATTCTCTTGTATCTCGACTGCGTGAGCCAAACGGACGTGCCGTTTGTCCAGGGATCCCAATACTTTGGTCCAGCAACAGTTGTTGGGTCCGTGCACGTGCCTCTGTAAATATCCGAACGTTCGGCGATGTTACAGGTTAAATACGCGTAATCTTTGCGCTCAATAACTTTACGGTTGAACTCGGCCAAAGTGTAATTCAGCCGCGTCGTCACGTCGTGAAATCCCGCAATCGTTTCCGCGGTGTAAAACTTTTGGATCTCATCGACAACCGGCATCTTTGGTTTCTTGAACGTCGAATTCCCGTTTATCCAAGGGCTGTCGTACACTGGTACATCTTGCATTTTTTTCTCCAAATCTTGAATGCGCGCCGCGAGGAATGGAACGAGTTGTTCTCGATGATCTGGATACTTGCCGGAGTTGGCGTATCTGACTTTGGAATACGCGTTATCTTTACCACCAACGGAGTGTTCACTAGAGATAACGTACGCCTTCAAAATATCGTATGTTGCCGTGGCAACGGCATCACCTTCCAAGCCATCCATTTTAATCATGTCGTAATACTCGACGTTTTGTTGCGCTTGAAACGCCTTCAAGAAATCCACTTCTTCCGCGTCGGCCAATTCCAGCGCTTGCGTCTCGTACGCAGCCAACGTCGACCACGCGTCCGCGATGCCTTGGTTATACACGTTTCGCAAGAATCTATACGTTTCTGTACACGCCAATTGGTTTGGATCCGGCATCGTCGTGTTCACGCCGTTCCCGACGCACTTGTCCAAACACGCCGTCACTTTCCCG
>TARA_B110000459_G_scaffold44010_1_pt1 | contig 10309 bp, 6 predicted proteins | sample TARA_B110000459 | Tara Oceans TARA_B110000459 (sample SAMEA4398296) | marine metagenome | biome: Polar Biome; feature: [SRF] surface water layer (ENVO:00010504); material: water (ENVO:00002006), including particulate matter (ENVO:01000060) such as... | depth 5 m | reverse complement strand
TTGAAATCAACATAGATGTAGTCATTACTTTGAACGATCATTTCTGCTGATCGAAGCCCGGATATCGTGGAGAGGTCTATTTTGTAAATTTCTCTTCCATGGGTAGTTTTACGCATTAGTTTGATGGAGTTAGATCTGCCTGATTCATTAATACCACCAGCCATTGCTATCGCTTCCAGTAAACTGGTATTTGTGTTTATAAGATAAACCACTTTTGCATCGCCTTTTCCTGGAAAAATAATTACACGTTGATTTGTAAGTGATATTTGTACAAAAGGATTTAAATAATTCTTCGAGAGTAATTCCACCAAAAAGTTCTCGGCTTCCACTACCGTCTTTCCCGAAATCTCAATAGGCCCAAGGAGAGGGAGATTTGCCAGTCCATCTTGTCGAATCAAGTATGACGTTCGCATGGCTAATTGAGAAATAGTCTGTCTACTAGCACCAGAACTTGATGAAACTCCCGATTGGTTGAAAATTATTTTTTCACCATCATTTGTTCCAAACAAAAAGTTAAATCGATCCCCGGTTCCTAGTTTGTATTCTTCATTCGGTGTAAGCGGAATAGAATCAAAAACGAATTTATCGCCTTTGGGTATTTTAAAAAGTATATTACTGTTGATGTTCGCGCACGAACTCAAAAACATCAAAGCAGGAATAAAAGTAAAAAGCAAAGTTTTTAAAAACCGCATTAGTCGAGCTGATTTAAAAGTTTTTTGTAATAGTTCTCCATGTCTGAGGCTAGACGCTTGTAACTGAATTTTAAATGAACGTGCTCCCATCCTTTGGTTTTCATTTTGTTTCGTAATTCGTCGTCGTCTACTAATGTTTTTAGTTTTTTGACGAATTCTCTTTTATCCTTACGAGAAATAATGAAACCGGTTTCGTTTTGGGATACAATATCTGACACGCCACCACCATCAGTTGAAATAACGGGCAAGTTTGAAGCCTGGGCTTCGATAAGGCTAACTGGCGTACCTTCATTTTTTGAAGTTAAACACATGATGTCCATTCCCGCGTTGAATTTTGCAATGTCAAAAATCCAAGAGGTCATAATGATATCGACCCCTTTGTTTTTCAGAAGGTCTACTCTTGTGTTGATTTCTTTACGTAATTCCCCATCCCCAACAATGAATATTTTTATTTTTCGATCAGTTTGTAAAGAAAGCTCTTCGATGACATCAAGAAAGAAAAAATGATCTTTAACAGGGGCTAACCGTCCAATAATACAAAGTGCAAGGGTATCATCGTTTATATCGTATTCTTTTCTTACCGCAATTCTATTTTCAGAATAATGATCCTGAAACTTTTTTAAATCAAACCCAAGTGGTATGACCTCGATCTTTTTTGCTGTGGTAATTTTATGCGTTTCACAGAGTTCTTTCTTTTGTAAGTTCGAAATCGCTATAATACCTGTTGATTTCTTTGCTAAATATCTTTCTATGTTTTTGAAAATAGAGGTTTTTATTTTTCCAAAATAGGAGTGAAATACGTGACCGTGAAATGTGTGAACAACAACTGGCACATTGCAGCTAAAGGCTGCTTTTCTACCAATTGCTCCTGCCTTTGATGCATGCGTATGTACAATATCTGGTTTGAATTCTTGAATGATTGTTTTGATCTTTTTTAAGGCCAAACGATCGCTTTTTAAATTAGGCTCTCTTTTCAGCTCATGAATCAAGAGAGGTTCTACGTCATACTCTTTTAAAATGTGTAATGAATTTGCTTCATTTTCCTCTGGTAATCCTCCAATAAGAAGGGTTTCAAATTCATCGGACATAAACCTGGTAAGGAAAGTCGCATTATAGGTTGGGCCTCCAATATTAAAACGGTTGATAATCCTAAGTATTTTAATTTTTTTCTTCACGCCCATTATTTCTCATTTTTTCGTTTTAAAATGTACTCTGTTGAAAAAAGACATTTACTAAACGTAAAATGGTATGTTATTTGAAGTTCTTTTGTCTAAAATAAATACAATGCAAAAATATAGTTTTTTTTTCGTCCTATCGTTAGTTTGTTCATGCTCAAATTTATTCGGACAAATGTCAATTCAAAAGCTTGCAGATGCTTTTGAACAAGCGCCAGCCAATAAGTACGCCTCCATTTCTCTTCTTGTTGTTGATTTGGATTCAGATTCAGTGATTGCTAATCTTAATGCCGACAAGATATTGATGTGTGCTTCAACTGCAAAACTATTTAGTACGTTTTCTGCATTGGAAATGTTAGGAGCAGATTATAGGCCATCTACCTCATTATATACCGACGGTTATATTGATTCAAATGGTACGCTTCAAGGAAATTTAATTGTTCGTGGTGGCGGCGACATTACATTGGGTAGTAAATACTTCCATGAGGAAGCCGCTCAATTTGATTTCTTGAATTTATGGAAGGATACCCTACAAAACCTTGGCATTCGTTCTATTAGGTTCTCTGTCATAGCTGATGGTTCAAGATTTGGATATGCTGGTGTTCCCGATGGATGGGATTGGTCTGATATGGGGAATTATTACGGAGCTGGTGCCTCGGGAATTAATTTTTATGACAATACCGTAAAGTATCATTTCCAAACTTTTTCAACGGGTCGAAAAGCAAAACTTTTAAGGACTTTTCCCTTGGATGAAAACTTGAAATTTAGTCATACTATTGAAAGTGCGGCAATCCGAAAGGACCAATCTTATTTGTTTGGCGCCCCATATTCTCAAGATCGTTTTGGAATTGGAAGCCTGCCCTCTAATCGAAAAGATTTCACGGTTAAAGGAAGCATGCATGATCCGGAATTTATGCTTGCAAAAGAGATATCTACTTTCTTTACGGATTCAAATATTCAGGTTTCTGGGATCCCTTACGGTTTCCGATTACTAGGTTTAGACCCTATTCCTTACGATTCTTTAACCTTGCTTTATACACACAAGGGACAGAGACTAAAAGATATTATTGATGCAACCAATTTAAACAGCGTGAATCTTTTTGCAGAAGGTCTTCTTAATCTAATCGGTTTTGAGAAAAATGGATTTGGCTCTACGAGTTCAGGGATTAAAGGCGTTTATGAGAACCTAAAAAACAAAGTAAATTTAGAAGGAATGAAGCTCAAGGACGGTAGTGGTTTGTCAAGAAAAAATGCAGTTTCAGCCCAGAATTTTTGTAACCTACTAGGTTATATCTATAAAAGTAAATTGTACAATGAATTCAAATCTTCATTATCTATTGCAGGAGAGACAGGTACCCTTAAGAATATTTGTCGTTCACAAGCAGCATCTGGAAAAATGTTTGCTAAAAGTGGTACGCTAAGTAATGTAAAAGCCTATTCAGGATATGTAAAATCAGATTCAGGAAAGAACCTGGCCTTTTCAATTATTGTCAATAACTTCAATTGTCCTCGGTATCAAATTGTTAAAAAAATGGAAGTTATTTTTAATGCAATGGTTAGTTATTGAGTTCACTTTCAATAATCATAGACCAAAATTCATCTATTGCGATCCCTTGACAAGAAAGCATTTGGGGAACAATACTTGCCTTAGAAAAGCCTGGTATTGTGTTCACCTCTATAACGAAGGGTTTTTTTTCCACTACAATATAATCTATCCGAGCAACTGAATTGAGTTGAAGTGCTTTATAAATTTCTTTCGATGCGTTTTGGATATCATGTGTAAGCGCTACTGATACATTTGCTGGCGTCTCCTCTTTTGATTTACCATTGTATTTGGCGTCATAATCGAAAAAGTCATTTTCCGTTGAGACTTGGGTGATTGGGAGCGCCATAATTCCTTTTGGAGATCGAAACACAGCGCAGGTGAGTTCTATTCCGTCCAAAAAGGATTCTGCAACGATTGTATCCCCCTCCTCAAAGGCAGCTGCTATAGCGGGTGCTACATCATCTTTATGGTGAACCTTCGAAATACCAAAGCTTGAACCGGAATCTGTGGGTTTTACGAAAAAAGGAAGCTTCAATTCTTTTATGAGCTCATCAGAATCAAACCCTATATCCTTTGTGATTAGATGAGATTTTGCTGTATCAAATCCTCGGGCGTTTAAAAATTGATTACAAAGGTATTTGTCAGAAGACAGGGCAGAGGCCTTGACGCTGCTATTCAGATAAGGAATCCCTACAAGGTCGAGTAAAGCTTGTATTTTCCCGTTTTCACCCGGATCCCCATGAATACAAATTAAGGCAACATCGAAGCTTACTTGACGGCCCGAAAATTGGAGGCTGCCATTATTTCGATTAAAGATGCCTTTTTCGCCATTTAATTCGCAAAACCAATCTCCTTTTACAACTTCTATTTTATAGACTTCATAAGCCTTAGGGAAATTATCGATAATTGTTTGTGCGCTTTTCATAGAGATAGCATACTCAGAAGAAAACCCACCGCAAAAAAGGCCTAAATTTTTCATAGAATTGAAATTTAGTTAAAATTAAGTCCTAGTAGCTCATTATATATTCGAAGCATAAAAAGTTTTCAGCATATACTATGTGAATTGATTCGATTTCGTTTCTTATTTTTGTTTTCGTATGCGATTTTTTTACTTTTTATTTTACTTGGTTTTAGTTTATATACTAAGATTTTATTTCCGTCATATTAAGGTTATTAATAAGCCGAAACGATTTAGTAGAACCATTTACGTTAGTAATCACCCTGCGGCATTTATGGACCCCTTGCTTATCGCTTCTTGCAATAGAGCTGTCGTTTTTTTTATGACCCGCTCAGATATCTTTAACGCTTTTACTAGACCTATTTTTTGGACATTTCACATGCTGCCTATATACCGTCAACGTGATGGTGTGGATACTAAGATCAAAAACTTGGAGGTTTTCCGAAAATCATCCGAGATTTTACTGAGAAATAGAAGTCTATTGGTTTTTGGTGAAGGCGTTTCAGATGATGATTTTGTTCGGCGTTTGAAACCGCTAAAAAAAGGAGCTTTAAGAATTGGATTTACGGCCCTAGAAGCTTGTGATTGGAAAAAAGACATTTACCTTGCTGCTGTTGGTTGCAATTACAGCGATCCAGCAAAATACCGAAGCGATGTGTTGCTTAAAAATTCAGAAAAGATTCATTTAAATCTCTACCGAAAGGAGTTTGAAGAAAACCCTAATAAGGTAATTAAACAGCTGACTGATAAGCTAGAAGAGCTTCTTAAGGCAAATATGATCCATGTTGATAATCTTGAGGACACGACATTTACAGAGCGTTTGCTTCATGTGAGTAGGAAGGGTATGCCTAAATTTATCGAAGACACGGATACCTTAGAACATCGTTGGGATCTCACTAAGAAACTTATAGACGATTTTAATGCAAATCCTTCTAAGTATGAATCTTTAAAATCACCTATTCATAATTATTTTGAAAAATTAGAAGCACGTGACTTAAATGATGGGGAAATTTACGACGCAAAACAAAGCAGTGTGAAGGTTAGTGATTTTATTTTTGAATTCTTAAAACTGCCTGTCATTCTTTTAGGGGCATTGCATTGCGGTATTTTTTATTATTCCATTAAGGCCTATGTGGAGTCTAATTTTTCCAGACCTGTTTTTTGGGGTTCAACCAAGCTTGTTATGATGATTTTTATATGCGGGTTGTCAAACCTTGCTGTATTTTTTGTTTTGCCAAAATATATAGGGTTTTGGGGTACAGTCGCTTACTTTTTAACCGTTCCTTTAATGGGTTTCGTGTTTCATAGTAGTTTGGTGTTTTGGAGGGACTTAAAAAGGAATAATAAGATTAATGCGATGAATCTTTCGGTTTTGTTAGAAGAGCGATTAACTTTGAGGAATAAAATAGCTGAAATAACGAATGAATAGCAGCAAAGAAATTAAAACAAAGATTGGAAAGCCTAAATGGCTTCGTGTAAAACTTCCTACTGGCGAGAGCTACAGGGAGGTTCGTAGATTGGTGGATAAGCACAAGCTTCATACGATTTGTGAAAGCGGAAGCTGTCCCAATATGGGAGAATGTTGGGGGGAAGGAACCGCTACATTCATGATCCTTGGTAATATTTGTACGCGTTCTTGTGGGTTTTGTGCTGTAAAAACGGGCCGTCCCAATGCGGTTGACTTGATGGAGCCTAAAAGGGTTGCTGAAAGCGTTCGGCTTATGAAGGTGAAACATGCTGTGCTCACCTCGGTTGATCGAGATGACTTACCGGATGGCGGTGCTGATATATGGGTTGATACGGTCAATGAAATCAGAACCCAATCACCAACAACAACGCTTGAAACATTGATTCCTGACTTTGCAGGTAAATGGGATAATTTGCAAAAGATTATTGAAGTAGCTCCTGAAATTGTTTCTCACAATCTTGAGACCGTCAGACGCTTGACAAAAGAGGTCCGAATCCAGGCTAAATACGATAGGAGCTTAGAGCTTCTTTTTAGACTTAAAAAAGGAAAAATGAAAACCAAGTCCGGGGTCATGTTGGGGCTTGGTGAATCCGAAGAAGAGGTTGTTGAAACCATGGAGGATCTAAGAAATGTAAAGGTAGATGTTTTGACATTAGGTCAATACTTGCAGCCTACTGCCAAACACCTTTTTGTTCAGAATTTCATTACGCCAGAAAAATTCCAGTTTTATAAAGATTTGGGTTTAAAAATGGGATTTAGGTATGTCGAGAGTGGACCTTTGGTTCGGTCATCTTATCGTGCTGAAAAGCATCTGTTTTAAGTCAGAAAGGCAGTCATTAAAAAACCATTTTAATTTTCATATGAACAGCGAACATTCTTGTACTTTTCGATGTTTATTTTTTGGAATTAATTCCGTACATTAGCATCTATATATCTAACTTATACAAAACAATATGAAAATTAGATTTTTAATTGGTTCATTATTAGGGGTTTCAGTTGTTGCAACTGCTATTCTATTCTCAACCACTCAAAAAGACTCTTCAGTTTATTCTCCAAAATCGCTTTCAGCACTTGATGCAAAAACAGGTGGTAATGCTGCCATGGAATGGTACAAATCTCAATTTGTAAATATGGAAACAGGTATTCCTTATTCTGATGAGGAGATTGTTGAGATGCGGAAGGACCTGCGAAGGTTGCCTGTCACTAAATCAATTGCGTTCATGGATTATGGGCCAGACAATATTGGTGGCCGTACGCGTGCCGTTCAGGTTTGTAGAGTTTGGAACGACCGCATTTGGGCAGGTGGTGTTTCAGGTGGACTATTTGTCTCTTACAACGGAGCAAATTCCTGGACGAAAGTTACTTCTTACATAGAAGCTGGTGCAAGTCCGAATATTTCAAGCATGACGCAAACCCTTGACGGCACACTGTATGTAGCTACAGGTTCTAATCAGGAAGGTTCCGGTAACGGAGTATGGTATTCCAAAGACTTTGGCGCAACCTGGGAGAAAGTTCCTGGAACAACAAATTGCACTGAAATAGAAAGTTCAGATGTTGATAATTGGGCTTGGATTTCTACAGGTTCAGGTTTGAGAAAATGGAAAGTAGGAGAAACGTCCATGACAAATGTATCTGTTCTTGGCCAAAATGGAGGTGTTAATGCACTTAAGGTTTCAAAAGACGGAGAGGTTATTATAGTAAATATTTCAAATCTAACCTTTGTATCTAAAGATGGGGGAGACACTTTTGAAAATAAATCATCAAATAATCCAGTTGATAATCTTGTTGGCTCCAACGCAAATAGAATAGAGTATACAATATCTGCTGGGTCTAATTCATCTGGTAAATATTCTCTTTATGCAGTTCTAACCAATTCCAATCTAGTTGGAATGTTCGTGTCGCATGATGACGGTGATACTTGGACTAAATTTGTTGGTGCTTCAGGTCCACCAAACGAATTTGATATCTATAGAGATCAAGGAACTTACAATTCAATTGTTACGACCAATCCAACGGATCCAGAAGAAATTTATATTGGAGGTATTGATATTTGGCGTTGGAAGCAAACCGTAAATAATCCTCCGAGTGGTGGTTTTGAAAAAGTAAGTCAGTGGTTTGTTAATCCTAGTTCATCTATATATGTGCACGCAGACAACCATGAAATGAAGTGGGATGTAAATAATCGCTTATACATTGGGAATGATGGCGGCGTTAACATAACTAATAACTTTGCTGAGAACTGGTATCCTGCGAATCGAGGATATAATGTGACTCAGTTTTATGGTATTGCATTTGATAGAACGGGAGCTGTTATGGGAGGCGCACAGGATAACGGGACGCTCTATAACGACCATAGTTTGTCTACATTTCAGGAATTTAGAGAAGTAAGTGGAGGCGATGGGTTTGAATGTGAGATATCCTTTTTCAATCCAAGTGTTATGTTTTCATCTGTTTATTACAATTCTATTAATAGGTCAGGTGACCGTGGTGAAACGTTCAGTGCATTTTATCCAGATTTACCAAACTCTTATGACGCAGCTGGTATAGAGGGAGCTTATCATCCTTTTCATACGGAACTATTTTTAGCAGAATACTTTGATGAAAGTTCTGAAGACAGTGTACTTTTTGTTCCAACTAAGGATTATAGTGTTGGTGACCTCATGCAGGTGCCAAGTGCATCTTCAGGTGATACGATTACTGTATTTGCAGATCAGGATTTCTATTTCACAGATACATTATATTATTCACCGGCAGTTTCAAATGACTCAGTTAATTTTGGTGTAAATCCAATAACGGGTGAATTACATGCAATGGGCGCTGATACTGTTGATTTTAATATTTCATGGGACACACTTTCTGTTCAAGATCCTTTCCAATCATGGTTTCTTGTTTGGGTTGGGGCTAATGGTGGTGAACTTTGGGGAACTAGGAATGCCTTGAGATTAGCTTCTCCAGATCCGAACTGGGTATGCGTTGCGAGAGGAATCGGAAATAATAATGGAGGGGTTGATGTTGAATTTTCGACAGATTTAGAACACTGTTATATATCAGCCGGTAACGGTATTTGGAGAGTTGATGGTTTAGGAAGCGTATATACAAGTGATACGCTCTTTAATGAAAAAGTCTCTTATGACGAATTCCAAGGAGACGTTACAATACCTACTTTTACTCAGGCTACTAAAATTAATAACGCAGCAGCTTCTGGTGTTGCTGTTAACCCAAATAATGCAGATGATTTGATTATGTTTGGAGGGAACGTTAGGCGTTCAGCAAATGCGACTTCAGCTTCACCAAATTTCTCTAACCTTAGCTCTGTAGGTGTTCCTTGTACAGATGGTATTATAGATCGAGATGACCCTAATGTTATTGTCGCAGGTACGCTTATGGGTGCTGTAGTTTCTGAAAACGGTGGGTCCTCATGGACTAATGTATCAGCCGGTTTTGAGGGTACTATTGTAACAGAGGTTCGCCAGTCATGGAGATCTTTAGAAGAAGGAAATGGAAGACCAGGTGAAATTTATATAGGAACTTATGGCAGAGGTATTTGGGCGTCATCGGATTACTTAGGAACAAATGATCAAGAGTTGTCAAGTAATCAAATAGCACTCGATATGGATATTTATCCAAATCCAGTTCAGAATGAATTCACTATTGCTTTCGATATGGTGAAGACTGGTGATGTTGTTGTAAGCGTTTATAGTTTGTCAGGCGCAAAACTAAAAGGGTTTGAATTTAGTAACGTTGTTTCAGGAGCACAAAAATTGAATATTGATGTGAGTGATCTTCGCAGAGGTACTTTTATCGTGCAGCTGGTCTCTGACTATCAGAAGGATGTCAAAAAGATTATGAAATTATAATTTAAAGGGCGACATAGTCGCCTTTTTTTTTGCTCTAAATTTTAAGATCTATGGATACCTGTTCGCATTGCCTTTCAGAAATAGATAATATTTTATCAGGTGGCCACGTTACCATTGTTTTAGATCGTACTGTTCACAGTATGAATAGAGCGTATAAGAAAGGAGATGTGTTGTTTTCTGAAGGTGGAACTCCTCGGGGGGTTTTTTATGTTCACACGGGCCTTATTAAGATCATTAAGTATGGTAAACAGGGTAAGGAGCAAATCATTGAGATCTCAAAATCAGGAGATCTTGTAGGGTTTAGGGCCATGCTAAGTGATAAAACCTATAATGTTGATGCTGTCATCCTTGAGGATACCACCATTTGCTATATCCAGAAGTTGGATTTTTTGCAAGAAATAAATAGTAACGAGCAATTGCGTAACACGGTTATTCGCGTGCTATCTCAGGAGCTGCAAGATCGAGCTGATCTTCTTACGACAATGGCACAAAAAACAGTCAGACAGCGTTCCGCTTTGGCACTGATTTTACTAGATGATATTTACAAAGGGCAGCCAATTAATTTGTCAAGAGATGATTTAGCAAATTTTGTTGGGACGGCAACCGAGACTGT
>TARA_B110000459_G_C16625133_1_pt1 | contig 10318 bp, 8 predicted proteins | sample TARA_B110000459 | Tara Oceans TARA_B110000459 (sample SAMEA4398296) | marine metagenome | biome: Polar Biome; feature: [SRF] surface water layer (ENVO:00010504); material: water (ENVO:00002006), including particulate matter (ENVO:01000060) such as... | depth 5 m | reverse complement strand
GCATATTTCGAGGTATACCATAGTGAGCGATCGAACCATTTATTCAAGCCAATATAAGCAGAAAGATAGTTGATATCATTTATTAGTAAATTTTTATTTTCCCTAGCTGATGTGGCAAATTGGTCATTTAGCTGATTAACAAAATAGGATTTACCATGACTATCTATAGAATCTAAATTACCCAAACTTCTATCAACGGGGAGGTCAAAATTATTTTGTATTATTAGACAGTTAAGCGTAGCCAGAGCTTCCCAAATGGCCCGGAATTTCGTTAACTCATCTTCCAGAAGATCATTTATTACGTTTGTATCGTCACTTAGTTTTGGGAACTTAGCTATGTTGACGATCGAGGTATGAATGAAAACCACATCAGGATTGAATTCCACTAATCTTTCAATATCAAAGAGGGCCGTCTCAAAATATTGATTGTAATCAGTTTCCAGAAATTTAGGTGCTATTCCAGAGTCTAATAAGAATAGCTCCAGTATATTTATAATTTCCGTAGTTGTAGATCCGCCCAATACGGCTATTTTTTTAGGTGTTAAATTTTCCCCCTCGCTCAAAGATCTTTTTAGCATGCGCTTTTTGCGCAAGATATTTTTAATATCAAAACCATAATTAAGTGTCTGCAATTCCCACCTCCTATATCAAGAACATTATTTTCATTTGTATCTGACTATCTGCAACGTTTTCTTGCTTGCAGTTTTCCCCTATTGCCTCCAAAAACCATAGATGATTGATTTTATTGATGATCCATACTGATGAATCAAGGATGGTTGCGTTAGGAAATAGAACGATGCCAAAAACAATACAAAAATTGGTGTAAGAATAAGTAATTGAAGTAAGAAACCAGTTGTTAGAGAGTCAAATCCATTTTGTGTAATGCTTTCCCGCAAAACATATGAGGCAAGGGAAAGACCAGTGAATACCACCACTAATTGATTTGAGAAAATCATATTCAAGAGTTTAGTACTCTCATTACCTCGATTATTAATCACACAAAAAATGCAATAATGTAAAGTCCAAAAAACAAAGAAAAACAAAGAAACGATAAAAATAAAATCCTGCAATGAAAGTTTCAGATAAAAACACCCTGTTAAAAGCAACACAAACAAACCAAGCTCTAATAAAACCATGTAGTTCCATTCGACCATCCGCATGCTATTTATAAAGACAATACTGAGCCACCCTTTCAGACACATAGCCATCCCTAACAACGCCATCACCCGGACGTTTACTCCGAATTCAGCCCAACCTGGCCCCATTAATATAGTTATAAAGATATCGCCAAAACCTAGCAAGATTGCGAGGGGCGGAAGTACTATACAGCTCATTACAACAGCAACAATTTGCAATTGATACAATGCATCGGTTTGATCGGTGTGAGAGATGTATGCTAGAACTGGATTCGTCAAAGATGTTCTCAATATTTGGTCTGGCATAGATATTAAATTCTTTGCATAGAAGTAAAACCCTAGAGAGCCAGACGAAAACATAACACCCATCACAACTTTGTCAAAAGTACCTGTCAAACCCGAAATTAGTCGCGAAAAAGCGATCCGAAATCCATAAAAGACCAAACGTTTTTCTTCATAACTTGGTCTTAGGAACCTAAACCTAATATGCACATTCCACCCAAAGTTATAGATCAAATACAGCATCGAAGATTCTATTAAAAACTTGAATACTAAGGCCAAATATCCATATCCTTTGAGTGCCATAAATACTGTGCAGATAGATGAGATCAAAAACGCGATTAGTTCAGCCCAAAATATCTGGTTAAACAGCTTTTTCTTAAGTAGATCAGCCCTTCTCTGGACACTTAAAGACGTAATAATAATAAAAAGCACAAATATAAACAACAAGTCATTGGGAACGTCAATGTTGTAGATCGACTCAATCATACCCTTAGACATTAAAAATAGTGTCGACAATATTATAGCCGCAACTACGTTTATGGTATGTAATCTTTCCTGAAAAACGACAGCTCCATCTGACTTGAGGAAGCTATTGACCAACCCGCCCTCTAAAAGAGGTAGAAAAATTTGGTAAGTAATAAATACAGCTGCAAAAAGACCCAATTCTTCTGTTGAAATATACCTCCCATAGACGGCTAAGACCCCAAATGTCCCTATCATCCTAAACATTTTACCTAAAAAATTATAAGAAATTGCTTTGGTGACATGCATAATCTATACCTTATTTTTAGATTAATCTTACAGTGTTTATGTATTGGACAGCATAATTATTCACAAGAAATTTTCTAAAATAGCACTTGATACGTTTGAAAACGTCACGAGAATATTGGTATGGATAAGGAAATTTGGTAACTGGTTCTCTCGCTTTGAGTAAAATCCATACATACTCTAGACAGTTATATCGTCAATATACCATTGGGCTGCAATGTCAAACCCAGAGGCCAGATCATAAACCGGTTTATAACCAATATTATTTAAAGCTTTAGAAATATCAGCAAGCGAATGACGCACATCCCCATCACGGAATTCATTATATTTGGGATCTTCTACATTTAGGTCTGGCAGATACGTCACTAATCCATTCTTAAGTATATTAAAGAGTTGATCGAGGGACGTTTGTGCACCATACGCTACATTGTAAACTTGATTTAGAGCTTGTCGATTTGTTGTAGTGGCAGATAATAAATTGGCTTGGACAGCATTAGCGACGAAGCAAAAATCACGCGAACTTTCACCATCTCCGTTAATAACACACCGTTCGTTATTAAGAATGGTTCCAATCCACTTGGGAATTACTGCTGCGTAAGCACCATCGGGGTCTTGCCTAGGACCAAACACATTAAAATATCTTAATCCAACAGTCTCTAGGCCGTAGCATTTACTAAATACGCTTGCATAAAGTTCATTAACATATTTAGTAACAGCATACGGTGATAAAGGGTTACCAATAACATCTTCCTGCTTTGGTAAAACTTTTGAATCTCCATAAGTTGAGCTTGAGGCTGCATACACAAATCGTTCAACTTTAGTATCTTTAGATGCGACAAGCATATTAAGAAATCCAGTAGCATTAGCATGATGCGTCGCCAATGGATTGGCTAATGACCGAGGAACTGATCCTAGAGCAGCTTGGTGGAGCACGATATCTACATTCTTGCAAGCATCCATGCATGTGCTAAGACTGGTAATATCTCCATCAATTAATGTGTGATTACCCCAATTTTTCTTACCCACTAAGCTTTGCACTTCATTCAGATTTTTCATTCTGCCTGTCGAAAAGTTGTCCAGTGTGGTAACTCTTTGATTACATCGAAGAAGCATTTCCACGATATTTGAACCTATGAATCCAGCTCCCCCAGTTACCAGATAATGCTTTTGATTATGGTTGAGTAAATTCGTCAAATTCTCAGGCATTTCATATAATGGTTTTGCATAGAGATATTTCAAAATCATAACCTCCAAACATGGTATCCGAGCGACTCCAGCTTTGTTTTGTCGGCTTTACTTTTTACATCTACGTACAGCCCACTTTGCGTGAGCTTATCTGCTATTTTGTCCATACCTAAATCAAGTATTTGAGTGTGCTCAACAGCTGCAATAATAGCTGAAGAGACAGGCAAGTCATCCCATTCGGTTAAATGAATACCGTAGGCTCGTTCAGCATCAATGACGGATGCGACCGGATCATAAATAAAAACGTTGAGACCATAAGTAGCTAGGAATTTCACTAGATCTGCGACCTTAGAATTACGAACATCAGAACAGTCCTCTTTGAATGTTAGTCCCATAACAATTACATTAGCATTCTTAATTGGTAGGTCTAGGTTGATCATACATTTAATTGTTTCCTGTGATATGAACTGCGCAACACCATCATTTATTCGACGACCTGCCAGTATTACTTCCGGATGATAGCCAACTTCGGCAGCCTTATATGTAAGGTAGTATGGATCAACACCAATGCAGTGTCCTCCCACCAGGCCTGGCCTGAAAGGCAAGAAATTCCATTTAGTTCCTGCGGCCTCAAGAACTTCTGAAGTGTCAATATCTAAACGATTAAAAATTAAAGCAAGCTCATTCATCAATGCAATATTCAAGTCTCGTTGTGTATTTTCAATTACTTTAGCAGCCTCAGCCGTCTTAATCGATGCTGCTTCAAACGTACCTGCTTGAATAATGGTGTTGTATAAAGCAGAAATACGGTTCAGCGTTGCCTCAGAATCACCGGAAACTACTTTTATGATATTGGTCAAAGTGTGTAGCTTGTCGCCCGGGTTTATTCTTTCTGGAGAATACCCGACTGAAAAGTCCCTGCGCCACGAATAGCCTGAAGCTAACTCAAGGATTGGAACACATAGTTCCTCTGTAGCCCCGGGATATACCGTTGACTCATAGATAACTATCGCGCTGCGCTTCATATTTTCTCCAACCACCCGGCTTGCAGACTTTAGAGCTGAAAAATCTGGATTATTGGCACCATCAACGGGCGTGGGTACTGCAATTATTATAAAATCGGCATCCCTCATTGAACTGGCATCAGACGTAGGTTCGAAATACCGAGACTCCGAAAATTGTGATGGTTCCATCTCACCTGCAGGATCAATCCCTGATAGATAAGAAGCTACCTTCTCCTGTGATACATCATACCCAAGCGTCCTATATATTTTCCCAAATTCCAATGCGAGAGGAAGTCCTACATAGCCAAGACCAACTACTGCAATTGTTATACTAAGTTCATCTTTATATATCATTTAAAATCCATGTTAATTTAAGCCTTAAAAAAGTATCAGGAAGTATAACTATTACTTACGCCACTCTTCCAACCATGACTGAAACATTAGGATGTTCCAAAGTTTATGCTCATGATTGAATTTCCCTTGAATATGTTCGTTCCAAATTTTTCGAATAGGTAATGGATTAAAGAAACCTTCCCTGATAAGGCGATCTTCACGCAATAAATCTTCAGCCCATTCTCGGAGCTCGCTACGTAGCCAGCTTCCAATAGGAATAGCAAAACCCATTTTTGGTCTCTCAATTAGATGCCTTGGCACATAATGGGCCAGTATCTCTCTCAGCGGTGCTTTTGTGTGTCCACCTCGCAATTTATAGTCAATGGGAAGCGACCAAGCTAACTCTACTAGCCTATGATCAAGAAAGGGGGTTCTAGTTTCAAGACTATTAGCCATAGATGCCCTATCAACTTTAACCAAAATGTCACCAGGTAAATAAGTGAGGGTATCACATGCCATCATATATTCAACACTATTCATCACCTCAGGGTTAATATCAGCAAAAATGAAACCGGAAGGACCAGAAGTACCTAATACCACCGAATCAGGATCATGCCACTGGGAACATAAATTTTGATATAAATCTTTGACATCGTCGCTACCAATTACCTGGCTGGCTTTATATATTTTATCTCCCAATCTGGACTGATTCGTTAAACCGGCGAATCTATCCCAATTGAACGATGCTGTCTTTAATAACGCTGACCCAATAAATAATCTTGCTTTACTCGGCAATTTCTCGAGTTTAGGCCAAACCGATTTTGCTATCTGATATCTATTATAACCACAAAATACCTCATCACCCGCATCGCCTGATAGGGCAACCTTGACGTGCTCCCCAGCCAACGCACTAACCAGATAGCTTGGTAGTTGCGATGAATCTGCAAAGGGTTCCGAATAGACACTTGCCATCTTAGGTACAATATCCCTCACATCGGAAGAAGATACATAGAGTTCAGTATGATGGGTCCCTAAATGTTCTGCTACGGCTTTAGCATAGTTAGCCTCATTAAACGCAGGGTCATTAAATCCAATTGAAAAAGTATTAATAGGAGATTGCGATGTTTCCTGCATAAGAGCTGTAATAAGAGAAGAATCCACTCCGCCAGATAAAAATGAGCCCAGGGGCACATCAGCCAACATCTGACTTTGAACAGTTTGTGAAAGCTGACGATGAACTACTTCGACGGCGTCCGGAAAATCTCCAATGAATTTATCACTTGATTTTTTCATGAAAAGGTCAGAAGCAGACCAATACTTAGTTATCTTCTCTTCGGAGCTTTTCAGAGAAATAGTTACAAGACTACCTGCACCAACTTTTTTTATACCTGAAAAAATCGACTGTTCATTTCCAACATATCCATATCTTACGAACTGACTTAAAGCATCTCGACTAATTTCAAAATCAAACGAATCATGCTTTTTTAAAGCAAAAATATCTGAACCAAACAAAAGACATTTATTTTGATCGCTTCCGATCCAACCATAATAAAGAGGTTTTTCTCCAAATCTGTCTCTTATCATAGTTAGTTCTCGACTTTTTGAATCCCAAACAACCATAGAAAACATACCGACACATAAACTTAGCATCTTATCTACACCCAATGCATCGAAACCAGCTAATAAGGTCTCCGTATCGGAGTGACCTCGCCATTTGGGAGCCATAGATTGATCTTCTAAATAAGCCCTTATTTGTAAATGATTATAAATCTCACCATTAAATGCTAGTACCCAACGATTGGAGACAGAGCGCATCGGTTGAGCGCCTCGTTCAGAGACATCCATTATTGACAATCGCCTATGCCCAAGGACAACATGGTATTCTGGGTCGCTCCAGATGCCGCTATCATCCGGGCCACGATGAGAAATGGCGTCACACATCTTAGTCACCATCTCAATAGATTTTGATGGGTCTAGAGGTGTTACTGAAAGAAATCCTGCAAAACCACACATTTACATTGCCCCTCGAATTCGTATTATTGTAAGTTTCAAAGCAGCGAGCAAAAAACGTGCGGACCAACGAAAGTGTTTGCGAGTGAACAAAAATCGACCAGTCCAAAGATGCCCGCGAATTAGATAGGGGAGTCTAGCTTGCAGAGCAGTCCCTTTGCTAATTGAGTGCTGGTTATCATTAAGATAACTCCGAACAAGCACATTTGAGCATTTAACGCCTCCGCCTGTGTTATCTGAAAACCGCAATAGCCCAGCTAGTTCATGGCCTCGGAGGGCACCGAAAAAAGGCTTCTTATTCGAAAAAACTCTAGTTATAACCAATCTTTCACCTTTCCCATAATCATCTAACAGAGCCATGTAATCCTCAGTGACGATTGGTTTTTGTATATCTTTAGCCGCTGAGGTAGCCAATAAAAGTACATTGAACTTAGCAGTCATCAAGCTTATTTCTCTGCCAATCAGTTCAAGGGCAAACGGCAGTGCCTTGTCATCTGAATCAAAAAAAACACAATAATCCGCTCCTGAATTCATATAAGCCCTATTTCTCGAAAAGGTAACTCCTCTATTTTTATTATTAAATATCCATCTAATTTGATCGAATACCAAATTATCTTGACGCAACTTTCCTATAAAGGACTGCCAGTCAAAGTTAGACTCAGGAGAGTCCTCAACAAAATAAAGGCTCCAGGAAAACCCGTCGCAGTCCTGCTTTACGTTAAGGCTATTGAAAAGTCGCAACAGAAAAATGTGGCTTTTAAAAACAGGTACCACAATACATACCTTTTTAGAGGAGCTTTGGCTATTACGGCCAGTCTTAACCATTTTTTTCCGATACATTGGACATCACTTATACCTTAAGAACATAGATTTTATAGAGCCTAACGGCATTTAAAAGCATCGCTTCTTGCCTGTCAGGGCGATCAGCGTGAAGCGGTAGCATTGATAGGAATAACAAAATTACCACATACATAACTTCATTAAATTTCAGTTGGGTATCGAATATTTGAGCTGCAAAAATTCTCTGTACCATTTCAATGCGGTCGTCTATTTCAAACTCAATTAAACGAAACCCTTCCAGATCAGTAGATATTGTGTAATGTCCAGAAATTATAAAATCATAGAGCCCCACAACTGAATGAGATAATTTCGCGACGTCATAAATTTGATTGCCAAAAATAGATAGTTGACCATCTTCAGTGAGGCCTCGCGGGTCAATCACTTTTAATGCATTGGAACGAGAATCATATAGGAGATTACTTAAACAAAGATCCCCATGAAGGATTGCAGGCATTGCTCTGGCAGCAAGAGATTTTTCTATACATTCATCACGAATATCGCGTATGGTAATTTCTTTACCATCAAATCTAGCCATTACTGTATCCAAATGCTTTGGCCCATGGTCCAAGAACTCATCAAGTCTTTTGATAGTTTTTTGCTCAATTAATTTCGTGAATTCTTGATGAACATTTTCGGACGATATCTTATTACTTTTATAGCCTTTCTTTGCTTGCAATAAAAAGGACTTTATCAACTTGAATTGCCTGTTCCAAAAATTATATCCGTTCTTTCCAAACACAAATAATTCATTCAGTGGCAAGAATGGCAAATATTCAAGACTATAAAAATACTGATCTTGTGCATTCACACCGGAATCTATAAACAGCGGTGTGTACCTCCTGAGGTTTGATGGAATATTTTTAAACCAATATTCCTCAGCTTTAATTTTGTTCACATTCTCACTCGACTTCACCAGAACTCCATCTGCAATATTTATTGAATTAAAGGAGCGTTCCGTAGTGATGGAGCTTCTAGACAGAAAGTAAGACGCAACATGCCCAAAGTCTAGCCAACTAGAGCAAAAAATGTTTTCCAAGTTAAAATCAAGATTGTAGCTTCTTACAGCCTTTACGAAATTTGATTTGCTTAAAGCGATAGAGCGCTCAAGTAATTGTTTATCTGAAAAAGCGAAAAAACCAGACCAAACAGCTACTCTTGAATCTTTGTTAACGGTTTCAAATTGAAACTCCCAATCATAATCTGCTTGAGGAGTTCCTATACTTAATTGATCTAAACCAGTGGGTAGATCTTGAATCAAAGTATCGCCATGTAAAACCCTTACCCACTGATTCTCAGAATTATTCGCTTTTAAAGCAAACATTAAACTGTCAGCTAAACTGAGTTCATCTGGGACCAAAAGATATGCCAAGTCCAACTTATTAAAAAGTGTAATATCAAACTTAGTCAGCACGTAGCGAGATGGTAGAATCAAAGTAATTGGATCGTCGAATTTATTACGTAAACTTTCTACTTGAAGTTCGATCAGCATTCGATTGCCAATTGGGAGTAAGCTGGGAGGCACAGCCCCAAGCTCATTCTCAATCTCCGGGACTACAAAGGCGCCTGACATAATCAGAATCATTTACCAATACCTAATAAAACTTTGATTTGATCATAATCCAAGTCCTTAAACTCATCAGGTCGGATTGACTTATCGTCTACATAAAATCCTTCGAAACCACACCATGGTTTCCCGATATATACTTCATCATAAGGAACATCATGCTTGATCAGCCAATCTATTATTTTAGGTAATGTATTGACATTAATTAAGCCTATATTTCTATCATAAGTGCGCATATTACGACTAGAGTTAATTACGATAACAAACCCAAGTTTCTTGTATGCACGCATCTTTTCAATTACAGCTCGATCTGGCTCAGAAGCAGCATAATTTCCATCTCTGGTTATACTTATAGTGTCGTCTAGATCCATGATAATTCTTTTCATTTAACGGGCCTTTTTTTGTAATTCGATATACTCTAACGGCGTTCCACAAAAATCGATAAGAGCTATCGGTATCTCATGAAATCTAATATCATCACCTTTTTTAATAAGTTCGTTATAAATCGGGGCAATGTAATACTCTCCATTTACAAGATCATTGCGCTTATCGAGCATCGAGAAAATATTCTGGAAATTTAATGAGCTTTTAAAGTAATAAAGTCCGTTACTGCACAGATCTGATATAGGCTGTTTTTCTGCTGTTCTTTTCACTACATTTCCCTCACCAGGTTCGACATAAGACCAATTTTTTCCAGATCCTCTGAATACCTCTAGATAACCATCACACAAATCAGCCATTTTAGGCTTAATAAAATCATGGCGGATAGTATCAATATTAAAGACATATATCGGAAAGTCATCCGAATAATAATTTAATGCCATAGATAATGATTCAGCTTGCCCCAATGTATCTCTTTCGAGCTGAATAATTTCAAACGACTCTATGCCTAGCTCATCCACAGCATGCTCGACAAATTCAGTTGCGAATAAATCGTTCCGCACAACAAATATAAACTTATCCGATTGGAAATAGCGCTTAAATGAAGACACAGACGCCTTGAATAAATTCTGCTTACCCAGCTCTAACGCATACTTTGGGACCTTATATCCCGCATTATGAAATCTGCTGCTCTTTCCAGCCATTGTGATGATAAATGCCACTTAAACTCCCTGACCTAAATTTTTGTAATTAAATTGATGTCCTCGACGTCCAATTATAATTAATACCCCTAACCACATCCAAAAATACATGTA
>TARA_B110000459_G_scaffold113409_1_pt1 | contig 10345 bp, 19 predicted proteins | sample TARA_B110000459 | Tara Oceans TARA_B110000459 (sample SAMEA4398296) | marine metagenome | biome: Polar Biome; feature: [SRF] surface water layer (ENVO:00010504); material: water (ENVO:00002006), including particulate matter (ENVO:01000060) such as... | depth 5 m | reverse complement strand
CCATGAATAGAAACTAATCCATTTTGATTGATCACCAGCAGGACGGTCTGGTTCGTTTTCATGTGGTATTCCTGGGTTAGCACGAAAAAACATCACAGCACCTGGGTTACACAAACTAACAGCATGTTCTAATTCAGCAAATATTTTGTCAGTACTGCCGAAGTTAATTGAACCTAATGCCAATGTTACATCAAACTTTTCTTTGGGGCGGTAGTCCAGTAGTTTAACTTCATAGTCAGCGTTTTTATTGTAGGGATCAATGCCAGTTAGGTTATCGATCTTACCTCTAAACTCATGATAACCACAGCCAATGTCTAGTACACGGAGTGGCTTCAAATTGTTTACTTCATCGATCAGTTTAAGTCCACTGTACTTGTATTTTTTCATTTCACCTTGCCAGTGATTACGAAAGTAGTTATCAAGTACCTTGTCATCAATACGATCCACTAGCTCGCCAATGGTGTCGTAGCGTACATCTGTAATGTCTACATCAAATGTACCCCGTATTGCTTGCTGTAACGTATGTGGGTTACGCAATAACTGTGGACTAGTGTGTATTAGTTGTTCTAGCTTATATAAAATTTTATGATTCATAACAATATTTAGACTGCCATTGGCGCCTTAATGCTTGGCATAGGATTATATCCTACAAGATTATAATCACTTGCTTTAGTAGCAAGTAATTCTTCCAGTGTACTAAACTCTGGCATTTCTAGTATAGGACTATCTACAGGTGTACGTTCTAGTTGTTGTTTTACCTGCTCCATATGATTCTGATAGATGTGACAATCGCCACCAGTCCATATAAATTCACCTACTTCTAGTTCACACATCTGCGCTATCATGTGTGTAAGTAAAGCATAACTGGCAATGTTAAATGGTACACCCAAGAACATGTCAGCACTGCGTTGATACATTTGGCAACTTAGCTTGCCGTTAATTACTCTAAACTGTGCTAGTGTATGGCAAGGAGGCAACGTCATTTTATCAAGTTGATTAGGGTTCCAAGCACTTAGTATAATACGTCTACTATCTGGATTAGTTTTAATCTCATTAATAATCCAGCTGATCTGATCCGTGCCACGCATATGCGGCGCACCATTATAGTAAGCACCGTCGAAGTTGCGCCACTGAAACCCATAAACTGGACCCAGTTTCTTGTAGTTTTCGTTTTCGTCTGTAACGTAGCCTAATTCTTTTGCTTGCTTATTGGCATTGGCAGTCCAGATGGTATTCTTTTCCGACAGTTGGGTACGATCTTTCTCAAATGTGATCTCTGCTAATCTTCGTTCATCTGTGCTGCCCTCCAAGAACCACAGTAGTTCACCTACTACGCTCTTCCAAGCAAGTCGCTTGGTAGTTACTGCTGGAAAATTACTATAGGATAATGGAAACCTCATTTGGTAACCAAACACTGTGCGTGTTCCAGTACCAGTGCGATCATTTACGTCTTCACCGTTTTTTAGTATGTAGTTGAGCGCATCAATATATTGTTTCATCGTTTGGTCCAAATGTCTACGTAGACGTCATTGCGTCTACCGCTGTCAGTGAGTGTATATAGTTCTTCAATTAAACTTCTAGGTAAAAATGTATCACAATTATATGAACCTGAAATACGACTTAGATGAAACTCATCAATTAAATTGATTAATCCAGTAACTAATTGTCCGCCACCTATAATCCAAACATCGTTCGCACCACTGAACTTTTTTAATTCCGTTAGTGCGCCTAATGTATCCTCGAAGTTTAAGCAAGCTACATCGCCATCTAGTGATTCCCATGCACCGCTGGTTACTACCATGTTTCTTCGTTGAGGCAATGGTTTTATGGGTAAACTATCCCATGTTGCCTTTCCCATAACTACAGTATCATTTAATGTGCTTTCTTTAAACCATTTAAGGTCTGCTGGATTGCGTGGCCATGGAAGATCTCCATCTTTACCAATGCCCCATTGTTCATCACATGCTAGTATCGCTTTAATAATCGCCATTGACTTATTCCTTGCTAGGTTACATGTGTTTTATATCATTATATTTTCGTATTGTCAATATCGTCTTGGTCTTTTCCTGATATGTTTTTAGCCTGTAATAATGCATCAGTAAGGTCTGCAATATCTCTTTCAAGTTTCTTGTAATCAATAATAATTTCAATATCAGCAATCTCATCATCATTGCCATTTTCTTCAACCATATTAACAATTACACTAATAATGTCACCATTATCTTCAAAGTTTTCATTAATGTCGTTACCTTGAAACGTAATTTTGTCACCATTTATACACACCAAACTAAGTGTTTGGATGTATTCAGCAGGTACACTGCTGATACTTAATTCACGCACAATATTTTGAAAGTTTCTATCTCTCTTATGTATTGGCATTTGCAGCGGCCTTGGGCTTGCGTCCTCGCTTAGGTTTTAGACTTGGGTCCATAGTAAAAGCTTCTTCTTTAAGCCTTGCCGCCTCTGCTAAGAATGTATCTGCTTGACTGAGCATACTTTTAGCAATTGAATTATCATCTAGTACACCATCACCTGTTGGTACTGCTTCACCACTAGGCTGTGAATTTAGACTAGTTGTTGTTCTAGGAGCACCGTCAGTATCATTTACCATACTGTTTTTAATGTCATTTGGCGACATGCCACTGTTTGTTTTTTTAACAATTTCGTTAATTTCATTTAGTGGTACACTAGTAAAATTGTTGGGTGTCACCAAAATATTCTCAGTAGGGTGCTTTTTAAGCCAACCCATTTTGTGCATTTTTTGTAACATTGGGCTACTGTCACTGAATGTGCTACGTGCCGCGATTGAATAAAACTCAGCCGCTTCTTGTCCCATTGGGGATTCTACAACACGAACAATATCATCATGCTCCATATCTGGTAGTCTGTCAGTTTCAATTACCAGACAATTCTTATCGTCCTGTACATTGCCTCGCTCGTCATAGATTGCTCTAAATACGATAATACATTTTAGACCAGTATTTTTAACTTTTCCGATATGTTTTTTGTTATTGATAGCCATTTAAATCTCCTTTAAGTTTTATCAGCATTGCTAGTTTGTTGGATAGTTTGCTTAACAAATTCTGTAAGTTTTTCATAAACTGCACCAACAGTGCCAGCTTCTGCACCACGGAATGCACCGCGAGCCAATGCAACATCAATTATTTGAATCGCATTTTGTAGATCAGCCACTCCCAAAGTGACTCCAGATGTATCTGGTTGCTGTTCTACAGCTTGCTCATCTGGGGTAATATCATCAGTTTCCATAAGTTATTCCTTAATTATATACGTAGTTATTTATCTATTATTGTTTGAGATAGCTTATAAGCTATCATATTTTCTCTAAAACAATCATAATCTATTTTCTTTTCAAACCAAAATTGATATCGTTTTTTGCCTAATGTTCTCACATGATAAAAACCAGTACATCCTGAGAAATCTATCTCATCAATATTTGGTGTCACATCAAATTCTACCACCAACCGTTGTTTAAGCATCTGGTCTATTAGTGGAGTACTAGCTATAAGCCCTAAATCATCTTCACTTAGACTAAATCCTTGTTCAATTATATGCATTAGTCAATTTATCCGTTATCCGTTTTTCACGAGTTCTAATAGTTTGTTCTTCATTAATAGTATGGGCTATAACATTAAAGCATAATTTATTACACAGTTTGCCATCATTAGGATCCCAAATTTCTTGTTCCACAGTCAATGGAATTCCCATGTCTACATAAAATTTAGCATCTTTAGATTTTAGAAACTTCTCCAAAACTTGCAGTTTTATGTTGTCAGTATATGCACTTCGAACATCTTGTTGGCGATATTCGAAGTGATATTTATTGTATTCTTGGTATGTCCAGATTACCCAATTCATTTACGCTGCTTCTTTTACCTTTGCACTTTCATAATAAACAGACTGCCCAAACGGTGCAACTGGCTTACTGAAGGAATTTTTAATAAGGAACATAGTGTCACAGTAGTCTGGATCACCCCAGCTTCTCCACGGCACACCGTCTGTAAACATAATAAACTGATCCGGAACAATGTCATGTTCTTTCATATATTTCCAGTTTGCAACGAAGTCTGTACCACCGCCACCTCTAATCTGATATTCAGTAATACTACGGCCGTCATCACTTGTAAACTCGTCATATGCGTATACATCTGTATCAAAGCACCATACACGAATGCGGTAGCTGCCAAACTGATCCATAATGCCTTGCACTTCACTTAGGAAGTCTACACTGTCAGTTTGTCCAATTGATCCACTCATGTCTAGCCCAATGCAAATATCAATCTCTTGGTCCTGTACCATGCCTGGAATTACACAACTACTAAACTGACTTTTACGATTTGGTGTCATAAAAGTAAAATCGTTTCTAACATTGCTTTCTAAGCTAACACGAATTAACTGCCGCCAGTCCATTTTAGGTGCAGTTAGTTGTCCAATCATACGTTTGATGTCTGATGGTACATTGCCAGCACCTACTGCCTGTGATGCTTGGATCATTGCGTTTTTAAGTTCATCACTAATTGCCTTGGCATCATCTTCACTAATAGTAGGCTGAACATCGCCTTTGCCATTTGAAGATGAACCTGCATCTTCTCCAGCCATATCTAAATGTATGTCTAGTGTTTCTTTTATTGCAGGCTTAGTTTTCATTAATAAATCATATATGGTTTCAGTCCACCAATCATCACTTTCAAATTGTGGATCATATAATGGCTTTACTGTAGTAATAAGCCTTCCAATTTTTTCTTTTACTAGCATAGCATTAATTTTATAGTCGCCTGCCATATTCCAGTATTGTTTGTGACGATCGCCTACACGCAAGAAGTGTTCGTACATGCAATGTCCAAGTTCATGTCCAACTAGGAATACAGTTTCTTCAATATCTAACGACATTACAAATTCTGGATTGTAATAGAAGTTGCGACCATCTGTTGCTGCGGTGTTGCACCAACCATTTGGATCACACTCTACGAGCTTTAAGCGACATGCAATATTGCCAAAGAATGGCTGTTGAAACAGCATTTTAATACGAGCTGCTTGAAGCTTTTCACCTGCGTTTGTATATTCCATAATGAACTCCTGCTCTGGTTACCATTATATTATAGCACTATTTACTTGGATGTCAACTGTTTAAATATATCTTCGTTTATAAACTTTCTATATTTACCCCAATTTTCAACTAATAAATGAGTAGGATACAAATCAAATGCAATACTAATACGTTCGCCTTTATATTCATGATCTACACTATGCGGCACAAAGCTAGGAAACATCACTAACTGTCCAGATGGCCCGTCAAGTGTCTTGCCAGTATCACACATTGGTGGCCTGTAATTTGTTTGGGTATTAAACTCACTTATTTGCATATTACCACTAAGGTAGCTGGATTGTTGACTGCTATGAATATGTTCGTCCATTCCAGCACCGTCTCTAAGTATATTATACCAACAAACAATCTCGAGTTCCATTGGCATGGATGCTTCGTGTTGTGCAAATTCTAAGAAACTCGTTTGTAGCCATTCCAACAAAGTGATTAATTCTGGACATTCGTCTTGAAAATCAAATAGGTTATATTTTCCGTATCTTGTAGTAATGCTATCATCACCAACACCAGTACCAGCATTATCGCCTTGCTTTAAACTTAGTATGTGGTCTTCTTTGTGTATTAAGAACCTTCTAATAGTATCTAGAATTTCCTGATCTTGTAATTGAAAGACCCCAATGGTAAAATCCCATTGGGGTGCAAAACTAGTTAATGGCAGTGAACTTTTGAATCTAATAGTTTGCATTATGCCTGCTCAATCAGCTTGCCATACTTTGCAATAAACGGCTTGTAGTTTTTAAGTTGATTAAACTTTACACGGATACCATATTTACTAAGTGCAATTGTAGTCGCCATAACAACCATTTCTGCTTCAAAGTTGTCTTGGATAAACGATAGGAAGTTATCAAACCAGATATGCTTATCATCTTCATCGTTATCAAACGCAGTCTTAAGCTCATAGCACAGTGCAGTAGTTAGTGAGTACTTTGCACTAATATTATCAGTATTTAGACTCGTCACCTTTCCTGCAAGAATGTCGCTTGGGTTAGGCAACTGTCCAGCAATCTCACGATGTGCTTTAAACTTGAGTGCAATGCCTTCACCAATACCAGCAGCAACCATGTCAGTTACTTCTTCTTCAGTAAAGTCATCCACGTCACGAATCGTTTCACTTACAAAACTCCAAGTACGTGGCGTTGCAAAACTACGCTCGCTTGAGCTCGGGTCAAAGTTGTAAAGGTCTTCTTTAAACGTAGTTACATAACCAACAACGTCAGGATGAATGTTATTGCGCACTGCCCAATCAAACCAATCGTTATAATCTACACGTACCTCGTAATGTAAGAAGCGATTAGCTAGTGGCTTGGGCATACGGTATGTGACACCCTTGTCTGTCTCACGGTTGCCTGCGGCAGCAATTACAACATTGTCTGGCAACTTGTATTTGCCAATTGCACGGTTAAGAATTAGTTGGTATGCGGCAGCCTGTGTTGCTGGTGCAGCACCATTAAGTTCGTCTAAGAACAGTACAATAATATCGTATTGAGCTGCCATCTCTTGATCTGGAAGCTCATCTGGTGCGCTAAATTTCATCTTATTTGATGTTGGATCATAATAAGGATAGCCTTTAAGATCTGTTGGATCCCAAAGTGACAACCGACAATCAATAAGCAGAGCTTTCTGACCGCTTTCGTTGTAACCAGCTACAATCTGTTCGAATGTTTCTGACTTTCCGATACCTGGAGGACCCCAAACAAACATGGGCCGCTTAGTACGAAAGTGATGCTTTACATACTTGCTAACTTCACTTAACTTTACACTGCGTGTTGCATTCATATCTAACATTTTTAATTCCTCTATTACACTCAACTTACTTCGCTAGATTAACAGGTTACTGCTATGTTGTCAACAACTTAATTACGATCCTGTTACTAGTTGCAGACTTCCATCGTCTTGCATTTCAAAGTCTTCGATAAAGTAGTGATGTGTTCCGCTTTGTTTAATGCAACTTTCTGCAGCCGTCCAAAGTGATTTGACTGTTCCGTCTACTGCAAACGAACTAACTTGAGCCATTGCACTGTTAGTGCCGTTACGCAAGTCTGCATCAAGTTCTTCAACTGTTGCATCATAACGTACAAAATCGTATGTAACTTTACGCATCTTATCTGTAAAGATAGCTTGCTCTGCGGACATTGCTCCGCCGTCCCACATGCTCCAAACAGTTGACATACCTAACTGGTCTTTCATATCGTCAAAGTGTTCCATGCATAGTGTGTCCGTGTCTACATCTTTAAATTTTACTGTTGCGTCTAACATATGTATATCTCCTCTGTTGCTATGTAGTAGTAGTGCATCGCTGCACTACTGTCAACCCCCAATTACTTCTTCTTTCAATTGTTCTTCAGTTTTGCCATTGCTATTACATGGTGCAATTTTAATGTTACAGTGAATTTCAGTGTAGAAATCACAATGTTCCCAATCTTCAGCTTCTAGTGATTCCGTATAATCTTCATTGTACAATTCTTCTACTGCTTCTGCTAACTTCTCACGTTCTTCTTCACTCAAGTGATTATCACTTTCACCGTGCTGTTTGACATTCCAATATGACCAACAACCATCCCACATGTCAATCATTTCTGCATCTTCATAATCTTCAGTGAGTAGACAAGTATCATCTTCTGGATCTGGAAGCATGTATTCTGCTAGATCAATAGTATCCATTTCGTTGAATTCTTCTTCAGAGACTCCATGAAACCAATCCAGGTATTCTTGCAATGAGTTAACATCTTCTTTAGAATTGATAAACTCTTTAATTTCCGCATCAGTTTCTGGAACTGAAAACATCCATGAGCCCCAACGATATCCTTCTTCTAGTGTAGCAAATGTTTGTACTCCGTTAATAACTTTAACGAAACTATTATATTCTACTACTGATTTTTTATATGTTGGTTCGATTAAAAAATATTTCATTATGTTTTCCTTGATAGCATGCTGGCAGTTACTTTCCAAGTAGTTGGGCTATTGAGTTCACGTACTATAACAGTCTTGGTATTAATTTTAGTAACACGGCCAACAATTGTTTCGCCTCGATGTCCAGTAAACTGTACAGTATCATCTTTAGACAAACCACGAGCAGTTTTATTGGCAATATAATTACGGCGCAGTTTAATTTCTGCAATTACATTATTCAATTCATCTGAAGTCATATTGCGAATTTCATTTACTACTGTATTCATATCTACCATTTTATTTCTCCTAGTTTGCGTTATTTCCTTATCACTGGTATAGTACCAATGCGTATTAGTGTCAACTATGTAATTCAAGATCTTCTAAAAAAGATTTCAAAGCCAAGTCATCCTTATCACCAAATACAAACCCACAAGTGTCTAGTGCAATGTAATGTGTAACCTCACCATCTTTTATTGGATAAGTTGGATCATGGATAACTTCAGCATGGAAATCAGCATTTATTGCATCATCAATTGCAACTTCAAGCTCTTCCAGATCAACATCCAATACTAGGACTGTGCCAAATGTCCTACCATCTAGCCATTTCAGATACATCGGATCTTCTTTGTTAGTGTTAGCAACAAACTGATTGCTAGCGTGACTAGCTTGCGCCATTGCCTTACCTGGATTCATACTGTCTAAGTCAGTACGCATTAAAATATATAGTACGGGTGTCATAATGTATCCTTTACATTTTTGAGTTAGGAGTTGCGAAACAAAGTACGGCTCCACCTGTATTATACCATATCCATTTGTTTGGCACCATCCGAAGATAGTATGGATATGGACGACTTTTCATGTCAGTCCAAACTTCTGTCCGATGCTGTTTCCACGGCCAACGACTATTGCCAATTCTAGTGAGCCCAACACAGGCTGCCCATTCAGGTTTCATTTCCTCTTGTCATTCCTACTAGTTCTAATTTTTTCATAATGGCAGTTACCATGTTCTTTGTCAATCCCGGAATAACGTCATCTCCGTAATTAATACCAGGTAACTGCACAAATTGTCCACAATCAAATATTGCAGCTTCATATAATGTCTTACCGGGACTCAGTATAACACTTAGCTCGTACCTACCATACTTCTTCCGGGCCTGTAAGTGGCCTGGGTGAATTTCATCAAAATCTAATTGTGCAAACATACTACCACTCCTTGTACATACCAATGTCTTCATTTTCATTGAACCCTTTGGTGTATGCAGTAATCTCTCCTGGATTCATATCTGCCAGTTCTACACGGGGTGAGCTATGCGTGGCTCCGATATAGTAATGAGGATCGTATCCACGTCTATAATAACTATCAGCACTGCCCCTGTCAAAAGGACCACCATGTCTATCATCGTATTTCATTATGCCGCCTCCATCCAACGGTTAAGTGTGGTAACATCTACGCTTAGTGAACTAGCAAGATCAGCAATACGGGTTTCTTCTGCCGCTTGGTATGCTTTTTCTGCTTCACGTTCTGCGTCCATTTCATTACATGCTTCTGTAATAACGGCTTCCAACTGTGCATCTGACATAGTTGAAAAATCAAAGCTACGGGCGTATGACTTGCTGTAAGCATCTGCGGTTGCATAGTATGCTGACTCTTCAAGTTCAATACGATTAAACTCTGTAAACGTTCCAGTTGGAACACGGTCTGTCCAGTATGCAGTATCTTGTGGTGATGGCAAACGACCCATCCAATTGCCTGGTGCTAGTGCTTCGAAAGCATCTGCTTCGGCATGTTGTGCTAAAATGTAATCGACTAGTTGCTTTTCCATTTTTAGTACCTCATTTGTTTAACCTATACATATATCATAGCACCAAGACGTATTGGTGTCAACCCCTATTTGAGATTTTGTTTGATGTTGCCGTTGAACACTTCCATTTCGCGAAGTGCCTTAGCAAGCAGTGCTTGAATATCCATGGCATGGCTGTCTGTGGTATGCACAGCAATACCTTCCATCAACATCTGTGCCTCGATAACCCGACCGTGTGCTGCGTCAAATTGTGTGTTGCGCTTTGTCTTATCCATTGTCGTTCTCCTAATTGGCACCGTTGGTTAAACGATGGCGTTTTCAAGCCATTCGACGCAGCGATCCCATTGCTGCCAGTTATCAGTTAAACTGATGTAAAACCCGCCAGCATCGATCACATCTTCTAAGTAAATGACCTTATCAGCCTCAACAGCATATTGATCTTTAACTTTTTGCGTTGCGAGAGCTTGAATGGCTGCTTTAGTAATTTTCATTGTCGTTCTCCACTTTTAGTACCGCATTTGTTTAATCTACTTCT
>TARA_B110000459_G_scaffold34053_1_pt1 | contig 10363 bp, 9 predicted proteins | sample TARA_B110000459 | Tara Oceans TARA_B110000459 (sample SAMEA4398296) | marine metagenome | biome: Polar Biome; feature: [SRF] surface water layer (ENVO:00010504); material: water (ENVO:00002006), including particulate matter (ENVO:01000060) such as... | depth 5 m | reverse complement strand
AACTAAATGACCATTTTTTTCAAGGTCATTAACGCAGTCTAATGTACTTTTATAAATCACGCTATAAAGTTAATGCATTTTAGGTCATTGTTTTTGAATGGATATTATTTTTTATTTCTCGATAGTTTTCTTATTTTTATCTAATAATCAACATGTTATAAACTTATTCAGTATGAAAACACAGGCAAAATATTTAATTTTATTCATCGGAATTGGAATATTCACTTTAAATTCATGTAAAAAAGATGGTTTTAATCCGAAAGATAAGTTTTCACAAGAAGTGATTTCTGAGGAAGCAAATTTGCAATTATCATCTAGTTCTTATGAGAAGGTAATTTCAGAATCTTTAGAAAATGATGGTGCAGAATATTATACAAAAGGGATAATTGAATATAAAGTGAATAATCATATTGAAGCATCAATAAATTTTGGAGATAGCGATAAAAAAATCTTGGTTACTCAGGGTGGAGTTGGAAAGAAGTTTGATTTGAAAAAGGAAAAATCTGGATATAAAAAAGTACTTATATCTCCAATTGTAAAAACTGATGACTGTGAATATATAGTTGAAGGTATTATTAAGTATTATGATTCTAAGTCAGGAGAGTATTTAGCAGCCATCGACTTTGGTAATGGGACTTGTGATGAATTTGCAGTTAAAAAATGGCCGGCAGGAAAGTCTAAAGGTAAAAATTGGCCGGCAGGTTCTAAAACCATTAATTTAAAAGATTGGGCCTCTAAAAAAAAGTAGAGAACTAAGAAGTTTCCAATAAAAAAAGCAGGTTATTTATAACCTGCTTTTTTATTCATTTATATTTTTTGAAACTAATTAAAATAATCTTTCATTCTATCAAAGAAACCTTTATCCGTACTTTTTGGATTTGGTTTAAAGTTATCAGATTCTCTTAGTTTTTCTAAAGTTGCTTTTTCATCTTTAGAAAGTTGTTGAGGAGTCCAGATGTTTACATAAATTAAAAAATCACCTTGTCCATATCCTTGTATGTTTGGAATACCTTTTCCTTTCAATCGTAGTACTTTACCACTTTGAGTTCCGGGATCAATTTTAATTTTTACTTTACCTGATATAGTTGGAATTTCAATTGATGTTCCAATAGTAGCATCAACAAAGTTTAAATATAAATCAAATAGTAAGTTGTTACCGTCTCTCTTAATTGTTTCGTGAGGGATCTCTTCAATTAAAACAATTAAATCTCCGGGAACACCATCTTTAGGTCCTGCATTTCCTTTTCCAGTAACAGAAAGTTGCATGCCATCTTCAACACCACCAGGAATATCTATAGTAATAACTTCTTCTTTTTTGATTAATCCGTCATCATTTGCTCCTTCAGGTTTTTTATCAATCATTTTTCCATCTCCGCCACAAGTAGGGCAGGGAGATGATGTTTGCATTTGACCTAAAATTGTATTGGCTATTCTTGTCACTTGACCAGAACCATTACAAGTAGCACAAGTTTTTGTAGTAACACCTTCAGCATTGACTAACTTGTTTACTTTAATTTTTTTCTCAACACCTTTAGCGATGTCTTCTAAAGTCATTTTTACACGAACTCTAAGATTACTTCCTTTACGAACACGCTGTCTTCTTTGGCCTCCGCCTCCAAAGCCACGACCTCCGCCACCACCAAAAATATCTCCAAATTGAGAGAATATGTCATCCATATCCATTCCTCCGCCTCCGAAACCGCCACCGCCAGAAGCGCCACCCATTCCTTGGTGACCATATTGGTCATAACGTTGTTTCTTTTCAGCGTTACTTAGTATCTCATATGCTTCAGCAGCCTCTTTAAACTTATCTTCAGCACTTCCATCATCAGGGTTTTTATCTGGATGAAACTGAACTGCCTTTTTGCGGTAAGCTTTTTTTATTTCTGCTTCAGAAGCTCCTTTAGATACTCCTAGTACTTCGTAATAATCTCTTTTGCTCATCTTATTGACCTATAACTACTTTACTAAATCGGATAACTTTTCCGTTTAATTCATATCCTTTTTCAACAACATCTAAAACTTTACCTTTTTCCTTTTTGCTTGGCGCAGGAATCTGAGTAATTGCTTCATGAAATTTAACGTCAAAATCTTTTCCTATTGGAGATTCAACTGCTTCCAGTCCTTTTGTCTTAAGAATGTTGTTTAATTTGTCTTGAATTAACTTAACACCATTTTTAATACTTTGTGCATTATCAGAATTTTGGTTTGCTTTTTCAGCTCTTTCCAAATCATCTAATATTGGTAAAACTGCAGAAATAATCCCTTCACCTGCAGTTTTGTAAAACTCAATTTTTTCTTTTTGAGTTCTCTTTCTAAAGTTATCAAATTCAGAGTATAATCTTAAATACTTATCAGTTGCTTCTTTAACTTGAATTTCAAGAGATTCTTCTTTAGATAACTCAATAACTTCCTCTTGAGGTTCTTCATTAGAATTTTCAACTTGTTGTTCCTCTTTGTTCAACAATTCTTCGTCTTGTACTTTATCTTCCTTACTCATTGTATTGTATTTTAATATACTCGAAAAACGAGTTGGCAAAAATACTACCATTCAGTAAATTAAAGCCATTATGACAGTTATTTTCTATTAGATTAAAGTTAAGACGCAAATAAGGCAGAAGAACTGTTTCTTCTGCCTTGATATTGTTATGAGATAATAGGGGGTGATTTTATTTTTTCAAGTGCTTTTCAAGAGCTGCATCTAAAGCTGCTCCTCTTAAGTTTTTTGCTAAAATAGTTCCGTTTCCGTCAATTAAATAGTTTGTTGGAATTGAAGTTACGCCATAAAGAGTAGATCCTTCAGAGTTCCATCCTTTTAAATCACTCACATGATATTTCCAGCTTAATTGATCTTTTTCAATAGCTGCTTTCCATTTAGCTGAACTTTTATCTAAAGAGTAACTAAAAACAGTAAATCCATTTCCATTTACAAATTTTTCATCCTTAAACTTCTCATATGCTCTAACCACAGCAGGATTTTCTCTTCTACATGGCCCACACCAAGATGCCCAGAAATCAATTAATACAACTTGGTCTTTAAGAGAAGAAAGTTTCATTTCTTTTCCATCTGGATTTTTAAATGCTAATTCAGGAGCTTTAGATCCAATTGAGAACCCACTAGGTTTGTACATGAAACCCGCAGTTACTATAATGATTGTAGCAAGTAAAATTGATCCTTTAAATTTTTTTATCGTTTTCATATGTTCTGATGTTTTGAAGGTAAAATTATGTCTTTTAACATTTCTGAATTGTTAAGCAAAAGACATACCAATATTATAATCGAGTAATATCGGCTCCAATAGCATTTAATCTATCATCAATAAATTGGTACCCTCTATCTATTTGTTCAATGTTATGAATAGTACTTTCTCCTTCTGCTGAAAGTGCCGCAATCAATAAAGATACACCAGCTCTAATATCAGGAGAAGACATGGTAGTTCCTCTTAAGTTTTGTTCGTGGTCCATTCCAATAACAGTAGCTCTGTGTGGATCACACAATATTATTTGTGCTCCCATATCTTTCAATCTATCAATAAAGAATAAACGACTGTCAAACATTTTTTGATGAATTAAAACAGTTCCTTTTGCTTGAATAGCTGTAACCAATACAATACTTAACAAATCTGGTGTGAAACCAGGCCATACAGCATCGTAAATTGTTGGTATAGAACCATCAATCATTCTTTTTATTTCATAACTATCTTGAGCTGGAATGTAAATATCATCCCCTTGTATTTCTAAGATAATTCCTAATCTTCTAAAAGTCTCAGGAATCCTTCCAAGCATATCAACTCTACAGTCTTTAATCGTTATTTCTGAACCAGTCATTGCAGCTAGTCCAATAAAAGAACCTACTTCAATAAAGTCAGGAAGTAATCGATGTTCACAGCCACCTAATTCATCAACCCCTTCAATGTGTAGTAAATTTGAACCTACACCAGTAATTTTTGCACCCATACTGTTAAGCATGGAACAAAGTTGTTGCAAATAGGGCTCACAAGCAGCATTGTAAATAGTTGTTTTTCCTTTTGCTAAAACAGAAGTCATTAAGATGTTAGCTGTTCCAGTTACAGAAGGCTCATCTAATAAGATGTATTGCCCGTGTAAATCTTTAGCTTCTAAAGAATAAAAACAAGTGTTAGGATCATAAGTATAGGTTGCGCCTAATTTAGTAAAACCTAAAAAGTGAGTATCTAATGGACGTGCTCCAATTTTATCTCCACCAGGTTTTGGCATGTAAGCTTTTTTGAAACGTGCCAATAAAGGACCTACAATCATAATAGAACCTCTTAAAGATTCTGCTCTTACTTTAAAATCTTCCGAATTTAAATAATCGATATTTACGTTATTCGCTTGAAAATGTACTGTTCCGTTTCCTTCACGTTCTACATCTACGCCTAAAGCTTCTAGTAAATCTATTAAGAAATTAACATCTCTAATAAAAGGAAGGTTAGTAAGTGTAACCTTTTCTGAAGTTAATAATATAGCACATACAACTTGTAATGCTTCGTTTTTTGCTCCTTGAGGGGTTAACTCTCCTTTTAACCTATTACCTCCGTTTATTTTGAATGTACCCATTAATATCTACGTTTTTTGTAGCTGGTTTGCTTTTGTTTGTGATTGTTGTTTTTCTGATTCTTTTGGTTGTTATTGGCGGTCGGACTTTTCTTTTTTGTGATTGCCAATACCTCATTTGTAGAGGTTATTTGAAAATCTTTAGGAGCTTCTAGTTGATCTAAAGAAATTTCTTTTAAATCAGAAATAATTAAATGATCATCAACTGATTCCTGATTGAACATGATGTAGTTCTTCTTCATTAAATTAAGAATAACTCCAACGAGTGCACTTTGCTCTACTTTATCATCAATAGCGATTGCGGCATCAATTAAATTTTTAACAGACTTACCATAATGTTTATATCTATTCTCTGTTTTAGGGTAATCCATACTCTCTGGTTTTTCAAAAAGAATTTCTCTTTCAGGAATTGGATATGGAGAATCAACATCTAATTTAAAATCAGATATAATAAATAAATGATCCCAAAGCTTGTGTTTAAAATCAGCTATATCCCTAAGGTGTGGTTGTAATTGGCCCATTACGCTAATAATAGCATGCGCAATTTTGTTTCTTTCGGTTCTGTCTACTACTGACATAGTATGCTCAACCATTTTCTGAACATTTCTACCGTATTCTGGGATGACCATATCTGGTCTATTGGTATTATAATCGAATTCTTTTATTGCTTCCATTTTATTGGTTTGATTTTTTTAACAATTTCAAAAGTAATTATTTATTTGATTATAGAGAGCTTGGCAAATTTTAATAGTAATTGCTTGTTACCAATGTTTTGGAAGTTGATGGTTGCTTTTCCATTATCTAAACTATCAATAATACCGTTTCCAAATTTTTGATGGTTAACCATCATACCTTTTTCTAATTTTAAGCTTGCTGCACTATCGGTTTTTACTGGAGCATTTCCAGAGACTTTTGTTAAGTTTTTTGGATTTGTTTGAACAACCTGTAGAGGGGTGCTGCGCTTTGGAAGCGTTGAGCTCTTCTTTTTGTAAGTATTATTACTTTTGTAATTGTTTTGAGGAGAGAAAGTTTCGTCAAAATCCGAAGATGAATTTTGTCTTACAGCACTTCCTTTATCAAAAGTAAATTCTAAGAATTCCTCACTTATTTCTTCAATAAAACGACTTGGCTCACAAAACATTAGTGTTCCAAATTTATACCTGCTTGTTGCAAAAGATAAATGAACCGCTTTTTCAGCTCTCGTTATTGCAACATAAAACAACCTTCGTTCTTCTTCCAGCTCTGCTCTAGATGATAAAGCCATTTGAGAAGGAAATAAATTTTCTTCCAACCCTACAATGTGTACAAAAGGAAATTCTAATCCTTTAGCCGAGTGAATTGTCATCAGTGTAACCTTGTCTTTATCTTCCTCTGTTTCATTATCAACATTGGTTAATAAAGCAACATCTTGCAGAAACTCTACCATTCCTTTTGGTGTAACATCACCATCCTCTTCGTTTGCAGTTTCGGTAAATTCTTTTATACCATTTAAAAGTTCCTGTACATTTTCATACCTACTTATTCCTTCAGGTGTTCTATCTGTGTAAAGTTCTTTTAAAATTCCAGTAGTTGATGCTATATCATTCCCTAAATCAAAAGCATTTTTACTGTTGAGTTGAATAGTGAAACTTTTAATCATTTCAACAAATCCATCAATTTTTGTTTGGGCACCTGAGTTTATGGCAATATTGTATTGGTTAAGTTTTGAAATTACTTCCCATATACTTTTTTGATTGTTGTTTGCAGTAATAGCAATTTTATCTAGTGTCGTTTTTCCAATACCACGCGTTGGGTAATTAATAATTCTTTTTAGAGCTTCTTCGTCATTTGGGTTGACAAGCATTCTAAAATAGGCTAATAAATCTTTTATTTCTTTACGCTGATAAAACGATTTTCCTCCATGTATTTTATAAGGTATACCTTTTCTTCTTAACGCCTCTTCCATAGCTCTCGATTGAGCATTGGTTCTATATAGGATAGCAAAATCTTTTGGTTTTGATTGAAAAGAGAACTGTGTATCAAAAATAAGGTTGGCAACAATTTTACCTTCTTCGTTATCTGTTGCAGCTCTATGTACTTTAATTTTTTTTCCTTCTACATTAGAGGTGAATACATTTTTCTCTATTTGTTCTGTATTGTATTTGATAATACTGTTTGCTGCATTAACAATGTTTTGAGTAGAACGATAGTTTTCTTCTAACTTATATGTCTTTGCTTCAGGATAATCAGTTTTAAAGTTTAAAATATTTTGAATATTTGCTCCCCTAAAGGCATAAATACTTTGGGCATCATCACCTACCACGCAAACATTTTCAAAGGCAGCAGCTAGCTTTTTTACAATAATATATTGTGAGAAGTTGGTATCCTGGTACTCATCAACTAATATATATTTAAAACGATGCTGGTATTTATGTAAAACATCTGGATGATCTCTTAATAGAACGTTGGTTTTAAAAAGCAAATCATCAAAGTCCATTGCTCCAGCCTTAAAGCAACGTTGTTCATATATTTTATAAACTTCACCAACCTTTGGTTTAGCAGACTGTCTATCTTCCGATTGAATTGTTGTATTTTTATTGTATGCAGCCGCAGAGAGTAAATTGTTCTTAGCTGCAGATATTCTATTGTAGACTAAATTCGGTTTATAAATTTTATCGTCTAATCCTTGTTCTTTTAGAATGGTCTTAATCAGGTTTTTTGCATCTTGTGTATCGTAAATAGTAAAGTTCTGTGGGAATCCAATTTTTTCAGCTTCACTTCTTAAAATGCGAGAGAATACCGAGTGAAAAGTTCCCATCCATATATTACGTGCTTCTTGTCCGCCAATAATTTTCCCAATACGCTCTTTCATCTCCTGAGCAGCTTTATTGGTAAAAGTTAGTGAGAGAATATTAAAAGGATCAACGCCCTTATTAATAAGGTGAGCAATTCTATAAGTTAAAACTCTCGTTTTACCAGATCCTGCTCCTGCAATTACCATAACAGGCCCTTCTGTATTTTCTACAGCTTGTCTTTGAGAATCGTTTAATGCGTTTAAGTAATTCATAACACAAAAATAAGATTATCACATGCGATTTTTTAAGATGTGAAGGTTTAAATTTTAAAGAAAATAGATACCTTATATATATAGATAAACATTGTGTTTTATTTTAGGTCGAGATGTGTCAGGGTGTAAAGTGTTTGTTGGTGAAAAATAGCTGTAATCTTGCTTCTTGTTAATAACCTAGTGAATAACTTGTTTTTGAGGAATTCCAAAAGAATTATAAAAAAAACTTATAGAAGTTTGTTATGTTAAAAATAATCGTAAATTTGCACTCCCTTTTTAGGGAGGAGTATGTATTATAATAAAAATTAATTATGCCAACTATACAGCAATTAGTAAGAAAAGGAAGAGTTAAACTTGTTAAGAAGAGCAAGTCAGCAGCATTGGATTCTTGTCCGCAAAGAAGAGGTGTTTGTGTGAGAGTTTATACAACTACACCAAAAAAACCAAATTCAGCAATGAGAAAAGTTGCAAGGGTTAGGTTAACTAACGGAAATGAAGTGAATGCATATATTGGTGGTGAAGGTCACAACTTACAAGAGCATTCAATTGTTTTGGTAAGAGGTGGTAGAGTTAAGGATTTGCCAGGGGTAAGATATCACATCGTAAGGGGTGCGTTAGATACTGCTGGTGTTGATGGTAGAACTCAAAGAAGATCTAAATATGGAGCTAAACGTCCAAAGAAATAGTTTATAAATAAAGATTGATATAAAAGAAGATGAGAAAATCTAGAGCAAAAAAGAGAGTATTACTTCCAGACCCTAAGTTTAATGACAAATTAGTTACAAGATTTGTAAATAACTTAATGTTGGATGGTAAGAAGAGTACCGCATTTGATATATTTTACGGTGCACTAGAAATTGTTACCGAAAAGGTTGAGGAAGAAGATAGCTTAGCAGTCTGGAAAAAAGCATTGACTAACGTTACTCCAGGTGTAGAAGTAAGGAGTAGAAGAATTGGTGGGGCAACATTTCAAATTCCACAACCAATTAGAGATGACAGAAAGATTTCTATGGGTATGAAGTGGATGATATCTGCTGCAAGAAAAAGAAACGAAAAAACAATGGCACAAAAATTAGCTTCAGAAATTATGGCTGGTTTTAAAGAAGAAGGTGCTGCGTTTAAGAAAAGAGAAGATACTCACAGAATGGCGGATGCGAATAAGGCATTCTCTCATTTTAGATTTTAATATCTGATATACTTTATAAAATGGCTAGAGATTTAAAATATACAAGAAACATAGGTATTGCTGCGCATATTGATGCAGGTAAGACTACCACGACTGAACGTATTCTTTATTATGGTGGTGTAAGTCACAAGATTGGAGAAGTTCATGATGGTGCTGCAACTATGGATTGGATGGAGCAAGAGCAAGAAAGAGGTATTACAATTACTTCTGCTGCCACTACTTTAAACTGGGATTATAGAGGTGATAAATATCACGTAAACATTATTGATACTCCAGGTCACGTTGATTTTACTGTAGAGGTAAATAGATCGTTAAGAGTATTGGATGGTTTAGTTTTCTTATTTAGTGCTGTTGATGGTGTTGAACCACAATCAGAAACTAACTGGAGATTAGCTGATAATTATAACGTACCAAGAATTGGTTTCGTTAATAAAATGGATAGACAAGGTGCTGATTTTTTGAATGTTTGTAAGCAAGTGAAATCTATGTTAGGTTCACACGCTTTACCATTACAATTGAATATTGGTGCTGAGGATGACTTTAGAGGAGTAGTTGATTTAATTAACTTTAGAGGAATTACTTGGAATGACGAAGATCAAGGAATGACATTCCAAGAAATTCCAATTCCTGATGATATATTAGAAGAAGCAAAACAATTAAGAGAAGAATTGTTAGAGGCAGTTGCTGAATTTGATGATACTTTAATGGAAAAGTATTTTGAAGATTCTGAGTCTTTAACAGAAAAAGAAATATTAACTGCATTAAGAGAAGCAACTATTGCTGGGAAAGTTATTCCAATGATGTGTGGATCTGCATTTAAAAACAAAGGTGTTCAGGCAATGTTGGATATGGTAATGGAAATTTTACCTTCTCCTTTAGATACTGAAGCTGTTGAGGGAATTAATCCTGATACTGATGAGCCTACTTTTAGAAAGCCAAATTTCGAGGAGCCTTTTGCTGCATTAGCCTTTAAAATTGCAACAGATCCTTTCGTAGGTCGTTTATGTTTTACTAGAGCTTATTCTGGAAACTTAGACGCTGGTTCTTATGTATTAAATACAAGAACAGGAAAGAAAGAAAGAATTTCAAGAATATTCCAAATGCATGCTGACAAGCAAAACCAAGTACCTGCTTTAGGTTGTGGTGATATTGCAGCATTAATTGGATTTAAAGATATTAGAACTGGAGATACGTTATGTGATTTAAAACATCCAATCGTATTAGAGTCTATGGATTTTCCAGATCCTGTTATTAGTATTGCTATTGAACCAAAAACTCAAGCAGATGTTGATAAATTAGGGATGGGTCTAGGTAAATTATCTGAGGAAGATCCAACATTAACTATTCACACTGATGAAGATTCTGGTCAAACAGTATTAAGTGGTATGGGTGAGTTACACTTAGAGATCATCTTAGATCGTTTAAAAAGAGAGTTTGGTGTTACTTGTAACCAAGGAGCTCCACAGGTTGCTTATAAAGAAGCAATTTCTGGAACTGTTGAGCATAGAGAAGTTTATAAAAAACAATCTGGTGGTCGTGGTAAGTTTGCTGATATT
>TARA_B110000459_G_C16625149_1_pt1 | contig 10377 bp, 10 predicted proteins | sample TARA_B110000459 | Tara Oceans TARA_B110000459 (sample SAMEA4398296) | marine metagenome | biome: Polar Biome; feature: [SRF] surface water layer (ENVO:00010504); material: water (ENVO:00002006), including particulate matter (ENVO:01000060) such as... | depth 5 m | reverse complement strand
TTTGCAGTATTTACCGCATCTTGCCCAGTCATAGAATCTACAACAAACAATGTTTCTTGTGGCGAAACTGCTTTCTTTACCTCAGCAATTTCGGTCATCATTTTTTCATCCACAGCCAAACGACCGGCAGTATCAATAATAACAACATTATGCCCCTTACTTTTTGCATGTTCTACTGCTCTTTTAGCAATATCAACGGGGCTCTTGTTTTCTTTATCGCTCCAAACCTCAACTCCAACTTGCTCTCCTAAAACATGTAATTGATCTATTGCCGCAGGTCTGTAAACATCTCCAGCAACCAATAAAGGATTTTTTCCTTTTTTATTTTTAAGATGTAATGCTAATTTTCCTGAAAATGTTGTTTTACCAGAACCTTGTAAACCAGCAATTAAAATTACTGCTGGATTTCCAGAAATGTTAATTTCTGAAGCTCCTCCGCCCATTAATTTCGCTAACTCATCGTGCGTAATTTTAACCATTAACTGGTTAGGCGAAACTGAATTGATTACATTCTCTCCTAAGGCTTTTTCTTTAACAGTATCAGTAAATTTCTTTGCAACTTTATAACTAACATCAGCATCTAATAAAGCTCTACGAATCTCCTTTACGGTTTCGGCTACATTAATTTCTGTTACTTGTCCTTGTCCTTTTAATACCTTAAAGGCTCTATCTAACTTATCGGATAAACTATCAAACATTTTCTTTTATCAATTTTATTGAATACAAATTTAATATTTCTAATTGGATTTTTTACACCTTACTTTTAGCAATAATTTAACTGAGTTTTCACCAATTATCATGTCTTATTCATTGTCTGAAAAAAAACACTAACTTCGTTAAGTAACAATTTAAATAATGAGAATTATAACAATCCTACTTACTTTGATGATATCATGCCAACTATTTGGACAATCATTAGACACTACTTTCTTCCCTGAATTTGTACCCTATGCACAAAATCCAATACTTAATTATGGGGATGAAATAGCTGGTACCCCTTGGAATGACCCTTGTGTATTAAAAGAAAATGGGCAATACATTATGTACACTTCTGGTGTGCAAGGAGGTTTAAACCATCCAAACGATACGCTAGGTATTTACCGTTGGCTTTCTAATGATGGATATAGTTGGGCATTAAACCCTATAACACCAGTATTAGACCATCTTGATGGAACATATTACAAAGGTGGTGTTGAAACACCAAGTGTGGTTTTTTACAAAGGAGAATACCACATGTATAATACTGTTTATACAGTCAATGATCCTTTTCAATTTAAAGTTTCTCACGCCACTTCGCTTGATGGAATTACTTGGCAAATAGATGCTAACCCTTTACTAGAACCTTCACCTAATTACACTTGGATGGATTTAATTGTTGCAGAACCTGGGGTAATGGTAAAAGATGATACGTTGTATCTCTTTTTTTCAACAGCAAGTAGTCTTGGTGGTTTTAGCATTGGATTAGTTAGAAGTATTGATGGCGTTAATTTTATTGATACCATTCAAACAGCCCAACTTCCTAATGATGTTTATCCAAATGGAAATGATTATCAAGGGTTATCAACCCCTTCGCCAGTTCTGGTAGGAGACACCATTTATCTTTTTACGGATGTTGCTCAAAATGTTTTTGGAAATAATTGGAAACAGGTAGCACTACATCAATTCAAATCTTATGGAGATATCAATAAATGGTATCATGATACAATACCCATTCATACACGTAGTGATTTTCCTTGGACAAATGGAAATTTTAGTGCAGAAATATGGGGCGTAAATGCCTTGTTGGATGGTAATAGATTAAGAATATGGTATGCAGGGCATAATATTTCAAGCATTGACACTACAGGCGCTACGAATGACACTACCTATAATGTTTATTTTATAGGAGGAATAGGGGGGGAATTGCATGTAGATAGTGGTTTCTGGGGAATAGGAACTTCCGAGTATGTTTTTCCGAGTACAACAGCTGTTAGTGAAATGAGCACTAAAAATGAAAATATTGCTATTCAGTATTACCTAAACAAAGGAGTTATTGAAACAAACAATACATTACCAACAAAAATAAATATCTACTCAGTTAATGGACAATTGATTTATAGCAATTCGTTTACTGAAAGCCACCAATTTAAGGTTGATTATGATGGATTAATCCTTATAAATGTTTCCAATAAGAAGGAATCATTATCTAAGAAATACTTCTCCTTTACTAAATAATATGACTTAAATTTTTCACGAAAAAGGTTAAAGCTATAGCCTATTTGCTATATGGAATAATCCTCATTTCCAGTAAACAAAACACCTATTCTATCATATAAAAAAAGTCCTCACAAAATGTGAGGACTTTTTTATTCTTATGTGAATCTCAGTTAAACTAAGAATGTTGTATCAACTAATTAAGCTAAAACTTGAGCAACTTTTTCTGCTGCTTCTTTTAACAATACTGCAGACATAACATCTAAACCAGAATCATCAATTAATTTTTTAGCTTCTATAGCGTTTGTCCCTTGTAAACGAACGATAATTGGCACTGGAATGTTTCCGATATTTTTATAAGCATCAACAACTCCTTGTGCTACTCTATCACATCTTACAATACCGCCAAAAATGTTAATTAAAATTGCTTTTACATTAGGATCTTTTAAGATCATTCTAAAAGCTTTCTCAACTCTTTCAGCATCTGCAGTACCACCAACGTCTAAAAAGTTAGCTGGTTCTCCACCAGACAATTTAATGATATCCATAGTTGCCATTGCTAAACCAGCTCCGTTAACCATACATCCAACGTTTCCGTCTAAATCAACATAATTTAAACCTGCTTCAGCAGCTTCTAATTCAATTGGGTTATCTTCACTTGGATCGTGCATTGCTGCAATATCTTTATGTCTGTATAAAGCACTGTCATCAATACTTACTTTAGAATCAACAGCAATAATGTTGTTGTCTGAAGTTTTTAATACTGGGTTAATTTCAAACATCGAAGAATCAGTTCCTTCGTAAGCAGCATACAAAGCAAAAACGAATTTTGTCATTTGTTTAAATGCCATTCCTGATAAACCTAAGTTAAAAGCAATTTTTCTTGCCTGAAAACCTTGTAAACCAACTATTGGATCAATTTCTTCTTTAAATATCAAGTGAGGAGTATTCTCAGCAACAGTTTCAATATCCATTCCACCTTCAGTAGAATACATAATGATGTTTTTACTTGTATCTCTATTTAATAAAACAGACATGTAAAACTCTTCAGTTTCTACTTCTCCAGGATAGTAAACATCTTGTGCTACTAACACCTTACTTACTAATTTACCTGTATCGCTTGTTTGAGCCGTAACTAAATGACCACCTAAAATTCCTTTAGCAATATCAGCTACTTTATCTAATCCTTTTGCTAAAACAACTCCATGAGAACCAGTTTCTGTAACTGTTCCTTTCCCTCTACCACCAGCATGAATTTGTGCTTTTAAAACAAACCACTCTGTTCCAGTATCTTTCGTTAATTGTTTAGCCGCTTCAACAGCTTCTTCAGGAGTGCTAGCAACAATTCCTTCTTGAATTGCAACGCCAAATCCTTTTAATAATGATTTTCCTTGATATTCGTGTATATTCATTTTATATGATTTTCTAAAATTCCAATCAAAAGTAACAGTTTAATTGGGAAATCAATGTCTATTTTTCAACAAAATATTAATAATTTGGCTTTTACAAAATTAATGTCATTATGAGCCTATCGAAGGAAAATTAATTTCTCATTCTTTATCTACATTTCAATAGGTTCAATATGACAAAGAATAGTAACTTAGCTACATGATAAAAGCAGAAAATATACATAAATCTTATGGTGATTTAAACGTATTACAAGGGGTTGATCTTCTCATAAAAAAAGGAGAAATAATCTCTATTGTTGGTGCTTCTGGTGCAGGAAAATCTACACTACTTCAAATTATTGGAACATTAGATTTGCCTGATGCAGGTTCTGTCGAAATTAATAACGTAAACACTTCTAAATTAAACGATAAAGATCTTTCGTTGTTTAGAAATAAAAATATTGGCTTTGTTTTTCAATTCCACCATTTACTGCCTGAATTTACTGCATTAGAAAATGTTTGTATTCCTGCTTATATTCATAAAACGCCAAAATCTGAAGCGGAAAAAAGAGCAATGGAACTACTCAAGAAATTAGGTGTAGCAGAAAGAGCAACTCACAAACCATCAGAACTTTCGGGTGGAGAACAACAACGTGTTGCTGTTTGTAGAGCTTTAATGAATAACCCAGCAGTAATTTTAGCGGATGAACCTTCTGGTAATTTAGATTCTGCTTCTGCCAAAGAATTACATGAACTATTTTTCACTTTACGTGATGAGCTAAATCAGACCTTTGTTATTGTAACACACAATAATGAATTAGCCAATATGGCTGACAGAAAACTAACCATGAAAGATGGGAAGATTATCAGTTAAACAAACACTAACCTAAAAACAAAATATAAAATGGCAGATCCAAAAATAGTACAAAAGAACCTTACGTAATGGAAATGAAAGCTGGTAAATATGCTTTTTGCACGTGCGGACAAAGTTCTAATGATCCCTTTTGTGATGGTTCTCATGCTGGTAGTGAATTTAGACCAGAAATTGTGGTGTTAGAAGAGGATAAAAAAGCCGCTTGGTGTGGATGTAAACGCTCCTCAAAAGGTGCTTTTTGTGATGGAGCACACAATAAAATTTAATCCTTTAATCTATGAAAAGTAAATTCTTATCTTTTATTCTTTATTCTATCTTGTTTACACCAATGCTTTCCGCCCAAGATTGGGCAGACAAAAAAGAAGCTAAAAAGACACCTACTTTTGTTTTTGGGGTGAATGTTGGGACTCTTTTTGCTAATAATAATACCGCTTCAATTTACGATGGCTCTGAGAAAAATTCTTCATATGGAGTTCAATACATTCTAGATCTTCCGCAAAACACAACTTTTTTTGATACTTATTTTAATCAATCTCATTCACTTGAAGAACTTCCTTTAAATCCAACCTACAAAACAGCATTAGATATAGGAATACATGCAGGCATTAATATTAGTCGTAACAGTTCAATTTTTGTAGAGATTAATATGGCTAATCTAAGTGTTGAACAGTTATTTACCATATTAATTGATGATCCTACCAATCTAGCTATTGAACCAAACTATGAACAATTACCTATTATTGGTGAAGAGAAAAGAATTAACATTAATCTAGGAACTCAACTTAGTTTTTTTAATAAAGGTAAAACAAATCTTTACTGGTCATTTTTTGGAAACTTTAACAACATTCAACTCGAAAGAAATTATATTGTTATCGATGGTAAGGAATTTGAAATCCGCCACACTTTGCCTCAGCAACCAAATACTAAACCGAATGGAATTGGATATGGAGGTGGAACGGGTGTAGGCGTTAAATATAAGTTATCAGAAACATTAACAACAGACCTAGCTTATAATTTTTATTACATTAAAACCAGTATAAACGATAACCTTCAAGGGTTTGGTATTAATCATGGAGTAACCCTTAGACTTCTTTGGAATCAATAATTTTCTTTATCGATAGCTCCTTGAAGCAACCTTTATTCATTTATAAGACTATTTTACTACCTAATAATTGAAATTAATTTTAATTTTGTTTTAATGCAAGAAAAATTCATTGACATAGATAAAGTAATTAAGGATAAGAACCCTAAGCTACTAACGATACTCCCTAAATTTATTATCAACTACATTAAGCGAGTTGTTCATGAGAATGATGTAAACGAAATTTTACATGATTTGAAAGATGTTCACGATTATGAATTTTGCGCAGCGCTCATCAACCGATTAAATATCAAAATAAATGTTTCTGGATTAGAAAATATTCCAAAAGATGGTGGTTTTATTTTTGCATCTAATCATCCTTTAGGAGGAATGGATGCCATGGCCTTAGTTACTGTTATTGAGCCTTACCGGAAAGATGTGAAATTTATTGTGAATGATATTCTCTTAAATATTAAAAATCTGAATGGAATTTTTACAGGAGTAAATAAACATGGTGGAAACACCAAAAACTCATTAAAATTAGTTGATGATTTATTTGCTTCTGATAGAGCTGTTTTTGTATTTCCGGCAGGCATGGTTAGTAGAAGGAAAAATGGAGTTATTGCAGATTTAGAATGGAAAAAAACATTTATTACTAGAGCAAAAAAACACAACAAACCGATTGTTCCAGTTAACGTTGAAGGAAGCTTAACTAATTTCTTTTACCGCCTATCTAATTTAAGAATGGCATTGGGAGTTAAAGCGAATTTAGAAATGTTCTATCTGTCAGATGAATCTTTTAAACAGCAAGATAAAACATTAAATATTGTTTTTGGAAAACCAATTCCTGCTTCTCATTTTGATGCTACAAAATCTGATAAAGAATGGAGTAAATGGATGCAGAATAAAGTGCATGAAATGGGTGATAACAAATAGCAAAACTGATTATTTTGTAGTAAATTGCAAATTAAATTCTTTCACTAATAAAAAATTATGAGCGACATTACTCCTTCAGAAAACATCAAAGAAATTGAGCTTGAATTGAATGAAAACACCTTCGTTCGGAATACAAATAAAGCCAACAACGAAATTTACATTGTAAACTACCACAATGCGCCAAATACTGTTAGAGAGATTGGAAGATTGAGAGAGTTAACATTTTCTGAAGCTGGTGGTGGAACCGGTAAAGAAATTGATATTGATGCTTTTGATACTTCAGAAAATTGCTATGATCAGTTAATCGTTTACGATAGAGACAATCAAATAATATCTAGCGGATACCGATTTATTTACGGTAAAAAGGTTTTAACTGGTGGAGAAATAGAATTATCTACCAAACATTATTTTAATTTTTCTGATGAATTTATTAAAGACTACCTACCCTACACTATTGAGTTAGGAAGATCATGGGTTCATCCAGATTACCAAGCAGGGAAATCGAGAAAAGGTTTATTTGCATTAGATAATTTATGGGATGGTTTAGGAGCAATTATGGTTAATTATCCTGAAATGAAATACTTTTTTGGAAAAGTAACTATGTACACTTCTTACAATATTGATGCAAGAAATGCACTACTTTATTTTATGAATAGTTACTTTCCTGATACCAATAACTTGGTGACGGCTATTCATCCTATTGATATGGATGTAGATTTATCTAAGATTAAGGCATTAATTGTTGACAAAAGCTTTGATGATGGTTTAAAAGCATTGAATGGATTTTTAAAAGAATTAGGAGAAAGAATTCCTCCACTCATTAATACTTATATGAAACTATCTCCAAATATGAAATCATTTGGAACAGCAATCAATTCTGAATTTGGAGGTGTTGAAGAAACTGGAATATTAGTAACTACAGCAGATATCTATCCAGAAAAAACAGAAAGACATTTAACTTTTTAAAACAACTTAAGTGGAGCACTCTATTCTTGATACCATTTTAAGTAATCTTTCTACTTTTAGTAAAAAAAATGCTTTTTACATTAATGAAGAATTCTATACTTATTCCGATCTATCTAGAAAAATTGCAGGAATAGCTAAAGCCTTAAAAGAGCTTCCCAAACAAACACCAGTTGGTATAATTACAACAGATAGCTTAGAAACTTATGCATCAATAATTGCACTGTGGTTAAACGAACATAATTTCATTCCAATTAGTCCTGCCAATGCTAAGGAGCGCAACGAAAACAGTATTAAACAAGCTGAAGTTAAATATATTTTATCTTCAACATTAGAAGCTACTGAGATTATCAACTCAGTTGGTATTAAATTAATACCAACCAACACACTAGAATCTGATTGTAAAATTGAGAACAATAATACTGACCCAAACAACATATTATATACATTATTTACTTCTGGTAGTACTGGTACTCCAAAAGGAGTTCCTATTAATCTTAAAAATTTAGATGCATTTATTCATTCTTTTATAAATATTGGGTTTAAATTTAATGAGACAGATAAGTTTTTACAGCTTTATGATTTGTCATTTGATGCATCCATACATTGCTATACTTTACCTTTATTTTTAGGGGCTTGTGCGTATACAATTCCTTCTAAAGAAGTAAAATATTTGTACGCCTATAAATTAATTAAGGAGCAAGAATTGACTTTTGTTAAAATGCCTCCTTCTACAATCACCTACTTACAGCCCTACTTTTCTAAAATTAATTTACCCAGTTTAAAGTATACACTCTTTGGAGGCGAAGCCTTACAGAGCCGTTTGGTAAACGAGTGGAAAAAATGTGCGCCAAACACAGAAATACATAACGTTTATGGACCAACGGAAGCAACCATAAATTGTTTTAGCTACACCGAAAAAACTCCTAAATCTTATAACAATATTGTATCTATCGGCAAACCTATGGATGGTGTAAAGGCTATTGTTATTGATGATAATAACACCATTTTATCAAAAAATTCAAAAGGAGAATTGTGTATTAGTGGTAACCAAATAACAAACGGATATTGGAAAAATGACGTTAAAAATAAAGAAGCATTTATTACTCTAAATGGCAATACTTTTTACAAAACTGGAGATGTTGTTTACGCTGATAATGATGGTGACTTTTATTATTGTGAACGAATTGATAACCAAGTTCAGATACAAGGTTATCGCGTTGAATTAGGTGAATTAGAACATCACGCAAGAAACATCACCAACTTAACACATATTATTGCTCTAGCAAAAAAGAGTACTACCAATACAAACCAATTGTACTTATTTCTAGAGAATTTTAAAGGTTCTATAGATAACTTGAAAACAGATTTAGCTCAAAAAGTACCGAACTACATGGTACCTCAACAAATAATCACACTTCCCTCTTTTCCATTAACTACCAGTGGTAAAATTGATAGAAACAAATTAAAGGAGCTGTTAGCATGAAACAACTAATTGAAGATAATATATATGCTTTTTATGATGAAGTAGGTTCAGCTCTAAAAACAGGTTTTTTTAAAGATTCTTCCATTAGCTGGATGAACACCGGAAGTAGCTCTTGGCCCAACATGATTTATAACACTTCTTTTTCTGAAGGGAAATTAGATGAATTTGTTCGTGCGAATACTACTGCTATTAAAACTAAAAAAGCCCCTCCCTTTTGGCTGTTAGAAGATGGACTTCTTAATGAAACCCTTTCTAAAAAGTTAAGTAAAGCAGGAATGCGACCTATAATGCATTGGACAGGAATGGGACTTTCCATTAATGCTCCTTTAGAATACAAGGCCACTCCAGCTATGGAAATTAGAACAGTTGAAAACACTACCGATCTAAACTCTTGGCAAAACATACTGAATCAAGCTTTAATGACCAGTAATAAGATTCAAGATGGTATTTTCGTGAAACTATACATACAAGACCATTTCAAACTGTATTTAGTTTTAGAAAATAATGTTCCCGTAGCAACTGGATTAGCTTATTTTAATGCAAATAATTGTGGAATTTATATGATTTCAACTCTTGCTGAACATAGACAAAAAGGATATGGAAGTGCTGTAACCAAACATTGTATTAATGCTGCTCATCAAAAAGGAATTACTAATATTGTATTACAAGCTTCTGACAAAGGAGTTTCCATTTATGAGAAAATGGGTTTTAAAGAATATTGTGAGTTTAACATCATGTGGATGTTAGGAAAAGATTTTAAATAAGAACAAATGAACACATTGCTAGAACAGGTTAATATTATTTTTAGAGAAGTGTTAGAAAACGCTACGCTAGAAATAGACTTAGAAACTTCTGCTCAAAATATTGACAATTGGGATTCACTCAACCATGTAATGTTAATTGCTGCAATTGAAAGTCAATTTGAAATTTCATTTGAATTGGATGAAATGATCAACTTTAAGAATGTTGGAGATATTCTATCTGCCATTAAATCCAAAATTGGATAAATGACTTTTAGAGAAATTACAATAGGAGAATTACTCGAATTTATCGCTTCTGATTTTTATAAAAACAGTACTGCAATCCCTATTTCTCATCAACGCGCAATTTCTCAACACCATAATCCAAATAGTAATCCAACTGATGTGGCTTTAATTTTAGCCTTAGACAAATCAGAAAACATTATTGGATTCATAGGTATATTACCCGGAAAAATAACAACAGAAAGTACTCCCTATTTTTGGAATACCTGTTGGTGGGTTGATGTTGAAAAAGGTAAACTAGCCGCAATGCCCCTTTTTTATAAAATGCTAAAAATTAGCAATGAAAAAATGATATTTTTTGAGCTGACCGAAACCACTAAAAATATTGTTTCCAAATTCAAATTTAAAACAGAGGTAATTCCAGGTTTTAAAGGGTTTCTTCTATTTAATTTTGCTCAAATACTAGCAAGAAG
>TARA_B110000459_G_scaffold144032_1_pt1 | contig 10384 bp, 9 predicted proteins | sample TARA_B110000459 | Tara Oceans TARA_B110000459 (sample SAMEA4398296) | marine metagenome | biome: Polar Biome; feature: [SRF] surface water layer (ENVO:00010504); material: water (ENVO:00002006), including particulate matter (ENVO:01000060) such as... | depth 5 m | reverse complement strand
ATACTGTACTCTAAACTTCCGTCAGTACCCAACTGTTTTTTAACAACCTTGCGAAGAAGGGTGATGTAGTTTTCTTCCAACCATTCATAAAAAAAATAAGAAGGTACTTGAATCGTTAAAACATCCTTTTCTAATTTGACCGGTATGATTGGCTCAAACCAAGTTTTAAACGCTTGCAATGAAATGTTGTCTTTTATTACTTTTAGACAGGACTCCCATGCACCTTCGTGGTTTTTACTCATAGTGAAAAAATTAATAGTTTGGTCTTAAAAAATCACATGTGAATTGCAGTTTTTCACATGTGATTTGCAGAATACAAATGTTCTAATAAAAAAGTTAAAAAAAAACCACTAGGGGTATTGACTTTGTGAAATGTTTTCTTATGGCGAAACACTTATGAGCAAAGTAATAGTTTAGCTTCTCTAAAGTAATATTATTTTAGCTTTATTAAAAGGAAAATGACAGGAAAAACAAAACACACCACAGAATTGCGCGTACGTTACGGAGAAACGGATCAAATGGGCTTCTGTTATTATGGAAATTACGCACAGTTTCTAGAAGTTGCTCGGGTTGAATTACTTAGAAGTAATGGCGTTTCCTACAAATCACTTGAAGAGAAAGGAATCCTCCTACCCGTTCGTACTTTTTCAATTAAATATATCGCACCATCGAAATACGATGACCTGCTACAAATCGAAACCATAATATCAAAAATACAAGCCTCTCGAATTGAGTTTTCTTACGAAATAAGAAATGAAAAAAACAACCTGATTGCAACAGCAATTACAGAACTCGTTTTTCTAGATTCAGGAACAATGAAACCAATCAACGCTCCAGAAAAAATTCAATCCCTATTTTGAAGAAATCTTTAATTAAAAAGAAATAAAAAATGAATGAAGTGAAAGGACCGTTCGAGATCTACAAACCTAAAAACACGAGATTTCCTTTTTTATTAAGTATCCCTCATTGTGGTACTTCATTTCCTAATGAAATAAAAGACAACTACAATCCAAATTTAATTTCAGCACCTGACGATACCGACTGGTATTTAGAAACGCTGTATGATTTCGCAGAAGAAATGGGGATAACTATCATTAAAGCGGTTTATTCGAGATGGGTCATTGATTTAAACAGAACCCCCGAGAATCAATCCCTTTACAACGATGGCCGAATCATTACTTCGCTCTGCCCCACCACAACTTTTTTTGGAGAAAACCTTTATAAGAAAGATACCTATCAACCCGACACAGAGGAAATAGAGCGTCGATTGGAAAACTACTATTGGCCGTATCACAATAAAATAGATGACTTGATCAGCGATCTTAAAAATGAATTTGGTCAGGTTCTTTTTTGGGATGCACATTCGATACGTAGAAATGTACAAACGATTCAAAAAGATGATTTCCCTGATCTGATATTAGGCAACAACGACCAGAAAACGGCCTCAAAAGAGATGATTGACCTATGCTTAAAGTCATTAGGAAGCGAAAATTTCGAATTAAAGCACAATACCCCTTTCAAAGGAGGGTTCATCACAAGGTCAAAAGGGAAGCCTGAGGCAAATGTCCATGCATTGCAATTAGAAATGTGTAAAGATCTTTATATGTCTCACCAAGAAACAAACTATGACGCTAAGAGAGCAGCTCAAATCAAAGCCTTGCTGAAGACTACTTTTCAAAATTTAATCAAGCACCTCAATGAATAAATTTTCTTTTAAAGGCCTTTTACAAGAAGTTGGCTGGCGCGAAAACGTAACCGTTACAACAGACACTGAAGGAAAAATAACAGCTATAGTTGACGCTCAAAACCATTCAGAATGCAATGGATACGCAATGCCTGGATTTCAGAATGCGCACTCTCACGCCTTTCAATATGCTATGGCTGGACTCGCAGAATTGCATTCCACCAATAAGAAACGCAATGATTTCTGGAGTTGGAGGCAATCGATGTATGCCTTAGCGCTAAAAGTGGAACCCGAACAAATGGAAGCTATTGCGGCGATGCTTTACCAAGAAATGCTTCGCCATGGTTTCACGCACGTAGCCGAGTTTCATTATGTACACCATGACAAAAAGGGCAGGCATTATTCAAATAAAGCAGAATTGAGTGAGCGCATTGCTCGTGCGGCACAACAAGCCGGAATACACCTCACAATTATTCCTATTTATTATGAGCAAGGAGGGTTTGGCCTACCGGCACAACCTGAGCAAAGAAGGTTTCTTTCTAAATCTATCGATGATTATATCAACCTATTTGAAGCGGTTCAAAACATGTCAAAAGACTATTCGTCTTGCAATGTCGGATTAGGAATCCATTCCATGAGAGGCGTGGCGCTGGAAAATATCATCAAAGTAAGTGCTTATAGAAAAGACGAGGTCCCTTTTCATATTCACGTTTCTGAGCAGCTACAAGAAATTGAAGACTGCATTAGCCATACTGGCTTGAGACCTGTCGAGTGGCTCGCCAAAAACATCAATTTAACTGCTAATTTTCATTTGGTTCATGCAACTCATTTAACACCTAACGAGGTCACTTCAATTGCAAAAAGTAAGGCGAATGTCGTGATATGCCCATCCACTGAGGGCAACCTTGGAGATGGTCTTTTCCCTATGGCATCCTTTCTATCTCAAGGAGGAAATTGGTCGATTGGAACAGATAGTCATATAGGACTGAACCCTTTTGAAGAAATCAGAACTTTAGATTATGGACAGCGCTTGGCAACGCATAGCAGAAACACATTTGGAAATGAAAACTCGGGAGATAACGGCGCAATAGCCATCCGAAGTACACTAGTAAATGGACGAAAGGCAATGGGAAAGACACAACAAGAATATTTCAAAATCGGCTCCTCTTTTGACGCAGTAGTGCTTTCGGATGAGCATCCTTTAATTCAAACAACAGGAAAACAGCACCTCACCAACACCATAGTTTATGCATCTGATCAAACCATGGTAAAGGGTACAATTGTAAATGGAGATTGGAAAATTCAAGACAATAAAGCTCCAAATAAAAATATTGAGGCCAAATTTGTGACTACAATGCGGGAACTTTCTAGTAGATTTTAAAGTTTTATCGCTTCCCATTTTTGAATTTGAGATTTCTTTACTAACTTAAAGTAATGCTTCAAAAAATACTACTTGTTAGGGATTTCTTTCCTTTTGTTCTGATCAAAGCACAAATTAAATTTAACTTTTTCGGCTTACTATATTGGGCTTTGCTCTTCTCTATTCTCTTTGAAGTATTTGGTGCCTCCTTCGGGGTTCCTTTTCTATTTTACTCCCCAGAATACCTAGGAGAAGTTGGCTTGTGGTCTTTTGCTTTATTGGGTTTTTCTTTAGGTGGGTTCTCCATGGCATTCAATGTATATAGCTATATTAAATTAGGTCCTCGATTCCCTTTTTTAGTGGTTGTTTCGACCCCTTTTTTTAGGTTTTGTATCAATAACTTTATACTTCCATTTGCCTATATATTGGCCTATCTTATTAAGATGTCTAAATTTCAATTGTACGAAGAGTTCGCCTCTACGAGCGATGTACTGATCTATAACATCTCCTTTATGATTGGCTTTCTTTTATTCATTTTATTAAGCATCCTCTATTTCTTCCCTTTAAGGACAAATAAGGATGCAGATGACTCCATTTCAGAGTCAAATCCTGTTTCTACAATCACGAGTAAAGGAATCGGTCAGAAGTGGTACAACTATTTCAGAGAAAAAAGAACGCGACCTGTTTACTATTTGGGAAGAAAGTTTAAGCTCTACAAAAGCAGAAGTGTAGCCCATCTCGACAAAGCAGTTGTAGAAAGCGTATTCTCAAAAACACGAATCAATGCATTCATATTTGAGGTATTGACCATCACCGCATTTATTAGCCTCGGTTTTTTCAGGAACATCTCCTTGTTTGAGGTCCCTGCTGCGATGAGTATTTTAATGCTCTTGACCATTCTATCTATGGTCATTGGGGCTCTAAACTCGTGGTTTCATAGATGGACTTACCCACTCGTATTCCTTGTAATCATTATAATGTCTATTCTGTCTTCAAAAGTCGGTTTCTTTCGTTATACCAGCTATGCCTTAGGACTAGACTACTCAACAAAGAGCATTATCAACTATAGCCCCGACAACATTAGAGACAATCATAAATTAATTGGAGAAAACACCTCTTCTGACCAAAGAATTATTGAAATATTAGAAAATTGGAAAGCAAGAACTGGAGAGGAAAAGCCAAAACTTGTCATTCTAAACACTTCGGGAGGAGGTTTAAGGAGTGCTCTTTGGACATTTACAGTGCTCTCTAATGCCGATGAGAAACTAAATTCTAAGCTTAGCAAATATTTACAAATGATTACAGGAGCATCGGGAGGAATGGTAGGTGCTGCCTATTTTAGAGAAATATATCTTCGGAAAAAATTAAAAACACTCAAGGGAGACAATACTTTTTTTAAAACGAGATTAAGCCGAGATTTATTAAACAGGCTATCCTTCTCAGCCTCGACAAGTGACCTCTTCATGAGGTATAAAAAAATAAAATATAACGGTAAATCATATACGCAAGAAAGAGGCAGTGAATTTGAAACAGAGCTCCACCAAAACCTTCAGAATTATCTAGAGCACCCTTTGGGCTATTATGAAAAATATGAAAAGCAGAGTGATATTCCTCTTATGATTTTCAGCCCCACCATCGTAAACGATGGGCGGAGAATGCTTATTTCTTCTCAGAACTTAAGCTTTATGATTGGAGACGACGAAAAAACAACCTTTGAAAACATAGATTTTCAATCGTTTTTCAGAAACAACAATCCACAAGAAATTCGTTTCTCTTCTGTATTGAGGGCGAATGCTACTTTTCCAATGATCATGCCGATGATGGGCATGCCAACCAAACCTGAAATTCAACTAATGGATGCAGGGATTAGAGATAATTACGGAGGGAAAGTCTCTCTCGACTATTTATTTGCCTTGAGTGACTGGATCATTGAAAACACATCGGGTGTTGTCATTATTGAGGTTCGTGATACTAAAAGAATCATGAGTAATGAGGTCTATAAGGAGTTGTCATTGATCGACAAGATATTCCTACCGTTCGGAAACTTATTAACCAACTTTACCAGAACCCAAGATTTAGATCAAGAACAATTAATGAAGATGTGCAAGGGCAGTTTCAAATTTCCTGTTGACAAAATCACCTTTAACCTAAGGGAAGACTTTAATGAAAGAATTTCGCTTTCGTGGCACCTAACAAAAAGGGAGAAACAAAAAATAGAAGCCGCATTTACAAGCCCTGAAAATCAAATGGCCTTGAAAAAACTGAATGGATTAATGTCTAATCAATAAAAAAGGAGACCGAAGCCTCCTTTTTTTTATCAACCTGTAGCAAAGTTAATTTAAACACATCCCCTTTTAACGCAATACAATAAAAATAGTTTCATCATTCAATTAACATTTTGGCATTGATAAACTATTTCTCCCTATTCATTTCCGTTCATTAGCTTGAATATATTTGTTACCATGCGCAAGGCGACTCCATCCATAACGGCTCTAGTTAAATTAATTGACGATCCAGACGAAGATATTTTCCTGCATGTCCGTGATGAAATAGTAAAATATGGTAGCAAGGCAATACCTTATTTAGAAAAATCTTGGGAAGAGGACTATTACGGCTTGGTATTCCAAAGCAGAATTGAAAACATTATCCATGACATTCAATTTGAGGAGGTCAAAAGAAATCTAGAGGATTGGAACAATTGCCCAGAAAAAGACCTTTTAGAAGGAGCAATTACTGTTGCGAAGTATCAATACCCTGGTTTAGATGAAGAATCCATTAGAAGCTTTATTAAAACTATAAAGCAAGATATTTGGCTGGAACTCAATGACCACCTTACTGCATACGAGCAAGTCAAGGTATTTAACCGTATTTTTTTTAAGGCTCATAAGTTTCATGGCGATAATAAAAACTACCATTCACCTGTTAACTCTTATATCAATACAGTACTTGAAAGTAAAAAAGGAAATCCCTTAAGTCTTTGTCTTATTTACAGCATTATTGCACAATCCTTAGACCTCCCGATTTACGGTGTGAACTTACCAAATCATTTTGTATTGGCTTATATGGATGCCCGAGGGTCCGGAGCCATGATCAATCAAGAAAATGAATTTGGAATACTCTGTTATATCAACGCGTTTTCAAATGGTGTTATTTTTAACACACATGAAATAAAGCAGTTTCTAGATGAGCTTAAGCTACCTCACAACCGCGAGTATTTCGAGCCATGTTCGAATTCAGCAATCATTAAAAGGATGCTAACCAACTTAATTTCTTCATTTCAACGTGTAGGAAATTCTGAGAAAGTTGAAGAATTAAAAATTCTGAGAAACATCATACAAGGCAATTAAATCCAAAGGAATAGGATTCGTATATTTGAGGCATGAATTACAACCATACCGTAGAAGATCGTTTTATCAAATATGCCAAAATAGATACCACAGCTAATCCGACGTCATCCTCTTTTCCTTCATCAGAAAAACAAAAAGACCTCGCTAGAGTTTTGATTCAAGAACTGGAAGAAATCGGCGCAAAAGATGTTGAAATGGATAAATGGGGCTATGTATTCGCTACAATCCCTTCTAATTCTTCAAAATCAAACATTCCTAAAATATGCTTCTGCTCGCATATGGACACAGCTCCCGACTGCAGTGGAACCAACGTGAAACCAATTGTTCATAGAAATTACCAGGGGGCCCCTATCGTACTTCCCGATGATGATACACAAGTCCTAAGCGCAGAGAAGCATCTTTATCTAAAAGGAAAGCATGGCGATGATATCATAACAGCAAGCGGAGAAACGCTTTTAGGCGCAGATGATAAAGCGGGTATCGCGATAATCATGGATTTCGCAAAGCATATACTCGAGCATCCTGAATTAAAGCATGGTGACATCAAAATCCTATTTACTCCAGACGAAGAAATCGGAAAAGGTGTAGACCATCTCGACATGGACAAGCTTAATGCTGATTTCGGCTACACCTTGGACGGTGGACCTGAAGGATACATCGAAGACGAATCTTTTTCTGCAGACGCTTTAAAAGTGAGTATACAAGGACTCAGTGCTCATCCTGGTTATGCTAAAAACAAAATGGTCAATGCAATTAAAATAGCATCCTTACTTGTGGATTCCCTACCAAAGGATCGGTTGACTCCAGAAACTACAGAGCACCGAGAAGGATTCATTCACCCTTTAGGCATAGAGGGCGCCCTTGAAAGCGCAACAGTAGATTTTATTATACGCGACCACGACACCTCTAAACTTCCTGAATACGAAAACCTTATAGCAGAGACAATGAAGTCTATCGCCGAGGCCCATCCAGGAATAGAATATACTATTGAAATTTCTGAGCAGTACCGAAACATGAAAGAAGTACTGGTAAAGTTCCCTCAAGTATCTGAATACGCTGGTGAAGCAATGCGAAATGTAGGCATTGAACCTGTATTCGATTTAATTAGAGGGGGTACAGATGGCTCGCGAATGTCATTTATGGGAATGCCTTGTCCGAATCTATTTACAGGGGAAATGGCCATTCATTCAAGACAAGAATATGTGGTCGTTCAAGACATGGAAAAATCGGTCAAAACTCTGATTGAATTGATACAAATATGGGAGAAGAATCATGAATGAAAAACTGATTATTAAAGAAATTGAAAACAGGTCCTTTCAACCTGTTTATTTTCTTCACGGAGAAGAACCTTACTTTATTGACCTTATATCTGATGCCCTCATAAAAAATGTACTATCCGATCAAGAAAAAGGATTCAACCAAAGTATTCTTTATGGAAAGAGCACAGATTTATTAGCGCTCCTAAATGAAATCAAGTCATTTCCCATGGGAAGTGAAAAAAGATTGGTGGTATTAAAAGAAGCGCAAGATTTTAAAAAAATAGAAGACCTTTGCGCCTACTTTGAAACCCCAAACCCCACGACCGTTTTTGTTCTATGTTTCAAGTATAAAAAATACGACTCACGTAAAAAATCTTTAAAGTTCATTGCTAAAAATGGGTTTGTTTTTTTATCGGAAAAGGTTAAGGAATACCAGCTTAATGAATGGATACAGAGATACGTAACGAGTAAAGGATTTATTCTTAATTCAAAAGCTACAATGCTTCTGAATGAGTTTTTAGGAAATGACCTCGGTCGTATTGTAAAGGAGATCGAAAAACTAGGCGTTATTTATCCAAAAGGCACTCAAATCACGGAAAAACATATTGAGGAAAATATTGGTGTTTCTAAAGATTACAACCTCTTCGAACTCACCAATGCCGTTGCTGCTCAAGACATTCACAAAGCCTATAAAATCATTCACTATTTTGAAATGAATCCAAAAGCTGTGCATCTCACACAGGTGACGAGCTCATTATTTACGTTTTTCTCCAACGTCTTAAAAATCCACTTTCTCAAATTCACAGCTAGAGAAGCCATTGCGAAAGAACTTAGGGTACATCCCTTTGTCGCTGGAGAGCTAGGTAAAGCAAGGGCAAAGTTTAGCCCAAAAAAGATAGCCCATAACATGGAAATCCTTCAGGAGTATGACCTCAAATCAAAGGGATATGGCAACACCACGTCGAGTCAAGCAGATTTAATGAAAGAATTGGTCTTTAAACTATTGAATCCATGATTTTCTACGCACCTGAATGTTCCTTAAAAGATGAGGAATACACGCTTTCTGAAATTGAATCCAAGCATTGCATAAAGGTATTACGGCAACAGGTTGGCGCGACCATTGAATTGGTAAATGGTAAAGGGGGACACTTTACGTGCAAGATTATCGATGATCATTTCAAAAAATGCAAAGTACAGCTTATTAAAAAAGAACAGCACCCGAAAAGAGAAAACCAACTGCATATTGCCATGGCTATTCCAAAAAGTAGTGAGCGTTTAGAATGGTTTTTAGAGAAGGCAACGGAGCTTGGACTAACCAGGCTATCTCTGTTAAATTGTGCAAATAGTGAACGCAGAAGCGCCAACGAAAAAAGGCTTGAAAAAATTACGATCTCCGCAATAAAACAATCCAAAAGGTATTACCTACCAGAAATAACTGCCCCTGTCAGCTACATGGAATTCATCCAAGAATACCCAATAGGATACATAGGTCATTGCTACAGTGCTGAAAAAAAACACGCTCGAGAAATCAATGAAACAGCCCCTCTATTAATCGGTCCAGAGGGAGACTTTTCTGAAATTGAAGTAGCAGAAGCTATAAAAAAGGGTTATACTGCCATTGAACTAAGTTCCAATAGACTTCGAACAGAAACAGCCGCATTAGCTGGCGTGTTTTATTTAAGTGATTTGTAGCGAAAAACCTCGAAGCTATGTTTGTGTTTATCGTCCACATCATGGCTTAAGACAGACTCTTTCGACCAACGACTTTCATCAAATTCAGGGAAAAATGTATCCGCATCATAATCACCATTAACATAAGTGATTAACATTTCATCTACAAGCCCTTGCTCAATTGCTAATTTATAAATCTCACCTCCACCGATAATAAAAACTACTTTATCCGTCTGATTCTTATAAGCCTTCAAGGCATCTCGCAAAGAATAAAAAACAGCACACCCCTCTGCCTTAAAATCAGTATTCCGGGTAAGAATAACATTTTCTCTATTGGGAAGCGGTCGGTACTTTTCTGGAATAGAATCGTAATTCTTACGACCCATTACAACAATTTGATTTTGAGTTGAAGTCTTGAAGAAATTCATATCCTTAGGCAAATGCCACATGAGGTCATTGTTCTTGCCAATACCCCTATTACGATCCATTGCAACTATTAACGAAACCTTCATCATATAGCTACTGCTGCTTTAATGTGTGGATGTGGATCATAGTTCAGTAACTCAAAATCCTCAAATTTAAAGTCAAACAAATCTTTGACCCCTGGATTTATTTTAAGGGTTGGGAGCGCTCGGAAATCCCGATCTAATTGCAATTTCGCTTGGTCCAAATGATTTGAATAAAGATGTGCATCACCCAAGGTATGTACAAAATCACCTAATTCTAAATCACAGACCTGAGCAATCATCATTGTTAAAAGAGCATATGACGCAATATTAAAGGGAACACCTAAAAAAGTATCAGCGCTGCGCTGATAGAGCTGACAGCTTAGCTTGTTATCGGCCACATAAAATTGAAAAAGCGCATGACACGGCGGCAAAGCCATTCCAGGGATTTCTCCCACATTCCATGCCGAAACAATAATCCGTCTAGAATCAGGTGTTTTTTTAATTTGTTGAATAACCTGCTTGATTTGGTCAATTTTTTCACCATTGCGTGAGGGCCAACTTCTCCACTGAGATCCATATACAGGACCTAAATCACCATTTTCATCCGCCCATTC
>TARA_B110000459_G_scaffold4223_1_pt1 | contig 10405 bp, 11 predicted proteins | sample TARA_B110000459 | Tara Oceans TARA_B110000459 (sample SAMEA4398296) | marine metagenome | biome: Polar Biome; feature: [SRF] surface water layer (ENVO:00010504); material: water (ENVO:00002006), including particulate matter (ENVO:01000060) such as... | depth 5 m | reverse complement strand
ACACCTACAAGCGTAACAAGAACAATGACTTTCGTAGACCAAGCGGCCTATGATGCATGGAACGGTGATGGCGTAACTGCTGCAGGTACACCGTGGACAGCTGAAACTGTTGTTAAAACATCAGCTGCTGAATAATTAATTAGTGCCTTAATAGGTACGTGCTAGCGAGAACATCTGTATTACATCCAAACGGGTCTAGTACAGATTTCCGCTGTGTGCTATGCGTTGAGGGATTGCCATTGTTTTAAATCGTCTGGTGTTCCTATTCCTTGCATGTTATCTACATGAAACACAACCACAGTTGCATCATCATCATGACTTAATAGGTGATTGTATGTGGGACAAGTATAGAATTCATTATTAACTCTATCGTTTGCTAGTATCATATTGTGTATACTAGTTTCTAAATCTCTTCCATCTCTCCAATAATACCAACCAGCAGTTGCTATATCACTAATAGGATCCTTTTCTGCAACCCTGGTTACATGATTGTATTCGTCTATTTGTGCATAACTCCATTTAGGACTACGGTCTGGACAATCAAATACTGCTATTGCACCTGTAAATGCTGCCCAATCGGTATTATGATTCCATTCAATATGCTGATCACAGTTGCTTACAAAGATACTACTACCATCTTGCCAGTGTTGTTTAGCTAACATCAGCGAACATGCTGTACCTTCTGTGGTGTAATCTATTTCAATTACGTGTGCATCTGGATAGTAGTTGTGTATTATTGGTTTTAAATTGTGTTCTATGCGAGTAATAAAGATACGTTCTTCAAAATCAATACCAATACAACGCTCAGCGTGTACAAACATAGGAACTCCTCCTACATCTATTAATGGTTTTACTTGTTCTTTGAAGCGACTTCCTAGGCCTGCCATTGGCATTATTAGTTTCATGTTTTATTTATTTCCTGTATTGTATTTGCTACTACTATTTATTCAGATAAATATTGTTATGGAATTCATTAGTAAGTTAAACAATATTGAAATAGAGAACTCTCGAATAACAGAAGTATATCAGAGTACGGTAACCCCTAACCCCGATGCAGCGTATAGAGAAATGATATCTATTTTTAAACAAAGATGGATTCATGCAATGCAAATATACGACAAGTATAAGCTCGATGAATCTTTTGAAGTTGAGAACAGTACTGTCTATGTTATGGGAAAACATAATACAGACCTTAATAGCCTTGTAGGGAAATATGATACAACGTATGATGTAATTTATTTTACTAATCCCGAAATGTCGTTTGATTCATATATTTGTAATTGGAATGTGTTTGCTAAAGTTAATGTACTATGGAAGTCTGTGCAACATGGATTACCAATAAGCCATATGATGGACATTGCTGGTGATGGCCTAGCGGAGACTACACTTAACACCTTTCATACATTATTATATATACATAAAATAAAATCGAGGTTTATCAATGAGCTTAGATAACGTTCTCATGTACCCACGTGGTGTTAAAAGAATTGCAGTTTGCTTATACGGTTGCTACCGAACAGGCGACTATGTTTTGCCTTGGCTTAAGAAGTCATTGACTCATCCTGATGTACACGTAGATTATTTTTGTAGTGCTCGTAACTATGATGAATACCGAACTCTTATACGACAGAAGCCAGAAAAGATTTATCGCAGCGATGATGAGCTAATTGAAAAGTTATCTATATTAAATCCAACAAGCGTTGAGATACAAGATTATGAAATAACTGAGAAGTATAATGGTGCGTCTGCAACCGAGAAGTCAATGGCAGATGCAATAATGCTCAAGCAGATACACGAAGCAACTACTGGAATAGAATATGATATTGTTTTGTTAGCTAGGTATGATACACTAGCGGCCCCATTAGACAATCTAGCTAAACATCTTGCTACCATGGGATCATTGCTAACATACGGACCGTCTTATCATGAGAAAGATTTAATTTGTAATGCACGTGGAGCATGGATAGGTACACGTCGACAACAGCATGGACTGGTTCATTCACCTTGGGCTGATAGTGTACATGACTTTTTTGTAGTTGGAAGTAGTGTTGCTATGGATATAATTGCAATGGAGTTTCTAAAACAAATAAAACCCAACAAAGAAAACTATAAATCCGGTATCACATTGCGACATATTCATATGACTCTCGGAACAATTATACGACAACAAGATATTCAAACAATGGAATGCATGGTTGTGCGTTCAACTATCATTAGACCATATGCTGATTTAACATTAGATCCAACAATACCCATCAACTTTAATAAGTTAGAAATAACTTTTAGAGATGAGTAAGTTATTATCAATTGTTATTGGTGCATCGTTATAGTGTGGGAGCGTAATAGTTTTAGATAGCTTACGCAATTGATCTAAATTTTCTACTGTATTGCTAGGTGACTGTTTACTATCAATATGTATTTCTCTATTATAGTTTGGCAATATAGTTTTTATATCTTCTGTAGGGTTTCCAGTTAAGTCGTCGCTGAATATAATTTTATTATACTCTAGGTTATGTTTGTTTCTTGCAATGTGTACTAAGCTACCCCATAGTGCTAGCAGACAATTAGTAAACATCTCTGGTTCAATACGTACACTTGTAATAGTATAATCATGCCATTCGTTTAGTGTTCTGCTTCTTGCATAACTTAGTGCTGTAGCAAATAAATCTCTTCGTATCACAACAACATTCATCCAATCAAGTTTACATTCTTGTTCAAACAACTCAGCACTATTGTAAACATCATCTGCTACTAAGTGTCTGATGTGATGCTTCACAACCGCATTAGGATCAGACTTCATCCATTCTAATGCAGCTCTTGGATCTTCTCTGTTGTTAAGTGGTTCATTGTAATAGTCAGCATTAACTTTCCACTGTTTGTGGTTTGAAGCACTTACTATTGCTTTCATTAAGTACGTTGCCTTTGTTCGTGGCATTGTTATAATTCTAATTCTCATATGTTACAATTCCATTGTGCAACGATACATTACGTATAGGAGACAACGTATTCTCAATCTTTAAATAATGTTCCCAACACTCTATGTAGTTACTTACTGTATTTTGTTTGTCAGGACTTATGTGTGTTTTAAATAATTCAGTTGACGTGCTGTGTGTATCAGTTACTGTGTTCCATAATTTTACATCAGTGTCGTAGTCTTCCAGCCATAGTGTATATTGTACATTCCATTGTTGTTGCATACTTAGTATGTAACGCATGTCTTGCCAAACGTTTTGTATGTGTGTGCTTAACTCTTCTAAGTCAATACCAACAACACTATTATTCATAGGACGTACTACGCCCCACTGTTCTTTTTTAATAGACACTGCTAAACTTAAACTAGCTTCAAACAAACTCTTACGAAGCATTACTAATTTAGTATCAAACAAATTAATATAATTATTAAGACTGTGTTCTTTTATATGCCTGACATGTACTTTAGAAATTATATTAGTACTACAGTCAGTGTATTTGTATATAGTATTGTAATCGCTTTTATCAAACGGTTCATTTGTTAGCATCTGATGATCCATAGATGTTTCAATACGTGTATCTCGATTCATAAAAGTATTGTAAGCAAATGTACTGCCACTTCTTGCAATGCTTATAATTAATAACTTATCGTACATACACCGACCCTCTTCCAGGTCCGCTAAAGTGTTGAGTGAAACCTGCTTTGGATGTATCACCGTATCCATAAAATATATCGCCACCTGCAAACCCAAAGCCAATTGTTCCTGAGTCGTGCTTCATATCTGTGTGTACAGGACTAGCATCTAATGAAGTACTTAATAAGTTTGCATTAAGAATAGTATGAGCAGGGTCTATACTGCTAAATCTTTCTATACTATTGTGTACATACATGCTGTGTGGCCACGGTTGCCATTGATTAAACGGAGACTTCCAACTATCTATTGTACACCATATACTATATTCATGTTTGTTTGTTAGTAGTTCATTTATAACTGCATCACTTAATTTAATATTATGTACATAGTCTGCATTCAAATGATCATTGGAGTTCCAGTCAACTACTGCTACTCGCTTCCATTCTCCAACAGTAAGTATGTCAAATGAATGATCAAACACTGTATAATTTTTGTACCTACCTTCCATAGTTAACTGTCCTTCCAGGTTTCCAGTCAGCGTAGTGCAATTGATTTTTATTCCATTCTTCTGCACTGAACACAACAACAGCACTTTGTCTATCTATTTGTTCTGTAATTAAATCAACACCATGCCAACTTATTCCTGTGTTGGGTGCAAATATTGTTGCACTGTTTGGTATGTACGAAGCAACTTCTAATGTGTTGTATGTTTTATTTTTTTGATCTACTTCATATATAGATGTGCCAGCTTGTGGACACTTGTCGTCTTTTGCAAAATAATATACAATTGTAAACACCCTTGGCCAACTATCTTCATGTGGTTTTAAACTATAACCTGCTCCGGTACGTTGCCAAAAAGAATAGATACTTTTAATCTCATCTGCTCGTAGAGTCCAGTTAGAAAACTTTTCATACAATGCTCTCACAATAGCTGGGCTATCAAATGCATCTAACAGCATTGCACTGCCTTCGGTATCAGCTAATTCAGCTGCTCGATTGTAATACTCGTCTGGTAAAAAGTTGTATACTTGTGCCCACGGATATTCTCCATGGGTACTTACTGTACACTGATTTATTTTATTTGTTGCATACTCAGTTGGTGTTGTCATCTAGTCCCATTGCTTTATTAATTTTAGATTCTAAATCTAGTCGAGTGCCATATATACAATAGTCCCAATCAATAATTTTAATTTGTTTGTCTTTAGTATACACCATATTGTATGGACTAATATCATATGGGTATATTGCTATTATGCTATTGTCACAGATGCTGTTAATTAATTCTTGTAACGGTTTAGTTAATAATGTACTATCAACCTTATCTAATGTCTGTCCATCTATATATTCGTATAGTTCTATACGCACTCCACAATGTTCAAATGATCGTGTTGTTCCAGTTACTAAATGTTTACAACGCTCGTAATTGTGTTTGGCTAATACAGCATTGTATCCAACATAAACTTTTATTTTATATTGTTCATTTCTGATTGTTAATGCATAATGATTTTGTTTAACTATTAAGTTGCTAGTCATGTCTGTTGCACGAATGCCATACCATAATCTATTAACTAGATTGTGTAAAATATTACTATAACTCTCAACCGAAGTGGTGCCACGAATGTAATCAGCTATGTGTGATTCAATTTCAGTAGGTATTGTTTTGCCAACAAGGTGTACATTATTTTTACCCATGTAGTTAATCCAAGTTGCTTTTGACTTTTCTGGAAAAGTAAATTGATGCCAATCAAATACATTACTATACCATAACCAACTGTTTGGTTCAACATGACGCTTGGCATATTTTAAATCGTTTACAATATCACACTTAACATATTTCTTCTTGCTTGTTCCGTATTCAATTAACCAAGTGTCCCACAGATTTTTTTCAATACCTAGTTCACCTAGTTGCGATTCGACTGTGGTATCAATATCAATAGTTGAATCGCGTAGTTCTATTATTCTACTATCATAATCTCTTTTATATATTTCTAATTGCTCATTCCATGGAATGTCTGGGTAAGCACTATGCATCATATCTTGATACATCTTATATAATACTGCGGTTGGATTAATATCAAACCATGTAAACTTTATTTGTTTATTTGGAGTATGATCTAAACAAGCCTTATATAAACTTTTAAAGCCAGCACACACACTTGCATAATTGTTAATGCTTGGTGTAGGTGGCAACACTTCACCGTCTATACTATTGTTAATAGATTCTGTGTTAGCAGTGTATACTCCAAATTGTAATATGTTTAAATCAAATGGAGTTTGATTGTTAGTGCTAGTGCTTTTTATTTTTCTTTCTGGACGTACTTTATCTACATCAACTGTAATAACAATGCGTTGACCCATTCTAATCTTAAGATTGTAATACTCTCCGTACCATGCGTACTTGTCTAGCAATGGAATAAAGTCAGGACTGTTATGAGCAATGCTTGGAAATGGTTCTTGTATTACAATGTGTTTGGGTTTGTATTTCTCTATAATACTTTCTACAAAGTCTAATATGGAAGTGTCACCCTTAAAATAATATAGTATCCCACCAAGCACTATTACATCAAACTGTCCTTCTACTTCTAGATTCCAAGCATCACCTTTTACAAAGTTACCTGTGTAGTTGTCTTGACAATATTGAATATCAAGCCAGTTGATATCAATACCAGTAATAGATGCATTACCATTGTAATGCTCTAGCCAGCGAGCGTGTCCACACCCAATGTCAAGTACACTTAGTGGGTTACAATCGTTAACTTGACTAGCCATGCCCTCATACATTGGGGTTGCTTCCTCATTCATGAGATAGGGATATTGGTAACTCATACTATATTGGCCCTCGTTACTACATCAAATAGATAGTTAGCATACTGCTTATGTGCTTCTCTACTAAAGTGTCCAAACAATTGACTATGTTTTAAACCAGCTTTCCTTGCTGAGCCAGCACTATCTAATAACGAAACCGGCAAGAACACACTAGCTATTGTTTTTTGTATATGCTCTTGTTGTTTCTTTGTACCATCATCAAAAAAGTTCTGCCTGTGTTTGCTACCATTAGAGGTTGCGTGATTATGTGTGCCTGTTGCATCAATAAAATAATGTGGAATGTTTTTTGATGTTAATTCAGACTTGAGTGCAAGTAGTTGTGTAGTATAAGCCAAGTAAGAAAAATACCAGTCGTCACCAAATTCTACATCTAGTTCAACATACTTTTCATGTTCTGCTTCTTTGCCAGGCCGCGGAGTAAATGGCAAGTAAGTTTTATAGTGCCATAAGTGTTGTTGTATGGGAGTCCAGTTACTTGCACCGCTCTGTGGAAAGTTGCGAGTTTTTCTACCAAGGAATGATGATCCTATTAATAGTAATGTAGAAGAATCTATAGTTTCTAAACAGTTAACTACGTTGTCGTAAATGCCTATGTTACTATTGCCGCCTTTTGAATAGTTTACTACTTCCACTCCTAATCGTTTTGCTAGTAAGCTACTGTATGTAAATTCAAATTGTCTATCATATTCTGTCCACCTATCACCACACTTATCTAACATAAACTTACTAATCTCTTTGTGGAATTTTAGTTTCTCCTTTTCCGAAGAGTAGTCAGCTTTACCACCTTCAGAAACTTTTATATGAGAATGAGACTTTACTATCTCTAGTATGTCTTCCATGTACGTGTCTTGTAATAACTCGTCGCCAGCAGTAAAGCTATCACCAAACGTAATTATTTTTTTAATGTTGCGAGCCATGCAATAAAGTCTCCTTGGTATATATCTTCTATGTTTATATGTTGTCTACGAGCATACTCGTTAACAAATTTAAATAAATCATTGTGCTTATCAATTAGGGTGTCGTTATCTTCGTAACTAGTTTCAACATTGTCTAAGTATTGACATAGGCGTTCTATGTGTTGAACTTCAAAGTCAACTAGTACTCCTGTGTTGCTATTTAGCCATTGTTTTATTTGACTACTGTACTTTTCTTTTAAATGTTTTGGTAATGTATTAACACTTTGAAAATTAGGGAAACGTAATATGTTAGCACTAATTGTAATTTGTTTATTAGGGTGTGCTGTTTTTATTTTAAGATATTCATTTAAAAATCCAACTAACCCTGGCAAACTTAATACACTTACTGTCATCATAATGTTAATGCTTTTATAATTTGCATGCTGTATAAATTTATTTAAATTATTAATCCATGTGTCCCATTTAAATCCGCCTCTAACAAATTCACTGATAGCAGGAGAGCTCTCAACACTGGTGTACAGTTCAAAGTCTGTAAACTTAGTTGTACACTCTATTAACTTATTCAACACACTATCCGACATTCCTAAATTAGAATTAACTGAAAATCTAAATGTTGGGTTGTCTATCTTATCTAAGAATTTCCAAAAGCTCGGACTCATAGTTGGCTCGCCGCCAGTAATACGTAACTCATCTAAGTCGTCTTTAAGTCCACTATCATACCATCTCATGAATGCATCAGAGTATGGAGTTGGCTTCTTAATAATATTAGAATCAAAACTAAATGGTTGGTTGTATGTACCACCTTGTGAAGTTTTTAAATCATATCCTCCGTTACGAAATATATCAGCGTTCCATGTTGTACTAAATTCACTATTACAATATGTACATTGAAAGTTGCATACGTTGTCAAAACTAATTTCAAGTGTGCGTGGATTTATATCGTCAGTTGGATCTGCATGTGCAATATGATTGATTTGTTCGTCAGAGTATATTTTACTTTTGTAAACGCGATCACTAACAGCATCAGGAGCAACGTCTTCTACTTTCCAACAATAACCACATTCAGTAGGACGATTACCTGCTAGCATTTCTGCTCTAACTGATTTTTTATAATCAGTATTGTGTAATGCACTAGGGTTAGTTTTTATTGCTTCTGGGTCAATGCTATGTGCTGGAGGTAAATGACAACTACTAGTTCTGCCATTGCTTAGCCATATTGTACTGTTGTACCACTTTGCTGCACAGAATCCTTTACCAACTTTGTTTAGCTTCTGTAATAACGCTTTATCGTTATCCACTAGTATCACCGTGTATGCCTGTTTGTAATCTCACTACTGACTCTTTGCATTCGTAATAAAATTCTTTCATTTCAGGAAACGTGGATAAGAAGTCTGTGTTATTTCTTTTGTCACTTGTATTTACAAATTCATAAAACCCTGCACGGCTTACATCTAAGTCTTTACGATTAACCCAGTCGGGCTCTGTTGGATCTGTTTTGTTGTTTTGATTAAAATATATACGGTGATAAACTATTCTAGCTAGCTTATCTATTTCGTGTTCAGAAAATCCTTTACTCTTAGAACTATATTTTGATTCAACTTGATTATCAGCCATAAAGTCTAGCGTAGGTAACATGTAATCAAGTACTAGATCATGTGATATACTTCGAGCATCAAGAAACTTAGGATCACGAAGGTATGGTATGTCCATACCTATTAACACATCACCTTTGCCAAATTTCCAATTTGCATTTTTTTCTATATGAAGATTGTGCTTGCTTTTAAATCCTACGGAAGCTGCGGTTTCCCAAATTGGAGGTAAACCACTTTTGTTATATTTTTGTCTAAGACCAAGTTGCCATTCTAATAGTTTTTGAAAACTAGTTACACTGAAGATGTTATACGTTGCCATAATAATAGCTCTCATGTTTGACATTGACACTAGTTGTTCATATCGTTGTGTGAACTTATTAAAATCTAAATTAGTACGAGCATACTCGGCTCTCTTACCCCAACCTTCTACGCTAGCATATATTGTAATATTTTTAATGTTATCTGTATCTTTAATACGATTAATTAGATCTATAAATCTATCCCAGACTTTATCTGGCACACTAAGGTTACTGTTAATGCTTAATTCTAATTCTGGATTTGGATGCTCAATGATCCATTCTAAAACTTTAAATGTATCTTTACTTAATAATGGCTCTCCACCTGTAATACGAAATACTTTTAAACTTTTGTGTAGGTCTGGCCACCATTCCCAAAATGCATCTACATATGGATTCTGTTCTCTCTTTTTAAATATTTGCAGATTCTCTTGCCAGCCATGTGACCATGTTTCATTGTCAGTGCCTTCAAGTAATTTAATAGGACCTTTTTGTTTGATATCTTCGTACCACATGCTACTAGATTCAGGACCACAGTAAGTGCATTTTAAATTACATACATTACTAAAGCTAACCTCTAGGTAAGTTGGTAACACATCTTCGCTGCCATCCATGTCTTTAATAACATCAATATGAGGTAGTGCCCAATCCTCTAAACTTTTCCTTGCACGATCACTGAAGTTGTTTTCTACTGCCTCGTCTTCAACTCTCCAACAATACTCACACTCTGCAGGACGCTTGCCATTAAGCATTGCTTTGCGTTGTTCTTTTTTAAATTTTGTATTATGTAATGCTGTTGGATTTTCTTTTAATTCTTCTAATGGAATTTTATGTGTAGGAGGGTGATGGCAACTATGTGTCATACCAGTACCTAAGTGCATAGTTACTTGATTCCATTTAGCTAAACAAAATCCTGGACCTTTAGCGTCTAGTGCTTTTTTTACTGTGCTAAAATTTTTATCATTGATACGTTTAATACCTTTACTGTTAACATCCCAATCATACTCATTAACAAGTGATATTTTTTTATTATCCATTAATTATTCCAACGTATCCTCGACTTGTTCTTCTCTAATCTGTGCGCCCATTCTGCTTGGATTAATATATACTTCTTTAAAGAATCGTGAGCCTTCAATACCTAAGTCAGCAATTTCTAAATCTAGTTTAGA
>TARA_B110000459_G_scaffold204054_1_pt1 | contig 10415 bp, 7 predicted proteins | sample TARA_B110000459 | Tara Oceans TARA_B110000459 (sample SAMEA4398296) | marine metagenome | biome: Polar Biome; feature: [SRF] surface water layer (ENVO:00010504); material: water (ENVO:00002006), including particulate matter (ENVO:01000060) such as... | depth 5 m | reverse complement strand
GAGGCGAGTATTGACGAATGGACCATTATCGGCGATCAATATTATGTGAAAGACAAGGTCCAACAGTACGTCGAGAAACTAAGCATGACGCACTTGATCGTCCGCGGACGCATGCCTCAAGTATCCGATAAAGATCAACTCGCCAGCCACGAAGCACTGCTGCGCCTCGCCGGTTAACGTGACTAATCAACTATTTTAATTAGCTGTCCCGGTTCGGGTTCACCATTCGGGTACAAACCGTTCATTACCCTTAGTTTGTCCAATGCATAATTAGTTATCGGTGACTGCTCTGCCAGCGACGCCATCGTCGTACCCTCTTCTGCGCGCACGACCTGAATCTTTGGCACTTTTGCAACCTTACGATCGTCTGAATCCATCACATCAAAACTAAATATGGTGGCAATGAAATCGCGGTCCGAAGCGATTTTCTTTAAGTCGAACTGACCTGACCCCGCCAAGATATATACAAGCCGCTTACGCGTATCCGTCAACATCGCAAGTCTAGTTGGTCTTGGCCCATAGGGTGAATCCGCTCGGTCGGCGATACCAAGGAAGCCAGGCATTTTTGAAATCGTGACTTCACGCCCCTCTCTAATATTATATCCAAGGCTTTTCTCAAGGTAGTCTCTTGGTTTGACATTCTTTGCCATTCTAGAGGTCTGAAGCACGAATGCAGCATCGGCGGTCACGGACAAGGCCTGGATGCCTCTGTCGGTAGGTTCAATTCGCCAACCCTGCGGAAATGTTAGTTTGATTCCGAGTTTCGGATGATAGAAGGTGCTTTTCCTCACTACGCCCACCTGTCGCGAGCTACCGTACGCCATGCCGTTGAGTTGTTGTAAAAATTCATCAGCCTGAATGAATTCGTCATAATCAACCACCAACTTAGACGACTCACGAACCGCTTCTTTATAGCGTGTATCGTGATCAGGATGGGTCGATAGAAAACCGTGATAGACCCTCGGTTCTCGCTTCTCAATCTTAGCCTGTGCCATTTCGATGCGATCTTTCGACTTTAAAATTTCGATTGTCTTCAACATAGCCTCTGGCGAGTAGCCTGCTTTCGCCATGTATTGCGCACCAACCTGATCGGCCTCTAATTCAAACTCTCTGCTAAACCCCAACAATAAAACGCCGCCAAACATATCACCTATTTGATAGATGCCCGGCGTCCCTGTTGCAATGGCCGCCACTTGGCTCGCAACATCTAACATTTTCCCTCTGGACTGGGATCGGAACGTATGCCGCTCCGTTATATGCGCGACCTCATGGCCTAGGACCGCGGCAAGTTCCGATTCTGAATTCATATGCATGAGCATTCCCCTTGTCACGTAGACATATCCACCAGGAACCGCGAAAGCATTAATCATGTCATCGTTCAGAATAGTGAAATGGTATTCAAGCTCCGGTCGAGAACTTTGCGCGGCAACACGCTTACCCACCATTTCGATATAATTTTGTAATTCCTTGTCCCTGTAAACACCAAACTGGGCAATGATTTTCTTATGCTGCTCTGCACCTAGCTTTAGTTCTTCTTCGAGACTAATGGCGAAAACAGAATTGGAGCCAAAAAAAATGACAATAAGCAGTAGACTCAAGGTTCTGCTTTTCACATCTCTGACGAATGACACTTTATTTAATAGCGTTGCTAACATTAGATCCTTTGCAATCATGCTTGTGTTCTAAAAAAAGATGTAGCCCCACGAAGTTGCTACTCGCGTTGAAACAGCTGCCGACTAGTATCTCTGACATCTAAATGTCCATCATAATGTCCCACATCGAGATTGCCACGCTGATACTAAGAATTATTGGATTATAGGTCGAACTCAGTATTACTATATAGACCGCATTTGGCCCAATAAAGTTCGTTTACGTTTCTGTCGATCGAAACCTCGCCGTCGGTCACTCTATCACTGGCCAGCGATTTACACTGACAATGCTCTGGTCAATAATGACAACCCACGAAGCTGGACAATGCCCGATGTCAAAACCCACAGCGCCACTTGTAGGATTAATCATCTTCTTATTAGCGTTCTGCGCGCCACTTGTTAGTGCACAGCCATTAGCATCAGACATCTTGCGTGAAATGGACAATACACAGCCGTTGAATTATTCACTAGAAAGTATAGACGATCAGGATATCGGCAATGATCTAGACGCGGTTGGGCGTCTTCACGAGATGAATGGTAACTATGGGCTGGCTATCGACAACTATTTGAAATTTGCGCTCGCTGTAGAGGCCCGCCAAGGCAACTACTCGCCAATACTCATAGAATCAATGATTGGTCTGACACGAAGTTATCAGGCATTGGGGGATTACGCCAAAGCGACCGAATATGGCGCAAGAGCCCAACATCTAACCCATAGAGAAGAAGGTGTTTATTCCCTGCGCCAAATTGAAATCATCGACCTGATGACAGATGCTTCTCTTGCCCAAGGAAATGCTGAACAAGCCGACAAGACTCAGAAGTTTTCACTTTTTATTGCACAGCATCATTTCGGCGATGACAGCCTCGATGCTATTCCAGCGCTCAACAAACTGGGACAATGGTATGTGGATTCAGGTCAATTTACCCGCGCAGACAAACTCTTAAACGTACAAGCTGAGATCGTCACCAACGTCGCAGGACCGCTCGACCCGCATCATTTACCGATTATCATCGAACGGGCAAAATTAAAGCGCCTGCGCCGAATCTGCTGTAGTCACATCGTGATGCAGACGGCCCTTGCGGTACTCCAGCACAACGCTAATCTACCCGCTGACGTTCGCATTGCGACCTATCTCGCGCTTGGCGATAGCTTCACTGATCAAGGCAAGACGATTACCGCTGCCGACTATTACCGGCAAGCGTGGCAACTCATGGATGAGTCAGAGCAGACTGCCCTTTCTGAGCCGAAGAGCATCGCAATGAGTCGTGCACTTATATCCCGAAGAGGTAAAGACCCAAGACTTTTTATGCCCGAGAAGGATCGATTTGGCAATACTAATTTTTCACCGATTTCCGCTCAGGAACAGCTAATACTTGAGACATTACCGCCACAAAGCTTCACGTTGCCTTTAGCGGATAATCTCTACACCATGGCGCTTAGGGACAAGGGGCAATATTCGCACTATGAAAAAACAGAAAAAGTGTATCGAGTCGTCGGTCACCCCTATCGATTTGTGCACCGACAGATTATTAACATCTTGCCGTTCAGTTTCCAAAATGACAGCGGTCTCAGTCAACTGGTTGTCGACTTAAGCTTTACCGTCGGCAGCCGCGGTGACCTTTATGATATTGAAATATTAACACCACAAATCCCATCCAAGATGCGAAACTTGTTGCGGGAAACGTTAAGACGGTCGGTGTATCGTCCAGCTATACGCAACGGTGAACCTGTTGAGACAAAAGACGTGCGCATCAAGCAGACGTTTAAAACCTAAAGACTGGACATAAGGACAGGAAATTCAGATATATTGACTCGTTGCACTGCGAAAGTCTTTTTAAATTGATAACTCGCTAGACGGATAGAACTGCTCGAAAAAAAACGACAAAACTTGAACCCTGAAAACTACGCTTTAAACTATGATAAGAAAGCTCATTCAAGGACTAATCATTCTCGCAACCACAAGTCCTGTGTTTGCCACCAATGCAATCTATAAAGATATTGCGTTTCAAGATCCCGCGCTAACAACACTACAACAGACCTTGCTACAACAGTTACGCGATGAGGAACTGATTGGCGCCGGCGAGACGGCTAATGACATGGTTGAACTGGTTTCCCGTGACTTCGACGTCGATAGCCTGAACTACGCAAAAGTATTAACAAACTCAGCACTGATCGACTGGAAGCTTGACCGACCTGAACCTGCACTTGCCTCCCTGCGACTGGCCATTGTCCATACAGAAAGTATTAGTCCGTTTCATTCAGCGCTTTTTGAAATGCTGATTGCGGAAGCGGTTATCGAGCATAAAACCGGCTATTTGGAATACGCCGCTGACACCTATAGACAGGCGCAGCATATCTCACATCGGATCGACGGCGTTTATACCCAGCTGCAGATACCCGTCATCGACGCTTTAACAGAAATTCATATCAGAACGAACAAGCCGTATCAGGCTGACCAAGAGCAGAGACTGAAATTAAAAGTCATCGAACAGGCCTTTGGGCCTGATGACGAAGCAATCATCCCAACACTCACCAAACTAGGCGCCTACTTCGCCGTTCGAGGTCACTCATTTAATGTCAACGTGAACTCTCAGACTCGACTGTATCGAGATAGTCTATTTCGCGATGCCATCAACATGTTTGATCGTTCGCTCGCGATCCTCGAGGACAATTACGGCGAGGCAGATTTACGATTAGTCGATCCTCTGATCGAAATGTCGAAAGTGCGCTTTCTGCAGGGCTCATCAAGAACTCAGGCGGAAGAGGCCATGCAGCGAGCCTACGCTATCGTAAGCAATCACCCCAGTTCAGATGCTGCAGACGTCGCCAATGCGCTGGTTAAACTAGCCGATACCTACACGCTCACCTCTGATACGAGAAATGTGCCAACCTATGAAGCGGCTTGGGCGTTACTTGCCGACACGCCAGAAAACGAGCAACTTCGTTATCAATTATTTAGTATCCCAAAGCGACTTTATCCCGACAAAACACTGCAACCGGTGTTAGCGAGACAACCGGTAACCGTGCCGTTCGGCGAGGAGCTATTTGTAGAACTCGAGTATTCGGTCAATCCAACAGGCCGTGTCTCCGAAGCCAAAATTATCGACAGCAACGTTCCGAATGAGCAGAGAAAGCTCTATCGCAGCTACATTTCCACCTTAAAATATCGTCCGAGGATGGCAGAAGGTAGCCCTGTTAAAACGCAAGGCTTAGGTTTGAGACAAACTTATAAGGTACTACAGAGCGCGCCCAGTCTTTCAGAAACTGTGCCGCCAGGCGAAGACTAGCCCTCGGCCTGAAGAAACTCTTTAAGTTGCAGCGCAAGTGCTTTGCAAGCGGCATTTCCCGGTCTGGCCATAATGGGAATCGGCAGTACTAAACCGGCAATATAGGAGGTCCCGGAAGCATCAGCGCTGATCTCTCCCGCTGTCGTTAGGTTTTGTAAGTCCCAGATAGCCGCTTCGTAGGACGCATCTTCTTCCCAGTAAGTGACACCAAAACAACCACCACCCACGGTACTCACCGTACAACTGAAACTACCTCCACGGTCGGTGGTAATGGTATCGCCATCAATCCACGCAATATATCGAACATTGTTTTCGTCGATTCTTTGCTGGACCCCAGGCTGAGCAAAAAGGCGAGCGAGATCATCACTGCTATCGGGCGCCGTTCTAGGTTCAAACCAGGGATAGAGCTGATCTTTAAATTCAGCTTCGCTCATCAAGCGGATCGGTGTTCGACCGCCACTCAGCGCATCCGACAGACAATCTGTAAAGCTTTCTTCAGTTTCTCTCTCGTTATAACTCGTGCGACTCAGTATCACTAAAGATTCTTCCGTCGTCATACCCGTTGTCGCGGTTCTCGATTGTTGAATTCTGGCGCTGGCACAACCCATCAAGAGCATCGTCATAAGGATGACCTGCAGTTGGGCTTTGTATACTTTGGCGACGCTTAACATGTTTCTTTTTGTCTCTAAAGGATCATCAAAAAGATAACCTAAATGGTCCAGAAGTTATATGGCTCAAATGATCAGTCCAGATTTCTTTGTTTTAACCATTCTATGATCGCCGGTTGATGACGCAATTCAACCGCAATCTGTTGGCCCCCGTCTCGAATAGCCAGCATGGTTGCATCACCAACGGCATCACCTGCACTAAAGGAGTTTCCTTCACTCTTGCCGTAACCGACAACTTCGTATTTGGCGACACGTTGATTTTGTTTGCCTAGTACGAGCACCTGATAGCGTATGGAAACTGAATAAAATGGCAGAACGCCGATTTTGGGCGTCAAAAAACCATATTCATCAATCGTCGGTATAATCAGCCCATCGAATTGGACCTGCTGCTCGGGCGTCAATTCAGGGCTGTCGACTTCCGTCACCGAACTGAACATGGCATTGGAGAGATTCCTGAAAAACTCGAGATTCTTCTCGCCTAAATTAATAATCCAAGTGCCCTCCGTATCTAATTCTTCGGTATGAACGAACGTTTTGAAATTTTCATCGTAATAGACAGCGACATTCGCCGGAATTTTGGCAACTAAGGGCGTCGGCACCGAGCCTTCAACTTGCACATTAGTGGTGCATGAAATCGTCAAACCTAGAGTTAATAAGCTTATCAGCAGTTTCATCACGGCCATTGTACTTCTCAATCTGTTACTCCTGCGTTCACTGCTAACGGCGTTATATTCGTCCCAAACTAACAGGCACTTTCGATCATTCGATAAAAGACGGATCAATATCACGGCCCGTTAGAACATTTCACCACTATTACGGTTCAAATACAGTAGCAAACAATAAGAAAATTACCATGACGATTCAGGTAAACTTCAGCTTTGTTAGTGAATAATGAAAATGCGTCTGTTTGTGGGGCTCTCGCGCAATATAGGACCCAAAAAATGACAATGGTTTTAAATAAAGTGATCAGACTCATCGGACTAAATGTTGACGCACGTACAACATAACGTCAGCGCTGGGCTATTTTTGATACGTTGACACACGAGGTTTCAGCTAAAGGTCTATGATCGGCAGAAATTAACCTCGGCAGATGATAGTCTCGAATCGTATTTGGAGATCAATTCACGGTTAAAAAAAATACGCCGATCGTTTACCGCAATCGATAACAAGCCAATAAGGAGAATTACACGAAATGAGATCAACCACTGTCATGATAATCTTAGGTTGTCTCTTGCTTGTCCAAGGCTGCAAGTCGCCGCCGTCGCGAACACCGCCGCCAACACCGCCACCTTCTTCGTCACCTTCAAGCAGTCCACCTAGCAGTCCTAGCTCACCATCGAGACCGACGCCACCGACATCTTCACCGAGCAGTCCCTCGAAGCCTTCGCCATCGAACCCTAGCCAGTCTCAGCAGAAAAAGAGTTCTTCTCAGCAGAGCTCTTCAAAGCAGAGCTCTTCAAAGCAAAGCCCTGCTAAAGAAAGCTCGTCTAAAAAAAGCTCGTCGGAATCCCAAAGTTCAAGTGAGTCTTCTAGCCAGCAATCATCAGAACAGTCTTCACAACAGTCTTCACAACAGCAGCAGTCCGGCAGCGAACAACCCCCCAGCCAGCAGGGTGAGTCATCACAGGACAGACAACAGCGCACACAAGCAGGCACAGACCTTCAAGCGGCCGGTGAAGACGTGGCAAGTGTTGCAGATCTGCTGGGCGATGCTCAGTCACAAACGGCTAACGATGGCAGTACGCAACCCGAATCGGATTCAAATGAATCCGGCAGTGAACCCGAAGATCCACTCATTCCCAAAATGGAACCAACCGACAGTCAAAGCGACGAACTCGTCTTTGATGAATCGAGCGCGAATGACCAACAAGTCGACGGTGATTCAATGCAACAGGGTAGTGAAGGTCAGCAAAATGAGACCATGGCTCAGAGCCAAGGCGACGCCGCTGCCGGCGATGAAATGATGCCCGGCGGAGATTCAGGATCGATGCCAAATACATCGGGTAACCCTGCTGATGCTAAGTCAGACTCTGGTTCGGGTAGTGATTCAATGAACGACACCGCCGCTCAAGAAAATGCTGATGGTGGCTTATCGGAAGATATTGCGGCGGCTCAAGAGGCGCTCGAACAAGCGGGTATCGCACTTCAGGCCGCAGGCGAAGCTGTCTCTGGCGCTGAAACAGATGCGGAACTTCAGCAGGCTGAGGATCTTCTTGCTGACGCGAGAGTCGGAATACTTATTGCTGAACAAGCGCTATCCGACATTGACGCGCAACATAGTGGTGATGGCAGCGAACTTAGAGCGCGCGCTAATGACGCTTTAGGCGATGCCAACGTACAATTGGTGATTGCGACCCAAGCAGTTCTCAATGCGCGAACGGGTATGCCAGATTATGAGGGTACAGAACTTCCGAGTGGTACCCAGGTTGTTGTGGTTGGCGAACTTGGCACATTGGATGACGAATTAAACGAATCACTCATCATATTCGATGATCAGATTGAAACCGCTCGCGCCATCATTATCAATTCCTCTGCGCCACCCATTTCAGAATCGACCAAAAACAGACTCCCTGGCAGCAAAGGACAAGGTCTCGTTTTAGTGACGGGTGATGGTCCGCCAGATGAAAGTCCACAAACAGACGGTAGCGCTCAACCTTCTGTTGTTACGAGCACTGTACCCGGCAACAAAGACGAACAGACTGTCGCAAGTGCGACCCCAGACGATATACCCAGTGCACAGGGCGATGATATTGTTGCCCAACAGCTCAGAGAAGCGGCTATCGATGAAACGGATCCAGAATTGAAAGCGAAACTTTGGGAAGAATATAAAAGATATAAGGAAGGACTCTAAATCAACATGACTAGATCGCTTTTTGCAAACAGCGCATTTTGCCAAACTGTCGATTCGATTCGACTTGCTTTTACACGTTCAATTGGCAATCAACGGACAGGTCAACACTGCGCCACTAGGCTCATAATGTTAAGCAGTTTGCTGCTCACACTTGCTGGCTGTGGCAGTACCGAAGTTATCAAAGCGAACTCTACGCCGGCGATCCAAGCTCAAGTCGAACTACCTGAGCACCTTTATATGGACATTGGAATTCTGCCTCTGGATCCCAACATCCCCGCAACGGAAAAAGAACAAACCAAAAAGTTCGTGGTCCCCGATGTACGAAGGGCTGAATCACAATTTATCGCTTATCATATGAAGGACACGCTCGAACAAACAGGTAATTGGGGCGCTGTTCGGGTAACACCCAATGTTTCGGAAGCGGTTGATTTAGTTGTCTCTGGAATGATTCTTATATCCAACGGCGAAACACTGAAACTTAGGTTGAAGGCGAGCGACTCAACCGGCAAGGTCTGGGTCAGCAAAGAGTACAAAGATCTCGCCAGTAAGTACTCCTACAAAGGCATTAATGAAGACCCCTTTCAGGATCTGTATAACGATTTTGCCAACGACTTATTACGCTTTCGTGAATCCCTATCGGAGGAAAAAATAGAGAGGATACGACAAACCTCATCACTTATTTTTGCTAAGAGTTTGGCGCCGGGTGCATTTGGCCAATACTTGAAAGTCTCTCGAAGCGGTCAGACAAGCATTACACAGTTGCCCGCGGATCAAGATCGCATGCTTAGCCGCGTCACCAAAATTAAGGAAAGAGAGTATTTGTTTGTTGATACGCTCGATGAGTACTACGGCCAGTTTTATCGCGACATGAAAGAAAGTTACGATGAATGGCGGTTTGCGACTTACGAAGAGGCGTTGAACTTGAAAGAAATGCAGCGTCAAAGTACCGCCCGACTTATCACGGGAGGTCTGCTCATCGCCGGCGGCATATATGCGGGATCAGAAAGCGGCACCTATGCAGGTGATGTTGCGGCCGCAGGTGCGGTTATTGGTGGTATCGCAGCGGTCAAGTCAGGCTTGGATAAACGACGCGAAGCTGAGATACATGCCGAGTCACTACGTGAGCTAAGCCAATCCCTCGGATCAGAAATTACACCCTATGTCCTCGATGTTGAAGGCCGCACAATCGAACTCACCGGCACCGCAGATGCTCAATACGAGCAATGGAGAGGTATATTGCAAGAGATCTATGTCGCCGAAACAGGGAACGCATCTGAAAACAAGGTAGAATAGATCCTGAAAATCGTTGTCTTAGTGTTATCTTATTTATGATTCTCTACCTATGAGTAATTTATTTGTTGCGGGCCAGATAGTTGCTGGCCAATTCCGCTTAGTTGAGAAGCTGTCAGAGACGCCGTTGAAGTCTACCTGGCGAGCAGAGTATCAGGCATCCGATGAACCGCCAGTCATGGCAGAAATCTTTGGTCCGAAACTCTCATACGATCAAAGAGACGCCCTGCTTTCAAGAACGCGTCAGCTCACGAATCTCCTCCATGAAAATATCGTTAGGCTTTATCCTCAATCAGATCACCTAGACGAACAACACACGGTGTTGATATCGAAATTTCAGTTTGATGTTGAAAGCTACCCTGCTATCGCGCCCTTTCAAGGTGCCTGGCCTTATATTCGACAAATTGCCAGAGCAGTTGAGTATACCCACGAACTGGGTTTCGCCCATGGTTTCATCGGTCCCAACAGCATACTGATTGATTCGAATCGACGCGCATACCTGCGAGGTTTTACGACACCAGCACAATCAATCCTGAAAGATGAAGCCTACAGAAGCCCTCAGATTAAACAGGGGCACGACCGTGTTCGTCAGGATGACATTTATTCTCTAGGACAATTACTCTTCATTAGCCTCACAGGGGAATCTTTCAAACAGGGCGATTCCACCGC
>TARA_B110000459_G_scaffold63960_1_pt1 | contig 10429 bp, 5 predicted proteins | sample TARA_B110000459 | Tara Oceans TARA_B110000459 (sample SAMEA4398296) | marine metagenome | biome: Polar Biome; feature: [SRF] surface water layer (ENVO:00010504); material: water (ENVO:00002006), including particulate matter (ENVO:01000060) such as... | depth 5 m | reverse complement strand
TCACTAAGCGCACAAACCTATTATTCAGAAGATTTTGAGGCAGAAACAGAAGGTGCAGCACCTTCAGCATTTACGGTTTTAAATGAAGATGCCTGTACTATTGAAAACCCAGGTCTTTTACCTAATGAGTCTTGGACTGTATTAGATGATGCTGCTCCTCAAGGGTTGACAGCTCAAGCTATGTCTTGGACCAATAATGGTTGTGCTGTGGATGATTGGATGATTACTCCTGCTATTGATTTAAGTGCTGCTACGACGGGAACAAGCTTAAGTTGGAAAGGTAAGTCAACAAATGAAAACTTCTTGGAAACATATGAAGTGCTTCTTTCAACTACGGGAACTGCTACAACAGATTTCACAATACTTTTGGAAACTGTCGTAGATGAATTGGATGCTTGGACCTCTCACTCGGTTTCATTAGCACCACATGTTGGAGCTTCAGTGTATATTGCCTTCAGGCTCATTTCTGCCGATGAAGATAGATGCGCTATTGATGACATATTAGTAAGTGAGCCGGCAGCATTCGATATGGTTGTGAGTGAGGTTAATACCAATGGTGTTAATCAAACAAGTGCTTTCTCTGCAGGACAATTCTTAATTGTGGATTTCTCGGAAAGAACAAACTTCACTACAGAAATGGTATTAGAAAACATTGGAACCGATGCAGTAGATTCTTTATACTTAACCTACTTCTTAGTAGATGACATTAATGCACCTACGGCAGGGGTTGCTTTCGGCGATACTGTTTTTGTTCCTGGATCAATAGCTCCTGGTGCAAGCTATACCCATACATATGATGCGTTTGGTATCGACACTTTGTTTCCTAATTTAGCTTCTGATGGCACAATTGACTTTTATGTTTCTGTAGATTCTTCTAGTTGGAACACTGTTCAAAATACAGAGGATTTTGTTTACAATATAATGATTGCTCCAGCTGAATCATATGCGATGCCTTACTCGAGTTCTTTTGAAGTTGCGGATTTAGGCGCAGGATTATTCTTGTTTGATCATTCTACGTGGGGCTGGAAATACCTTGACAATGATGGAGATGGTGAGTCTTTGTCTGTAGGCAATGATTTTACCAACCTACCCGCTTACGATGGTTCTATGCAAGTATACGGCTCTCTAAATGGCAGCACAATAGGCATTGGTGCTGAAGATGAGACAGCTCAAACTCCAGAGTTAACTTTAACAGGGGGCACAGCCTATAGTTTTAGTATATATGCTAGAACTGCATTTAACCAAACAGGATCAATAGATATGCAAATTTCAACAGATAATGGATCTTACACTAATACAATTGGAACGGCATCTTTATCTGGTGCTGACTCATCGTATACGAAATACTCATTCTCTTTAGCTCCTCCTACTACTCAAGATGATTATGTAGTAAACCTTAATAAAACAGCAACTGGTTTTATTATTCTAGACTTGTTTGAAATTGTTGAATTACAACAACCAACAGCTACAATTACAGTTAATTCTTCATCTACAGATGAGCCAGGTATTGAATATTGTGATAGCACAGTAACAGTTAATTTTTCTTCTGCAGGAAATCCTTCTTCTATGTCATTAGATTGGGGAGATGGTACCGTTGAAGATGTAACTGGATTGACTAGTGCAACGCATACTTATACTAATTTTGGAAGTTACTCTATCGAAATTAGTGCTACAAATGTTGTAGGGACAGGAACTGCAGATGCTGCCTTAAGCTTCACTGCTTTACCGACACCTACAGTTACATTTGGTTCACCCGTGGTTAATGATCTTACAGTAAGTGTTTCTATCGGTTCCTCAGTAGGAACAAATGTGGTTTTCACTCCAGAATGCTCTAGAATTATTGTTGACTGGGGAGATGGTACTATTGATGAGGTTACTGGATCTTCAAACGCAAGCAATACATATGGCAGTGAGGGTACATATACCATTACGGTTACTGTTATTGGAAGTGGCCAAGAAAGTGCTACACAAGATGTTACTATTACAGGCCCTAGTTCAATAAATGAAATTAGCTTCGAGGATGCGGTGAGCATTTACCCTAATCCATCTAATGAGATAGTGAATGTTAGCTTTGCATTAGTTTCTGCTGAAAACATTGAGTTAGCTATTTATGCGGTAGATGGCAAAGTTGTAGATGTACGTTCTTTCTCAAATGCGAAAGAAGTAAATACAAGCTTCAACACGGCTTCTTTAAACAACGGAGTCTATGTAATGAAAATTACGTCAGACAATGGAGTTACTGCACAAAAATTTGTAGTAAGTCATAACTAAGGTTTAAAATAATAATTAAAAGCCTCCCTTCCGATTATTCGGGATTGGGAGGCTTTTTTGTTTTTACAATATTGCTTAGCTTTAAACCGCTCAATTAATATAAGATATGGAAGACCAAAGACTATTTTTACTAGATGCGTTTGCACTAATTTACAGAGCTTACTATGCCTTTATTAAAAACCCAATTAAGAACTCTAATGGAATAAACACTTCAGCCTCGTATGGTTTTACATTATTCTTAATCGACTTGTTAAAAAAAGAAAAACCCTCTCATCTTGCAGTGGTGTTTGATTCACCAGGAAAGACGGATCGAGCAGTCGAGCATGACTTCTACAAGGCGAATAGAGAAGCAATGCCGGAAGATATTGCTAATATGCTTCCTTATATTAAAAAGATAATAAAAGCTTTTAATATTCCCATGCTCCAACTTTCAGGTTACGAAGCTGATGATATCGTTGGAACCATAGCGAAGGAAAAGGAGAAATCGGGCCATCAAGTATATATGGTTACACCCGATAAAGACTTTGCCCAGTTGGTGTCTGAAAATATTTTTATCTATAAACCATCTCGTCAAGGCAATGGTGTGGAAATAATGGGCGTACCTGAAGTACTGGAAAAGTGGGAAATAGAAGACCCCAAACAGGTCATTGATATTTTAGGTATGTGGGGCGATGCAGTAGACAATATACCAGGAATTCCTGGTGTAGGTGAGAAGACGGCTAAGAAGCTCATCAAAGAATATGGCAGTATGGAGAATATGCTTGAACACAGCCATGAGTTGAAAGGCAAATTAAGGGAAAAAGTAGAAGCTAATAAGGACCAAGCATTGGTCAGTAAAATGTTGGCTACCATAATTCTGGATGTTCCAATATCCGTGAAGGATGAGGACTTACTCATCTCAGATCCAGATAAGGATGCTTTAAGTAAGCTGTTTGCTGAATTGGAGTTTAGAAATTTGGGTAAAAGAATACTTGGAGAGGAATATACCGTGAACCAAGCTGCCCCAACTAATGGCCAAATGGATTTGTTTGGCGGGGAAAGCCAAGATAACGGAACCATTGCCAGCGAGGATAAAGGAAAGACTATTGAAAATACCGATCACAATTACACACTTGTAACGACAATAAAGGATTTACAAAAGCTAATTACAATGCTGTCAAAACAAAAGCAAATAGCTTTTGATACGGAGACAACAGGCCTTGATGTGATGAATGAAACGGTTCTGGGTATTAGTTTTAGCGTTCATGCTCATGAGGGGTTTTATATTCCCTTAAATGACGAAAATAGGGATGAGTACCTGACTAAGTTAAAACCTTTATTTGAAAATGAAGGGGTGGGTAAGATTGCACAAAATCTTAAATATGACATGCATATTTTAGCCAATTATGGTATTGAGGTTAAGGGTCATCTATTTGACACTATGCTTGCACATTACTTGCTGCAACCCGACATGAGGCATAACATGGACTTTCTCGCAGAAAGCTACTTGGGCTATACTCCAGTGTCTATAGAGAGCTTGATAGGTAAGAAGGGGAAAAATCAAAAGAGTTTTGCAAGTGTAGATATTGAGCAACAAAAGGAGTACGCTGCAGAAGATGCAGATGTAACTTGGCAATTGGCGAAAACATTTGAGGTGCTTTGCAAGGAAAATACGGTAGAGAATGTTTTACAAGAAGTAGAAATGCCGCTGGTAAGGGTCCTTACTAAAATGGAAAGGAATGGAGTGAAGCTCGATGAGAAATTCTTGAACGATTACAACGAACAGTTAACTGAGGAACTGGTAGCCACTAGAACTAAAATATTTGAAGCGGCCAACACGGAGTTCAATATGGATTCACCAAAACAATTGGGGGAGGTGTTATTTGACCAAATGGGTATTCCATATAAAGGAAAGAAAACTAAAACAGGTCAATACGCTACCGGGGAAGATAAACTGCAGAGCTATAAGAAGGATTACCCTATAGTTGATGACATTCTGGAATATAGACAAATTGCCAAGCTTCGATCCACTTATGTGGATGCATTACCAAAATTGATAGACCCCAAAACAGGAAAAGTACACACGACTTTTAGTCAAGCGGTGGCAGCTACTGGAAGGCTGAGTTCAGTTAATCCCAACTTACAAAACATCCCTATTCGAACCGAACGCGGAAGAAAGATTCGTAAGGCATTCATCCCCTCAGATTCCCAACACATTCTTATGGCCGCGGATTATAGTCAAATTGAGCTGAGATTGATTGCCGAGTTAAGCGGAGACAAGGCTATGTTAGCTGCTTTTAATCAAGGATTAGACATTCACACAGCTACAGCAGCTAAAGTTTTTAATGTGCCCTTAGATAAGGTTTCTCGTGAAATGAGAAGCAATGCAAAGACCGTCAACTTTGGGATAATTTATGGCGTATCAGCTTTTGGCCTGAGTCAACAAACAGATCTGACACGCACAGAGAGTAAAGAAGTTATAGAGTCATACTTTGAGACCTATCCAGGTATTAAAAAATATATGGACGAAAATATTGATCAAGCAAGAAAAAATGGATTTGTTAGCACAATTTTGGGTCGTAGAAGAATCTTGAGAGACATCAATTCAAGAAACGCCATATTGAGAGGACATGCGGAAAGAAACGCCATCAACACGCCTGTTCAAGGTTCTGCAGCTGATATGATTAAGTTAGCTATGATTGCCATTGACAAGGAAATGACTAAGCGCAACATGGAATCACTCATGACGCTGCAAGTGCACGATGAATTGGTTTTTGATGTGGTAAAAACGGAATTGGAAGAATTGAAAGATTTGGTGATTACTCAAATGCAAAATGCTTTGCCCGGTCTAAAGGTGCCCATAATAGCGGAAGTAGGTCTTGGAGAAAACTGGTTAGAGGCGCATTAACTTTCTCTGCCTAGAGCTAGTACATATTTTTTTAATGGTAAGAATCTGGATATATGCGCTTGTAAATGTCTATGCGCGCTTGTTGGTGTATAAAAGTGTTCAATAGTGCATAGCCTTCTGGTGCCTCCATTGCATGCAAAAGTAAAAAGCTGGGCTTTTCAGTTAATGGGACAAGAGATACTTTTTCTCGGCAAGCGGAGGAGATATACCCTAAAGTAATATCTTCTAAGGAGGCATTGATAGGAAAATTGGCATAACAACTTAAAGTTTCCGTCGGCTGCTCGCATAAGGAGCTTACGGCCTCTAAATGAGCATTTACCAAATCTTTATATGCAAGATTGACATCGTAGCGAAAAGTAGTTGTTTTGTGCTGATTGTAAGAGAGCCAGCATAAAAGGAGAACGATTAAAAAACTTATTGCCTTGTTGCGAAAGCTAACTTGATACACCCCAAACACAACTATAATGGCGAGCAAAGGATAAATGAACAGCAAGTATCTATCCATGTAAAACGCAAAAGAGAATAGCCCAATATTCACTGCTATAAAGCTAAAAACAAGCAACAACTTCCCCCTTTCCCTTACAAGGAACAGCGAAGATAAGGCAACAAAAATGGCTAGGGACCAATACCTTCTGCCTTGATTAAATAAAATAAATCTGAGATGAGTTTGAAGCTTTTCACCAAATCCAGACATGGCACTTTCTTGCAGAATATCGGTGTGATATGGAAAGAAGTACCAGCCATGGTGTTCCTGTTGGATTTGGAGATAAATCAGCAGCGTTAGCAAGGGAAGTGTGAAGCCAAGAAGATTCTTCCATTGCTTAAAAAGCCTTCGTTCGGATAGTGTTTGTAGGAAGTAAACTAAGCCCAGGAAAGCTGCAGTTATGATAACAGATTCTTTTAGCATCACCCCTATACAGAGTATTAGAATGGTCCAAGTATATCGACCTTTGAAAAACGTCAAGATGCTAGAAATGCTTATTAATGCAATGAGTATTTCAGGAAGAACTAAACTGCTTTGTGCTAAGAAAATAGATTGGACGACAAGGAGGCAGCTCGTCATAGCCGCAAGGATTTTTGGTAAGAATTCTTTCGCTAGTAGGTATGTCGCGATAAGGCAAAGAGAGCTAAATATAAGGGACGCTGCATGTGATATGTAAAATTCATTAACACCAAACTTGAGTATGAGGGCGTGTATACTGTAAAACAAGATTGGATGTCCCCGAGAGAGTTCAGGCGGAAGAGATTGAGGGAGTATTCCAATACCATGGATTAAAAGATATTGTATACCTTTCCCATAAACGCCCATTTCATCCCAGAAGTAAGGCAGATTTAAACTGCTCCACTGCATAATCCAGAGAAACATCACGCTGAAGATTAACAGAAATAGGGGTGCGTACGATCGGAGCCAAATCCTCATCGAAACAAAATCCGAAACAGATTTAGAAATTCGGTAACTAAGACGCGATAAGAAACTTTGGACAAGGTGACATTGTCTTTCAGTTGTACAGGATATTCGATGATTTTTAAGCCATTCTTGGCGCTTAGTTTAACCAACTCTAAATCGAATAAATATCGATTTACACGAGTTTGCAAGAGAAGGTCTTTGGCGGCTTGTGATAAAACTTTCAAACCCGCTTGCGTATCTGTGGTAGGGATATTGAATAAAAAGCGAATCGCACGTTTAAATAATTTAGAAATAAGCGTTCGGCCTCTTGCCACGTTTTCGTAGTACTGCTCGTTTCGTGAAGCGAGAAGAAGATCACCCGCTGCACACGAGCGCTCATACATGCCTACTAGGTCTTCATTCCTGTATGGGAAATCAATATCGGTGTAGAGGTAAGTTTCGGCTTGAACGTTTTGCATACCCTTGCGAACAGCATACCCTTTACCAAAATTTTTATCTAAGAAAATAGCTTCAAAATTTTTAACTTCACGAGCTATTCGTTCAGTATCCTGGGTATTGATACCTAAATCAGAGCCGTCATCGACCAAAATCCATTTGATCTCCACAGTATTCAACAAGTTTTTGATACTTTTGCAATTGTCGATGTAGTTCTCTACCCAATTATTTACAGGGTTAAAACAGGGCGTTATGATGGCTAATTGATAAATATCTATTGGATTAATGTTTAGACAAATTTATAATAAAATTCTATCACACCCCATTATTGTTCTAGCCATTCTGCAGTTGCTTATTGTTTTAGTGGTTTTTAGTCATGTCATTCTGGAACCCAACGCCTATATGTTTACGAACATATACGACGGTCTAAAAAATTATTTCACATTTACGCAGTTTATCGCACAAGACCCTAGCGCCTTAGGTCCGTGGCATTTCACACAAATGAACTACCCCTTTGGAGAGTACGTGTTCTTTACAGACAACACGCCCCTTCTAGCCATGCCGTTGAAATGGATAAATACATATCTGTTTTCAATTGAAGCGCATAGTGTGGCTATTCATAATTATTTCTTTTTGTTAAATATTTGGCTTACGCCGATTTTATTCTTTAAACTAATTTATCCGTATGCCAATAAGCGAGTGATTCTGGCCATCCTTTTAGCCATTGCTTTTTCTTGGATAAACCCCCAAATTCTTAAACTTGCTTACGGGGTTTACAATTTATCTCTAGGTATTGTCCTCTTGTTCCTGTTGCTGATTATGCGAAGAATCCACCAATTTTGGACAGTTAACAAGCAAAAGGAGCTTATTAAAATAGCTAGTTCTATAGTTGCTTTAACCTTTCTTTTAGGATTTGCACACATCTATTATTTGCCGGTAATTGCCTTGCCAATCGGTATCTTCGTTTTCAGTTTGTTCTTGCTCGAAGGGGTGCGAAGTAAAAACTACAGGTGGAAATCGCTTTTTGCTTATATAGGGGCAGTTTTGTTGGGAGGCCTTGGTTTTTATGTTTTGGTCCAAGTTGTGGATCAAAATGCCGCGCTGCGAAGCTCTACCGCTCAGGGCTTCAATTGGTCTGAATGGAAATTTGTACCTGAGGCAATACTAACCCCCTATACCTTTAATGACCTTTTCCCCCTAATTAGAAGTTGTAAGAGTCCAAACGAAATCTCCAATGAATCAAGTGGATTTTGGGGCAACTTTACCTGGGGCGTTTTATTCTTGTGCTTTTTTTACGTCTTGTTTCAGCGAGTGAAAGGCAATTTATCTTTCAAGTCTTTATTTGAACGAATTAGGAACAACGCCTTTATTTTAGCCTTGCTTATTACTATGCTATTTAGCTATGCTGCCGCCTCAGGTACCTACATAAAACTTTGCATAATTCCGCTAAGTTTTGATAATATAATCTCACCGTTCTATTTTTTCTACGAGCATATCGATTTGATTACTCAGTTTCGATGCCTGGGCAGATTTTCCTGGATGGGTTTTTGGATTGTCTCTTTGATGGCATGCATTCTGTTTTTTAAATTGTTGTTTGCATTGGAAGGAAAGAATAGAGTCCTGGGTTTTATTGTGGGTCTATTTCTAATCTTCATCTTGGGATTGGATACCTTCAATGCGCTGGTTTATCAAAGTAAAGTGCATCAAGTGAATGTTTTTGAGGAAAGTCTCGTAGAAGAAAAGTTTAAAGCGCTTAATGAGCTAGTCGACTTCACTGCTTATCAAGCGATCTACACTATACCGGCTGTGCAGGTGGGGTCAGAGAACTATGATATCACCATTGATGGTCAAGATGGGTGGACAAGATTTTGGATGCAGCTCAGCGCGTATTCAAAATTACCCTTGTTTAACTGCAAAATGTCTAGGACTGCTCAAAACCAGGCAAAGGCTCAAGTAGACCTTTTGTTGGAACAGCGGGTCCCCGATTTAATTTTAGATGAACTTAATGAGCTGTCCGTTTTAGTGGTGTATAGTCCCGAGAATGAGGAGAACTTTAATCTAAAAGTATTGGATTATGCACGACCGGCCGCAGAAAAAGGCAGTCAAATTATAAAAGCTTTCCAAATGGATACTATCTTAGTAGAGAATAATATCTATTATTTGAGTTGGGACATTAAGAATCAGAACTAAACCATGAACTATCCGTCAAAATTGATAGCAACTGCCGTTGCCGAGTTTAAAAAATTGCCAGGTATTGGAGAAAAAACCGCCTTACGATTAATCCTTCATTTGTTAAAGCAAGATGAGGACAAGGTGACTAACTTTAGCGAGGCTGTCCGCCAAATGCGAAGTGAAGTAAAAACATGCGTAAAATGCTATAATTATAGTGATCACAAAGTCTGTGATCTTTGTACCAATGTAAATAGAGACGCGAGCGTGGTTTGTGTAGTAGAAAATATTCGAGATGTTATTGCTATTGAGAATACTGGGACGTTTCGAGGCTTGTACCACGTATTGGGCGGCATCATTTCTCCTGTTAATGGTATTGGACCAGATGAGTTGAACATCCAAGGCTTATTAGATAGAATTCCTGCGGATGAAGTCAATGAGATTATAATGGCGATAAGCCCAACTATGGAAGGAGATACCACGATTTATTATATTTCCAAAGTTCTGCAGGAATTCGAAGTTAAACTGACAACGATTGCTCGGGGGGTTTCTTTTGGCGGAGAGCTAGAGTATACCGACGAATTAACTTTGGCACGTTCTTTGGCTAGTAGAATGCCATACGAGAATTATATTGTGAAATAACAAATTCTAGATTCAACTAATTATATTTGCACCATAAAAATAAATAAAATGAATAAAATTGTACTAGTTATTGTAGGCCTTATGATGGCTACGGATTTAAGTTTTGCGCAAAACAACGTAAGCGTATTTTCTGAGGATGGTTTGCCATTCTATCTTGTTTTAAATGGGATACGTCAAAATGAGACAGCAGAAACCAATGTTCGATTGGAAGGTCTATCAGCTGAATATTATGCTGGAAAAGTCATTTTTAATGATGGCAATCTTGGAGCAATTGAAAAGAAGTTTTTCTATGTGACGGGAGCAGAGTGTAACCCTTGTGACGTTACTTACAAGATTAAGTATGATAAAAAAGGAAGTTTAGTGATGAAGCCATTTGCGTTTAATTCTCTGGCAACAGCTCCTCCTCCGCCACCTAATGTAAAGGTAGTTCAATACAATACAACACCAATGCCACAACCAGTAGTTAGCATGCAAGTGACTGAAACGACAACAACACAGACTACAGGTTCATCTGAAGGCATGAACATGGGAGTTAACATGAATGGCATGAACATGGGGGTTAATATGAACGGAGTAAATATGGGAGTCAATGTAAACATGAATGATGGTTTTGGGAA
>TARA_B110000459_G_scaffold41400_1_pt1 | contig 10436 bp, 3 predicted proteins | sample TARA_B110000459 | Tara Oceans TARA_B110000459 (sample SAMEA4398296) | marine metagenome | biome: Polar Biome; feature: [SRF] surface water layer (ENVO:00010504); material: water (ENVO:00002006), including particulate matter (ENVO:01000060) such as... | depth 5 m | reverse complement strand
CTCGGCAGACTCCTCACGCCCGCCTCGTCCACGATGTTACACTTCTTCTCCAACAACTCCACAACCTCCGTCGTCGTCAACACGCAATCCGTCTCGTTGACGCTGTCAACATCATCATCATCTTTTCCTTGTCCAAGTACATCGCCTTCTCTTTTCGTCTTAAATTCCCTTCGACTCGCTTCCAACTTTTTATCAAAACACGGCATCACCGACACGTGATACGCCTCCTCCTCCTCCTCCTCCTCCTCCTCCGAGAAAGCAGCCCTTCTTCCCTTCTTCGCGAAAGTCCCGGCAATCGCCTGCGGACTCTTCGCTTTCGCCAAAAGATTCACATCTCGCAAAGCGTTTTCAGTCTTCTCCGCGTAACACACCCACCCAGGACACGCCGACGCAATCATCGGCAACAACGAAGACGACGCCTTCTTCCTCTCCGTAAACTCCTTCGCGTATCTCGCCCGCGACGCCGCTCGCGCCTCGGTACTACTACACACCGCCTGCGCGTTAAAATGCGTCTTAAAAAACCCGCACATTTTCTCCAACATCTCTTCGTATTTCACGCTATATTTCACCGCCAACGACGCCGTGGATTGCGGGGAGAGTGTTACCACCAATCTTCTTCGTCGTCGTCCTCCTCCTCCATCATGGGTCCCTCCTAATGGTTGGTTTCCTTCTGAGGAGAAATTTTGGCCTAAAAATTCCTCCACCGATTGCTGTTCCATCAAGACCGTTTCCGCGCTGGTGACGCACCCAGAGCACGCGAGACAATCGGATAAGGACACTTTTATCGATTTCCCATCTTTGCTGAAGTCTTCCTTCGCGGGTTCGAATCGTTTTTTGTTGTTTTCCGCTCGTTTTGAACGGAGAAGGATTTCCCCGCCATCTTCTCCAAAAGCGTCGTCGTCTTGAAGATGTAACTTCGAATGACCATCATCGGATGAGAGAGGAATGATGCACGCCTGAGAAGGCGCGATGTAATCGTTCAAAGACGAAGCCGAGAGTTTCACGGCACCGCTGAATCCTCCTCGTTTTCCTCCCTGTGATGGTGACATTTTTAGTAAGTTGTTTTTTGTGATGAATGCGAGAGCGATATTTAGTACTCGAGGGGTGTGGATTTTGCGAGAGAGACGCGAGAACGAATATCATGGGGGGTACATCATGCGGTTACATGGATAATACAGGTTAATACTACGAGTCTCTCTCTCTTTCTCTCTTTTTTTCCAAAATCAGTCTTATTCTTTCTTATTATTCTTCTTGGTTTCATTTTCTTTTGACCCGACGACGGCGTATTTGTTGCATAAACTTTTAATCTTCTCTTTGCGTTGACTGGTCATGAAAGCGACGAGCGGGTCGAGTTTCGCGGAAGACTCCGATTTCGCGTGGTCGATGACCGTGCGAACGATTTTTTCCTCGTACTTTTTACACTGCTTCTTCGTGAGAATGTTCCGGTCTCGTTTGAGTCTGAGTTGCTCGAAGACGTATTTGGTGACTTGTTTGGTCACGCGTTCTTCGTAAGCTTCTTCGGTGAGCGTGTCGGCGTCGGCGGAATTGGCTTTGCTCTTCTTCGCGTTCAAAAGATCGTCGTCATCATCTTCGCCCAACGCGGCGGCGTCCTCGGCGTCTTCTCTCGCCCGTTTCGCCGCTTTCGCCTTCGCTTTCGCTCTCTTTTTCTCTCGTTTCAAATTCGCGGCGTTTTGAAAATCTTCAAAGGAGGAAATGTTCATGTTCATGACTTGATCTTCGTCGGAATCCGTGTCGTTGTTGTGATGATCCATGGCGGTCTGCGCTGCTTCCTTGGCGGCTTGAATCGCACGTTCGGCGTCTAATTTAGCTTGCTCCGCGGCTTGTCGCGCTGCAAGCGCAGCTTGGCCTTCGGGAAGATCCGATGCGGCTTTGACGACCGCTTCGCGCTGGTCGCGAAGTTTTCGTTCGGCGGCTTCTTTCGCCTCTTTGCGTTGCTTTTCGTGCAAGACGAGAAGCTCTTTGTCGGAAAGCGCGTTGGCGATATTCGTGGTTTCTTTCGCAACTTCGCTCGCGATGGTGTTCATGCCGTTGTTTTTAATCGAATTCAAAAGCGTTGTCGTTATGTTGTTGTTTTGCTTTGGCGCTAACACGTTTCCGTACGGCGAGATGGCACCGCCGACGGACATGCGCGTCTTATCGCCACCGAGCGCTAACAAACGCATCCACTCTCGAGTGATCATTTTAGACGTTTGCTTTAATCCCGCGTTTTCGTGTGATTGGAAGTAGTCTTTGATGGTTAATGGCACGCCCGATTTCTTCATCAACTTGAAATCAAACGGAATCGATCGGATGACTTTCAACGCGGTCATCGCGTCTTCCTCGTCGCCATCTCGTCGCGCGCGCTTGGCAAATTTACTCAACCACTCGTTAAACGTCGCTAATCCGTTGTGTTTTCCATACGCCCACTTTTCTTTTTCGGCATTGGTGAGTGATAACACTGCGTGCATCAACGCGCGTTTTCCGGCGCCCGTTTTCAACGCGTAGTGGTTTTCATTTTCAACCATAATTTCTGCCAAAGCGAGTCCAATAGAGTTCGTCTTCGCGGACGAATCTACCGTCATGGAAATTTTATAGACCGATTTCGCTTCGTCTCTCCCGGCCAACGCGTCCGCGTCGACGACTTGGTTCCTCGCTCGCTCTTCCGCCTCGCGTTTGCGCTCAATCGCCGCCTTCATCTTTTCAAAGTCTTCACCTTCCAGCTCGCTGTCGTAATCGGAGTCTTCCATTAACGCCGCCTGTCGAGCTTCTTCCTCCGCTTTCTTTCGCATCTCTTCGAGATCGAAGACTTCGTCGAAGATTTTACCTTCCTCGCCGGAGAGTTTACGCAAAACTTGTCTCGCCGCTCGCCATCCGGTGAGCATGGCACCGCCAACCGTATCTGGATGTTCTTTACACGTGTGTTCGCCGGCAAAGAATAAGCGTCCTTTCAATTCTGGACGACCTAATTCGTCGTAATCCGCGGCGCCTCGAGAGCTTTTCTTGACGTACGAGTACGAGCCTCGCGCAAATGGATCTTTACCCCACGCGGTTGCTTTAGCCGTTTTCACTTTGATTTTCGATTGGTCGCCGTTGAAGTGCACTTTCGCCAACTGTTCCACGGCTAAATTCACGAGTTCTTGTTGCGACTCTTCCGTGACGTTGTTCTCGGTATCTTCCGCGTTCGAGCCAGCGACTAACGCGATCAACATGTTTTCGCCACAAACTGGTTTCAAGTTCCAGAACATGAAACATCGCGCGCGGTTGTTCATTTTCAACTCGTCGTCGCTGTCTACGGCGACGCCGAAATAATCGCGATCATCCGACCAAAACTGATCTTCGAACTCGATGACCAGCTTGTTCAGATTTCCAAAACCTAATCTATGGACGGCATTTCGTTTCGCGGTGGATAATTCAGGAACGAACTCGACGTCGTCGTTTTTGAGACACCCCAGAGGTACCGTGCACACCACCGCGGAGCCTTCGTAGATGGTACCATCCGCGCACTCCACGTTGACGCCATCGAACGGGTTTTTCGTGCTCGTGACGGTCACCTTCTTGACGATCGCGTTGAGTTTAATTGCACTTATTTTTTCAATTTCTCTCGCCAACGCGTCGGTGATTTGGCCGTAGCCGTTTCGCACCATGCAATGCGGCCCGCCAAACCCGCCGTACATTTCGTCTTGGTTCCAGTGCGGTAGCGACACGTCCCCGAGTTTCGCAGAACATCCGTATTCTAAATTCGCCCAGTGCCAATCGAGCAATCGTTTATCGTCTTTGGAAAACTGTTTGATTTTCTCCAACTTTTGTTGTTTCTTCTCGTCGTTCATGTCGTCGTCGTCGTCGTCGTTTTTGTTGTTGTTGTCGATGTCATCGTCTTCTCCTCTTTCTTCTTGTTGTTGTTGTTTCTTTCTCAGTGCATCTTCTAAATACTCGCGCTCGAAATGGACTTTGGTCAGGTCTTCAATTATTTCCCCCAAGCCAAGATCCGCGGTGGCGTCTTCGCCTCGCGCCTCCACCGTCTCTCTCGCTTCGTCCATCAACAAGTCTCTCAACTTTTCAATTCTCGCGTCTTTTTCGCCGGCGACTAAACTCCCGTCTTTGCCGTCGTATAAAGGACACCCTGGACGTAACTCGACGAGTTTCAAATCGATTTGCAAGCTGACCTCGGCGGAGGGATCCGCGCGAATACCTAACCACGGCATACCCGTTCTCGCTTTCGGGTTCGGTTCCGTACCGGTCACGATGGAGGCGCCAAAATCCACCGGCGCGGAAAACGTCTCTCTTTCTGTCCACACTCGCCCACCGACGCGATCTCTCGCCTCTAAAACAATCACCGGGACGTTTCTCGATTTCAACTGGTTCGCGCACGCTAAACCGGACGGTCCGGCGCCGATGATTATAACCGGTTTCGACGTATCCACATCTCTCTCCCGTATGTTTGGATGTATTTTCCCCTCTTCGACTGCCGGCGGTGACCTCCACTTGAAAGTAATCTCATCCCCGCCGTCGTCTTCGTCGTCGTCGTCTTTCTTCTTCGATTTCCCTTCTTCCTCGAACAACCCGTCAAACGCCTCCGCGCCTTCCGTTAAATACTTCGTCACCACCTCCTTAATCAACCCTTTCTTCTCGCTCAAATCCGTATTCAAACACTCCTCCGACCCAAGTTTCTTCCGAATCATCTTCTCCGTCATCACGTTCATGTCGCACGTTTTCAGCAATCGAATCAACTCTTTCGTTACGGTCGCGTCGTCGATGATTTTGATCGCAGAGGCATTGGATCCGGCTACGGCTTCTCCCTCCACATCCTCCTTTTCCTCCTCTTTTTCCTCCTCCTTTTTTTCCGTTAAAACCCCGTAGTTCACTCCACCGTTCCGTTCCAGCCAATCGAACACGTCTCGAATCATCTTCTCCTCGTAATTTCGCACCTCTTCGATCACTTCTCTCACGTCCAATCGCCTCCGAACATCTCTCCGCCACATGGCGCATATCTTGTTCCTCACGCCTAAATAATGCGCCTCGCTGTTCCCTCCGTCTCTGAGTTGAATTTCAAAGTCTTTCTTTTCGAGGAACGAGACGCGTTCGAAGTCGAGACCGGCGGAGGAGGCGGCGATTTGTTCTTGACTCAGCGGCGAAGAATCATCGTCGGAATCGGAATCGACGAATAAGTCGTCCAAAGCGAACTTCGAGGAGCGTCGGTAGCCGACTTTTCGCCTGTGGTGATGATGATGCGTCGTTACGGTGGTAGTCTCAAAGGTGGTTGCCATTTTTTGTGTGCTTTTCGTTCGTCGTTATGTAAGTGTTGTTTGAACGAATAAAAGTGAAGAATCCGTCACTTAAACGAGAGCGAAACGGACTCGTTTGAAGGACGTCTTCGGATGAAGAAAAAAACGTATTACGACGTCTTGAACGTCTCGCCGTCGTCCACGCAAACTGAAATCAGAAAAGCGTACCACAAATTAGCGATTCAATGTCACCCGGACAAAGTCAAAGACGACGGAGACGATGCGAACGCACAAGGGAAAGAAAAGGAAGAGAAAACGGAACTGTTCAAGAAGATTTCAGTCGCGTACACGTGCTTATCCGACCCTTCGGAGAGAGAGAAATACGACGAGAGAATACGAGGAATATATGGGGGTGGTTTGATGTCTGGGAGGAACTTTTATTCGGACGAGGAGGATGATGATGTAGACGACATATTCGGTGATGATGAGGACCAATTTTCCTCGCAAGATTTGGAGCGAAGACTGTTTTGCGCGAGAGTCGGCATCGCGGAGTGCGTGGTGAGAGTCGTTCGAGTGACTTTAGAAGATATATTCGAAGGGAATAAAGTATACGTAGAATCTGTTCCGGTTTTTAAGGCGGATTTTATACGGAAGAGAGTGGTACCGTCCGTCGCGCGAGTGCGCGTGGTCGTTCCGAGAAACGCGCGAGACGGCGATACGATGTACTGTCGAAGCGACGGAAGTCAAATGCAACGCGTCGCGGTTGTCATTCGGGAGAAACCGCACGAGATTTTTTCGAGGAGCGAGAATAAACGAGACGATGTGGTAGCCTTGATTCGATTGACGAGGAAAGAGTGCGAGGAAGGCGCGGTGAAAATAATCAAAGGGTTAAACGGTAGAGAGATACAATTAAAGGTGAACAAAGGCGCGGTGGAAAGAGGGAAAGACAAGTGGCACACGGTCGTTGGGGAAGGGTTTTACATCTCCAAGCCGAGGATGGACGTGAACACTGGGATTGAAGCGACGACGACGAACGGTCAAAATCAAGGGAGTCGGGGCGATTTGAGGGTTCGATTTCGACAAATGTCCGGGTTCGAGGCGTTTTGGAGGAAAGGCTCTCGATTGTGGTGGGCGAAACGTATCGGTGGATCGATCGTGGCGTACGCGGCTTTGGAATTAGGTGCGACGGCTCTGTTGCACGTGCTGCTCGACGCGTGGGATATTTTAGAAGGACCCGGGGATCAGTTATTTTTAGATTCGTTTCCGGGCTTGTACGGGATTATCCCTTCGACGTCGATTATATTCGCCGGACGGGGAAGAGCCGGGAACGAAGGCAGCGAGACGTTACATAGAAATATAAATAAGGCATGGAACGCGCCTCGCGATATGCCGGATAACATACGGTCGGACCCGCCACCGCGCAGACCATTTTCATTCTTTCGGCGGTAGTTTTAGGTACTAAGAAGGTTAAAGAAAATGTTGTAAAAAAAATAGTACTATTAAAAAAGTAGTTAACTTTTACGCGTGTACGTAGCAGGTACTTCAAAAATTCAGCGTGAAGTACTAATCATACCAATCGTCGATGTTCGCTTGGCCGCCGAACGCGTCGGCCAGCCCGTTGACGCTATTCGCGAATTCGTCCTCGGTTTTCTTGCTTTTACTTTTCTTCTTTTTCGATTTGACTTTTTCTGGCGCCACGTCGTTCCAGAATCGATCGTCCGTTTGATGATTGCCATACTTTCTCAAATCTGGTTGTCCAGAATTGATGGGGCCGCCTCCCCAGCCGCTCGGCGCAGGTGGGTGGTGCTGGAACGATTGGCCCGGGTTCGCGCTATTCGTCGTATTCGTTGCACCACTACCCGGTCGTTGATCAATGCCCTGTTGTCCGTTCAAACTATCGCTCCAACCCGCGAGTTTCCCGCTCAACCAGCCTTTCGCTTTGTTCGCGGCTTCGTTCGCTTTCGCCACGGCGGTGTTCAAACTCACGCCTTGCGCAGGCGCGGGATAGTACGGTTGCGAGCCAAACCCATCGTATTGTTTTGAGCTCGACATGCCGTTGCCGTAACCCCCGCCACCACCACCTCCAGACGGGAAAAGTTCGTTATAATCTGGTTGCACAGTTGATGACTTTTTCCCTTTCTTTACACTCGTCGGCGCCGCGTACACCGACGCCGTGTCTTGAAACCCGTTGTTCATGGCGATTCTGGCTTGCGCTTCCGCTCTCGCCGATTCCGCCGCTTTACGCATGCGTTCTTCCAGCTCCTCCTCTAAGGATTTCTCGGTCGTTTTCTTCTTCTTCTCTTTCTTCTCTTTCTTCTCTTTCTTTTCTTTCTTTTCTTTCTTCTTCTCCTTTTTCTTAGGTTCTATCGGCGCTTTGACTTCCTTGATTGCTTTCTTGTGTTTAATCGATTTGTTCTTTTCTACGGTATCCGCGGAGATTTTCCATCCGATTTCTTCGTCCTCCTCGTCGTCGTCATCGCCCTTGCCAATCTTCTTGCTCAAACGTCTCGAGGCAAACTCGTCGTCGTCTTCGTCCGAACTGTTTTCGATATCCTCTACGCTACTACTATTTCCGCCGCTACTGCTACTACCTCCGCCCCCGTCGCTGTCGCTGCTCGCGTCCTCTGATTCGTCCTCGTCGCTACTCTCCTCGTCGTCATCGCTACTACTCAACGCCTTTTCGTCGTCTGGTTTTGCAAACGGATCAAACGTTGCCAACGTTGCTGACGATTGCTTCTTTTTTTTCACAACATCCACGTGCGCGGCCATCGCGGCGCCCATCCCGCCGCCACTCATAGCCGCGACCACCACGGCGCGTTCCTCCGCGGTCATATTTTTTAAATGGTACGTACGATCCTGCACGTCCGGGGTAGTTTTCAAATGTTTCACCCATTCTTCGGCGGATATGCCGCCTAAAAACTTCCCTTCGCAAAAACCCCGAGGTTTTGGCGGCGGCGGCGGTTTCCACCCGTCCTCTTCCTCCTCCTCGTCGTAATCCTTCTTGCGTTGATTCTTCTTTTTCGTCGCGCCGCCGCTACCAGTCGCCAGCAAACTCGGCTTGCCGCTGCTCGTCGTGTTTGCAAACATAGAATTCACTGCCGATGTCGTCGCCGTCGTCGTCGTCGTCATCACCACCGGCGCGTTATATTTTGGCAACTCCATCTTCACCACTTTCTTCTTCTCTTTCGTCTTCGTCTTCGTCTTCTTCTTGGTAAAATTCGAGTTCCCGTACGCGCTCGGAAACATCACGTTTTCCTCTTCTTCTTCTTCCGATTCCGATTCCGACTCCGACTCCGATCCGCTCTCGCTCTCGCTTTCGCTTTCGCCGCTGCTGCTCTCTTCGCCCTTCTTCTTCTTCTTCTTCTCCTCACTCTTCTTCTTCTTACTCTTCTTCTTCTTTTTCTCTTCTCCGTCGAGGCCGCCGCCTCTCCCTTCCGCTTTCTCCTTCAACTTCTCGCGATACTTCTCCGCCCATTTCGAATTGTACTTCTCTCTCGCCGGCGTGTGTTTCCCTACGTTCCCTTTCCTCCGTAAATACGCGTTCATGTTTTCGTTCCCGCCGTGTTTCATCAGAGATAACTGTTTCGCGTTCCAACTGTCCATCGTGATCGACCGCACGAACGACACGTGCACGCCTAAGCTCCTGTGTATGCCTGAACACCCCAAGCAGAGCCACAATCCGTTGGAGACAGACGCCCAGTCCGGGTTCCCGGTCGGGCAGTCCGCGCACTGTTGGTTTCCTTTTCCTTCCCTTTGTATTTTTGTCAACACCGATCGGTGGTCGTCGTCGTGTTCTCCTCCTCCTCTCGACATCCTCCTCGTTTCTATTCTTCAAGAGCTGCTCTTACGGAGATGTTTCCGCGCGGGGGTAAATGTCCAATTCCAAATCCTCTTTTCTCTCTTTGCTCTTGAACTTCTCGCTGAATAATTGATGACGACAACGCGATGGTAAAATCGCTTTCGTTGTCCTCGTTCTTCTCTCTGCTTCTTAAAGAGAGAGAGAGTAAGAGAGACTTACTCTTCTTTCGTAAAGGAGAGAGTCCCCTTTAAATGAAGCAAATTCTGCGTTTCAACACCATAACAAACGTCTGCCATTTCACACACAACAACAACACATAAAACACGATGACGACGCGTAAAGAAGAGAAGCGACGACATAAAAAGAGCAAAAATGTGACTCTGTGGGAACGGAAAAAGAGCGACATTAAATTGCGTTTCATCGAAGACGAGGACAGGACGACGAACACTTTGTCCGAATGGGGGAGATCCTCCTCGTTGTCCTCCGTCGGGGCAGTCGGAGCGAACACGAACAACGAGAACGAAGACGCGTTGGAAGTGCTCGCGAATTCCGTGAACGTTATTTTTAGCAACACTAATACTAAGAGTAAGAGTAATACAAATGAAAACGCGTCGTACGTGACGAAGACGGAGTTTGATTTCGCGATGCAAGCCGCGCAGAACGCGCTGAAGGCGAAAACGAGAGCCAACCACATGCTGACGTTACAAGCGAAAGCGGCGATGCAAAACGCGGTGACCGCTTTAAAGATAACCGAGAAAGAGTGTCAAACGTTACGAACGCAACTGATGGATTTGAGGCGAGATCCAGATTTAGCGACGGAGTTGATGATTGAAGACGCGCTAAGGCGAGACCGGGAGCAGCTCAGAGTGGCGAAAGAACGGGTGAAGAAACTGTCGAACGCGTATAGGATGCTGCAGAACGAGATCGGGAAGGAGAGGTACGAAGCGGCGGCTTTTGTTAGCGGGGCGAGAAGTGGGGAAGAGGAAGAGGGAGGATACGAAGGAGAGCGAAGACGAAGAGAAGAGGGAGGCGGGACGACGTGGAGCGACGGCAACAAGCGCAATAATAGGAATAGTACGCTCGTTTCAATTTTACCCGTCGCGATGGAATATCCTATTAAACTCGACAGAGCGCACGAGACGAGGACGATCGTTTTGGCGCAGCTGTGCATGCAAGGCTACGCGTTGGACGATTGCGAACGGGCCATGGAGGAGTTGCAATCGACGGATTTATACGAGTGTTTAGATTGGTTGGAGGAAAGGGAAGCGTTACGCGCTGTGTATAACGAAGAGACGTTGATGCTCAGAAGAGACGAGGAGGAAGAGAAGTTTGAAGAAGAGGAAGCTGAGGAGGTGGAGGAGGAGGAATCTGAGGAAGATAGAGCGGCGAGACGACGGCGACAGCTGGCAGCCTCG
>TARA_B110000459_G_scaffold27849_2_pt1 | contig 10447 bp, 7 predicted proteins | sample TARA_B110000459 | Tara Oceans TARA_B110000459 (sample SAMEA4398296) | marine metagenome | biome: Polar Biome; feature: [SRF] surface water layer (ENVO:00010504); material: water (ENVO:00002006), including particulate matter (ENVO:01000060) such as... | depth 5 m | reverse complement strand
AGATGCAGTAACAGCATGTGATACTTATACATGGATAGATGGGAATACCTACACCACTAGTAACATCACCGCAACGCACGTATTAACAAACGCAGTGGGATGCGACAGCACAGTTATACTGGATTTAATTGTAAACTATTCAGATGTAGATACTTTAACAGAAACTACAAATGGTTCATATGAATTAAATGGAGAAATCTATATCGAGTCCGGTGAATATGTTCAAGTGTTATCAAACGAAGAGGGCTGCGACAGCACAATTGTTATTAACTTAACGATTAATAGCACCAATATTGATGATGTCAATGAAATATGGCTGAGCTTTTATCCAAACCCAACAGATGGTCAATTTGTCATTAAGGGGCTTGATGCAATTGATAATATCGAAATTATATACATTACGGACATTCAAGGTAAAATCATTTTCTCTTTAGAACCGGATCAAAGAATTGTTGATTTATCAAATTTAGCAAGTGGGATGTATCATATACATATTAAATATCTGGAGGGTATTTATTCTCAAAAGATTATCAAAAAATAATTCTTAATTCGGAGGAGCTAATCCTTTTACTTTAAACAATTAAAACCCCACTCAATAAAACCTACAAAAGGGATGCTACATTAGCATCCCTTTTGTATTTTTACGCCCTATGAGTATCAAGAGGTGTTGTTTTTTTTTATTTTGGTGTATACCTTGGATACAACTCAATGCTCAAATCAATGTAAGTGGTGCGGTTATCGATAAAGTGACTAAAGAGCCCTTACCCTTTGTTAACATTCAATCTCTTCCAAGTAACGAAGGTGTTAGTACGGATTTTGAGGGCGAGTTTACACTCTCTTCTTGGAAAAAGGTAAATGAACTTCGTTTTACCTATCTCGGTTATGATATGCAGACGATCAAGGTTGGAAAAAAAAGTATAAGCAATGTTTTAGTAGAACTAAATCCTGCGGGAATTCAAATAGAGGAAACTATTGTCATAGCTAAAAGCAAGCGGAAAAGGAAGATTCCGAAAGATACACTAGCTATTTCATTGCAACAATCAGTGGTTGATAATAAGGAGAACAACCGACCGAAATCCTTTGAGACCTATTCATACAAAGAGCATACTAAAATAGAATTTGACTTCTACAAATTAGGTAAAAAATTTAGGAATCGTATCATGCTACGGCCGTTTAGCTATTCGCACGAGTTCATTGATACGACAGCGCAAGGAGTAGAATATCTCCCACTTTTAATGCAAGAGAAGATCAGTGAACATTATTACCGAAGCAACCCTCCTGCCGAAAAAAATATTGTCTTAGGGCAATACATGACAGGGATACAGAACCTGAGTGCTACAGTACTTTTAGATGCGATCTTCGAAAATTTTGATTTGTATGGTAATGTAATAATTGCCGGCGGAAAGTCGTTTATCAGCCCTTTCTCCACCTCGGGTTTAATGACATATCGCTATTACCTCAATGATAGCATTCAAGAAAATGGGCAAACTTATTTTAAACTTGATTTTTCGCCTAAATCCAAAGAAAGTATTGGTTTTAATGGAAGTGCTTGGATAGATAAGGAAAGCTTTGCCATTAAATCTATATCATTTTCGATGCCCAAGCAAGCAAACCTAAACTTTGTCGGTGAGTTTAAAGTTAAACAAGTCTTCGAAGAAGTAGATTCAAGTAAATGGATGCTTTCTGGAGAAAGTATTCAAATCGCTTTGAATATTACGGGGAAACCTAATGGACGATCGCTGCTGTTAAAGAAAAATATGGAGCGTGCAGACCTAGTTGTAAATGAGTCCATAGATCCTATTCTTTTTGTTGGAGAGAAGAATATAGTATCGGATTCCTTAAGAGGGGGCAGAGAAAAGGTCTGGTGGAAAGAAAATCGGGTTCACCCACTGACAAAAACTGAGGCCGGGGTGGTCATGCTTTCAGACAGTATTGAAACAACGAAGGCCTTTAGAAACTTGATTTGGTTTGGGAATTTGGCTTCCACAGCCTTTTTGAAATTTGGACCTGTTGAAGTTGGTCGATTTTATCAGTTTGTAAGTTGGAACAGTGTAGAGGGTGTCCGACCAAAATTTGGAATACGAACAAACAAAGACTTTAATGAAAATTTACAGCTTTGGGGATATGTGGCCTATGGCACGAGAGATAAAGCTTTCAAATATTTTGCGAACGCTAGGATTAAGTTGCCGCGTAAAAATAACAACTGGCATATCTTAGAATTTAACTATAAAAAAGATTTTACGTTTCTGGGCCAAGATTATGAAGACCAACAGTTCTCACATGACAATATGTTCTTAGCCTTGTTGCGAAGCTCGCCTCTAGAAAAGATAATGATGCTCGAAACCATTAAGCTTGTACATGAGCGGCAATGGGTGAATGGCTATACTACAAAATTTACAGCAGGCACGAATACTTTCTACGCGGTAAAAGATGTTTTCGATTTCAGGCATGTCAATCCGGATGGATCAGAGGAGTTTTACGATAAGTTCAGTACAACAGAGATAGGACTGGATCAGCATATAGCCTTTGGACAAACCTTCTTTGAAAATGATTTTTATCGATTTGAAACGATAGCTAAAAAACCCATACTAGACGTCGGGTACAAATGGGGCTTGAGAGATATTGCTGGAAGTGATTTTGCCTATCATAAACTGGACTTTACGCTAAGGCAACGCTTGTCAAGTAAGCTTGGTTATACCTACTACGCCATTAGTGGGGGTAAAATATTCGGGGAAACTCCTTACCCTTTGATGTTCCTTCCAATAGGCAATCAAGGTTTTTACTTTAATAAACTGGCCTATCAGTTGTTAAATGAATTTGAATATGCTGCCGATCAGTACGCCTCATTTTCCCTAGAACATCATTTTGATGGGGTTATTTTTAATCGAATACCCTTGATTAACAAACTAAACCTGCGAAGCTTAATTTCGGCCAAGGCAATGATAGGAAACGCAAAGCAAAGTAACCTTGATCTCATTGAATTACCAGACGGAATGCGCGTACCAGATAATTGGTATATTGAAGCAGGCTTCGGTATTGAAAATATATTACAATTACTTCGAGTAGATTTTTATTGGCGTGTGACGCAACGTGACGTGCCTAACGCTCAAAATTTCGGCATTAAAATAGAAATCGGACCAAAATTATAATAGGTCGCTAAATGGGTAAGTAAATTAGCCTTTTCTTTATCTTTACCAGCATGAATTCAATTCCAGTTGCTTATACCAGATCGGATGTGTTTAAAGCCTTCGACTTGCATTTTGCTAAGAAATTCCCAATTCGAAGTAGATTGATGCTTATTTTGGGTGTGCCAATTTTAGCAGCGTCATTGGTATTATTTTTAGTTTCATTGGAAGCTTACCCCAAGCTAAAATGGATATTCCTTCTTATGGGAATCTTTTACATTGGTTTTTATTTTTATCGGAAGCGAGTGATGGTTAATTTGGCGATGAAAAACCCAACAATTGCTAAAATGGGTGCGATGAAGATTGCGAAAAATCATATTCGATTCTCAGGGGAGAAAGGCTACAACGACCAGCCTTGGTCGAGTTTTATTGATTGCATCGAGGATAATGATTCAATGCTACTTTACTTAAGTAAACAAAATTTCTTTATCCTTCCCAAGCGATGCTTTTCACCTGAGGACTTAGCATCTGTGCGAGCCTCTATCACTCGTCCGAATGCCAAATAAAGTTTTCGCACACCTTGCCATTATCGCTGCAAATATTTTGTATGCTGCAAATTATACCGTTGCAAAATGGGTGATGCCCGAATATATAAAGCCCTTCGGTTTTATTTTCATAAGGGTATTAGGTGCCTTGATTTTCTTTGGCTTGGTGCATCTATTTGTCCGACACGAAAAGATTAAAAAGGAGGATCTTCCAAGATTGTTTTTTTGTGGATTATTCGGGGTAGCGATAAATCAGCTCATGTTCTTTAAAGGCCTCGATATCACCACACCCGTTAATGCTTCATTAATGATGGTAACGACGCCTATATTGGTTATAGTCATTGCTATATTTGCCAAGACGGATCGCTTTACATGGGCAAAATTTGTAGGGATATGTTTAGGTGCTTTAGGTGCGGTATTTATCTTAATGGGGAAAGATTTTAATTTTAGTTCGTCCACCGCATTAGGAGATTTTTTTGTGTTTATTAATGCGACGTCGTATGGTATTTATCTGAGTATTGTGAAACCCTTGATGAAGAAGTACCATGCTTTAACTATAATGAAGTGGGTTTTCTTGTTTGGCTTTATTCCAGTTGCGATTGTCGGCTATCCGGAATTCACTCAAATTGATTGGCAAAGTTTTACTCCACATATCTGGTGGTCGTTACTATATGTTGTGGTCGGGGTAACTTGTTTTGCCTACCTTTTTAATATATTTGCGTTAAGTCAGGTAAACCCTTCGGTTGTGGGAATATACATTTATCTTCAACCATTATTAGCTGCGATAATAGCAATCTATTTTGGAGCGGATAAATTGGATGCCGTTAAGGTGCTTGCCGCAGCTTGCATTTTTTTAGGTGTTTACCTGGTAAGTTTTTACAAAACAAACATAATTAAAGACGAATTGATATGATTTATTCTATGACCGGCTTTGGAAAAGATAGTTTTTTCTTGAATGATGTTCAATATGTTGTTGAACTCAAATCCTTGAATAGCAAACAGGCAGATGTGTTTATGCGCATTCCTCCAATTATGAAAGAGTTAGAAATTAGTCTTCGAAAGTTGATTATTAATCAACTTAAACGGGGAAAATTTGAGTTAAATATTTCCTCCGTGAAAGCCAATGATTCCAATGGTTTTACGATTAATAAGGAACTGTTGGCCCGCTACCAAGAAGAGCTAAGTGTGCTGAATATTCCTTCTAATGATTTGTTAGGGGCCTTAATGCGCTTGCCGAATGTGGTTGTTCAAGAGGAAAGTAAACTTGAAGATGAGGATATTGCCCAAATTAAAGAGGCGGTAGTCAAAGCCTGCAATGACCTTGATGGTTTTAGGATGGACGAGGGTGTTTCTTTGTATAATGATCTAGAGCTGCGTGTAAACAATATTTTATCCCATAAAGAGGGGGTTATAGTTCTGGCTCCTAAAAGAATAGAGCGATTAAGAGCTAGAATGCTTGAAAATTTAAAGGCACTAAATAGTGAGTTAGAAATTAACGAGGAGCGCCTAGAACAGGAACTGATTTTTTACATTGAGAAGTTGGATGTTTCCGAAGAATTTGTTCGTTTAAAGGCACACTGTGCTTACTTTAAAGAGGTTATGGATGATGATGAAATGTTGATTGGAAAGAAATTGAATTTTATCAGTCAAGAAATGGGAAGGGAGATAAACACCTTAGGTTCAAAAGCAAATGATGCGGATATTCAAAAACATGTGGTACAAATGAAAGATGAGTTGGAAAAAATAAAGGAACAAGTAAATAATGTGCTGTGAAGCAAAAGGCTATTATTATTACAGCTCCTTCCGGTGCGGGTAAAACAACATTGGTCAAGAAACTATTAAAGAATAGAGATGATTTAGCATTTTCTGTTTCGGCTTGTACTCGGAACAAGAGAGAAAGTGAGGTTAATGGAGTGGATTACTATTTTTTGGATCCAAAAGAGTTCAGACAAAAAATAAAAGAGGAAGGATTTATTGAGTGGGAAGAAGTTTATGAAGGCATGTTCTACGGGACACTAAAAACCGAGATTCAAAGAATTTGGGAAAGTGACAGAGCAGTTATTTTTGACATCGATGTGAAGGGAGCCATTCAGTTGAAAAAAAAGCTGGGAGAAAAAGCAATAGCCATTTTCATTGCCCCACCTAGCGAAGAAGTCTTAAGCGAAAGATTGAGAGGGAGAGGAACAGAAAGCGAAGAAACATTGCGTAAACGTTTGTCCAAATCTTTAGCTGAGTTAGAATTTCAGCAGCAGATGGATGCTACGGTAATAAACGATGACTTGGAAATTGCTTACCAAGACTTGTATCTAAAAGTTAGCGAGTTTATTGAAAGTTAGAGATATTGATCTAGTTTTTTAGATTTTAGGCTTGCAGTAATTTTTTTAACCTCTTGCTCACGGTCTTTTTTAAAGATCATCAAGACATCATCCGTATCAATTACACAATAATCTTTTAAGCCATTGACAACAACTAGCTTATCTTTTGGTGCAACAATCATGTTGTCCGATCCATCAAATATTTGCACTTGATTGCCTTTAACCGCATTCTTTAGATAGTCTTTTTCATAGACTTCATATAAAGAAGCCCATGTTCCAATATCACTCCATCCAAAATCAGCAGGAAGCACATAGGTGTTGTCTGCTTTTTCCATTACACCATAATCAATTGAAACACTGGTGCACATGGAGTACGCTCTTGCAATCGCTTGGGTTTCTTTTTCAGTAAAAAATTGATCTTCACAAGAGGCAATGGCCTCATGAACCTCAGGAATATATTGCTTAATCGCCTTATTAATAGTCTGTGATCGCCAAATGAATGTCCCCGAGTTCCATAGAAAGTCACCGCTCGTGATAAATGTTTTGGCGAGTTCTTTTTCAGGCTTCTCGGTAAATGCTTTTACCTTGAAGACTCCATCATTAGCTTCACCTTTATGTTGGATGTACCCATACCCTGTGTCAGGTCGGGTAGGTTTTATACCCATGGTTAATAAAACATCATTGTGCTCAATAAAATTTAAAGCATGCTCAATTGTTTCTACAAATTTATCCTCCTTGAGAATGAGATGATCGGATGGACTTACTATTATTTTAGCATCTGCATCATTTTTTTGAATCTTTTGGCTGACATACGAAATGCAAGGTGCCGTATTTCTTCGAACGGGTTCAGCTAATATTTGATCATCTTTAATATTTGGAATTTGTTCTTTTACTAAATCAATATAGTCTTCATTCGTAACAATAAAAATATGCTCAATAGGACAAACTTTTAAATATCGCTCAACAGTTAATTGAATTAATGTCTTCCCCGTATTTAAAACATCCAAAAACTGTTTAGGGCGATGCACTCGGCTATAAGGCCAAAATCGGCTACCAATTCCACCAGCCATAATCGCAACGTATACATTCTTTTTTTTCATCTGCAGTAAATTCTTAGTGCCTACAAATTTAGCGAATTTTAAAATGCTTTTTTACAACAATTAACTTACCATTTAGAATTAAATAGTATCTTTAGTTAAGTTCAAAAGAATATATTTTACCTATGTTGATAATGAAACAACAAACCCTAAAAGAAGAATTAAAACAAAACTTTGGCTTTGATTCCTTTAAGGGTAGACAAGAAGAAATAATTCAAAGTATTTTACACAGAAAAGATACTATAGTTATAATGCCAACAGGTGGTGGAAAATCTATGTGCTATCAATTGCCCGCATTAATCTGTGAAGGAACAGCATTAGTAATTTCTCCATTAATCGCCTTGATGAAAAACCAAGTTGATTTGATACGGGGATATGCAAGTGATGATAAGATCGCCCACTTTTATAACTCTTCCTTAAATAAAACGGAAAAAAGACAGGTACTGGATGATGTATCGAGCGGTAAAACAAAACTATTATATATCGCTCCAGAAACATTGACTAAAGCAGATAGTATTGAGTTTTTTAAATCCTCAAAGATTTCTTTCGTAGCCGTAGACGAAGCACATTGTATATCTGAATGGGGCCATGACTTTAGGCCTGAATACAGGAAGATTAGAAAAATGATTGAGGAGATTGGCACAAATATTCCGGCTATTGCCTTAACCGCAACTGCGACTCCTAAGGTTCAAACAGATATAATCAAAACTATGAAAATGGAAGATCCTGCCATTTTCATTGATTCTTTTAATCGAGAGAATCTATACTACGAAATTCGTCCGAAAAAGAACGAGGAAGCGACGCTGAAGAATATGGTAGGGTTTATCAGAAGTAAGGAGAGTAAAAGCGGTATTATTTATACAATAAACCGCAAAACCACAGAGAAAATTGCTAATCTATTGCAAGTAAATGGGATAAATGCAAAACCTTATCATGCTGGATTAGATGGAAAAGTGCGAACGAAGACTCAGGATGATTTTTTAATGGAAAATGTCGATGTTGTCGTCGCTACTATTGCATTTGGGATGGGTATAGACAAACCAGATATACGATTTGTAATTCACTATGATTTACCCAAAAGTCTAGAAAATTATTACCAAGAGACAGGTCGCGCCGGAAGAGATGGTTTAGGAGGGGATTGTATTTGTTATTACAATTATAAAGATGTAACCAAGCTAGAACATTTATTGAAGGATAAACCGGTTTCTGAGCGTCAACGCGGCATGCAGCTTATTGATGAGACGCTTGCTTTTATTGAATCATCGGTTTGTAGACGAAAATTTATCTTACACTATTTCGGAGAGAATTATCAGCTTGAGAATTGCGGTCAGTGTGACAATTGTAAAAATCCTAAGGAGAAAATTGAGGTAAGCCAAGAACTGCAAACGTTTTTAAATGGAATAGTCCATACAAGTGAAAAATTTGATATCCAGTATTTAATGAAGTTTTTCACTGGTGTCAAATCAAGCGAGATTAGTGAGTATGGCCATAATTCCCTGAAGGAATATGGGGCTTTCGAAGATAAAGACCTGCAATTTACGCAAGGCGTTATTCGGCAAGCTCTAATAGCTAATTATTTATGGAAGGATATAGAACAATATGGTATAATCTCTTTAACAGACAAAGGACGAGATTTTCTTAAAAGCCCTAAATCCTTTACGTTTACAAAGAACCATGATTACAAGACGGATAGCGAAGAGCTTGTGAGTATTGGAAAAGGTGCAGCCTTGGATGATACTTTGCTAAGCATTTTAAGAGATTTAAGGAAAAAAGTGGCGAACCAACATCATCTTCCTCCTTATGTTATTTTTCAAGATGCCTCTTTGGAAGATATGGCCACTATCTATCCAATATCCTCAGATGAGTTTGCTAATGTTCAGGGTGTAAGTAAAGGGAAAGCCTTGAGGTATGGCGAGCAGTTTTCCAAAGTGATATTGAAGTATGTAGAAGAAAATGACATTGATCGTCCGGATGACTTTATGGTCAAAACTACGGTGAATAAATCTAGTGATAAAGTAAAAATTATTCAAGCAGTAGATAAGCGCTTGCCTTTAGCAGACCTAGCTAAAAATCTAGGTATCAATTATCAGGAGTTACTTAATCAGATTGAAACAATTGTTAATTCGGGTACTAAATTGGACATTTCTTACGCAATTAATGAAGCTGTAGATGAAGATTTAGCCGAAGAAATTTACGAATATTTTAAAGAATCAGAAACGGATTCTTTAGAACTTGTGCTCGAAGATTTTGAAGAAGAAGATATCGATTTAATCGATGTACAAATCGTCCGCATTAAATTTATGAGTGAAAATGCAAATTAAGAAATAGCTTTCTATTTTTTAATAAGCTTGAAATACTTAACCAAAGCGGACATTGGGTTTATACCTTCATTATAAACTTCAGAAGCATCTGAAGTCTCAAACTTATTTATCTTACTACTTACCTAGCTTATAACTAAGTCCCAAACCAGCAAATCCGTCAGGTGAACTTGTGTTAAATCCAACACCGCCGTTAAGGTCGATGGTTAATTTTTGGCTGACACCATAACGGGTGCCAACATTCATTCCGAGTGAAGGTGAGTGTGCTACTCGGATGGAATTAAAGTGCTCTCCGTAAAAATCCATTTTTTCAGATACATGAGCTAAAATTCTGAGCGTATACACGAAGTTGGGATTTTTTGCAGATGCGGGTCCATCTATTTCTATACCAGTCCATCTGATTCCTGCATTATACCCTACGACAACTCGCTCACCTATATTATGATTAACAAATAGGGCGATCTCAGGAGTTACATAGCTTGGCCGATCGATCAATACCTGGGGTCTAAAGGTTCCATCTTCTCTATATGCAGATCGCATGGTATTGTTTACAGAAAGGGCCAAATACAAGGATGCAGCAGTCTTATTTTTGTTCTTCGAATCAATAAATTGAGTACGTAATCCAATTTCTAATGGAGTCCAATACGAATAGCTATTTTCTGTGAAACTTCCATTTTCATCCCATGGTCTTAAGTGGATTTGTTTATGACTAATAGCAAAATCAACTTCGATATATTTATTTAATCCTAAGCGAATTTTCCCTTCAAAGGGACTAAAGACATCGGTTTTAAATACCGTATTATATGAGTCTGTCCATTCGTAATCCAAACCCATCTCCACCTGGAGGCCTTTCTTTATATTATTACCAGTTTTGGTAAACGCGCCTCTATCTGTAGTACCTATCTTGGATTTAAAAACATTCTCAAAGGGCATATTATCCTGCGCAAAAGCAAAAGCCGCAAGTGAAAGGAAAGCAATTAGTGCGATGTTTTTCTTCACAATCAAGATTTTTATAAATTCAGGGCATTTTGAAAAATACCAGTTGCT
>TARA_B110000459_G_scaffold135359_1_pt1 | contig 10458 bp, 9 predicted proteins | sample TARA_B110000459 | Tara Oceans TARA_B110000459 (sample SAMEA4398296) | marine metagenome | biome: Polar Biome; feature: [SRF] surface water layer (ENVO:00010504); material: water (ENVO:00002006), including particulate matter (ENVO:01000060) such as... | depth 5 m | reverse complement strand
CACAAGCTCTTGCTCAAGTAATGCAAGTTTCACCATAGGAAGCAATTATAGCTTAAATAGTAATTTAACGGTAATTGACAATTCAGCTACTCAAGGAAATAGCAGTATAACAGCAGTGGCAAGCGGTGGAACAGCCCCGTATACCTACTCATGGAATAATGGTGCGCTTTCAGGAGACTTTATAGATAACCTATCAGAGGGTCAATACCTCTTGACCATTTCAGATGGAGCTGGTTGTTTAGCATTCGATACAGCGAGTATAGGTCTCGTAGGCCTTAATGATCTCGACCTTATCAGTGTAGTCAACTTATATCCAAATCCGAGTAATGCAAATACAAACTTATTTTTAGTATTAAGTGAATCGGCAAATTTGGGGCTAAGTATCTTTGATGCTATTGGTCAATCAGTTTGGACAGCTCAATATGAAAATTTTAACGAGGGATTAATCAGTTTACCTACATCAAATTTATCTGAAGGTACTTACTTTGTTAAAATTAGCACGGCTAGAAAGCATAGTATTCTGCCCCTAATCCTGATCGATTAATTAAACCAAATAATGAAGTATATAACAAAATCATTCATCCTATTTTTGGTCATAATTGTAAATTTTTCAGCTTGCAATAAGGATTTCTCAGGTTCTGCTTTAAGTCAACAGCAGGATGAGGAGGAACTTACAAATTTACTCAGCGAAATTGAAGAATTGGTCAAAGGAGAAGTGTGTTTTGACTCTCAATCATGGGCTTACACACCAATAGGTAGTAAGCCATGCGGGGGGCCGTGGTCTTATTTGGCTTATCCTTCAACTATTGACACGACACTATTTCTTGAAAAGGTCAATCAATTAAGAATAATAGAATTGGCATACAATACCAAATGGAATATTAGAAGCGATTGTTCTACAACAAGCATACCCGCTGGTATTAATTGTGTGAATGAGACTGCCGTGTTGGTGTATTAACTAGCGTAACATTTTTAATTGATCTTTCCATTCTCCTATCTTATCCTTTCCCTCTGCTACCCTTTTCTCAACAACTTCTTTGAGTTTTTGAGCGCCTTTAGACGGTCCAAAAAAGGACATATTTTCTTCAAAACGGATTAACTCTTCTTGTACTTTTTCAATTTGTGTGTTGATAAAATTACGTTCAGTTTTCATCTTAACTTCAGGATTTTCACCTGATTTTATGGCAGAAATTTTAGCTTCAAAACGTAGTTTCGCTAAAGCATCATCGTCAATTTTCAAAGTTTTTGCCGCTTTTTTTATTGAATCATTAAAACTGGAATCTGCCTTAGCAACTTTGTCTTTGGGGACATAGTCAACTGTTTGCCAGTCTATTATCAGCCCTCTAAGTTCTTCATCTGTCTTGCTTTTTGCAATTTTGGATGAAATGTCTTGCTTCTGCTTAAAGTTCTCCGCCTGTCGCTCGTCCAGCGTATCGAAATACTCTTTTTTCGAATTAAAGAAATCATCACAAGTACTACGAAACTCGTTCCATAACTTTTGATCGAGTTTGTACTGTACATGTCCAAGATTCTTCCAATCCTTTTGCAATTTAATTAATGCTTCTGAAGTGTTTTTCCATTCCTTTGAATCTTTGAGTTCCTTGGCTTTTTCTATCAACTTATTTTTAGCGGCTACTATCTGATTACTTGAGGCTTTAAGCTCATCAAAAAATAAATTTTGACGTTTACGAAGATCATCCGACATCTCCTTAAATCGAGACCATATCTCCTCTTCTTTAGATCGAGCAGCATAACCTGCAGCTTTCCATTCTTTATGCAATTCGTTTACTGATTTGCTCGACTGAATCCATTCCTTTGGTGAACTAAATGTTTCAGAACTTTCAATTAATTCTTCCATTTTCAGGACCAATACATTTTTCTCCTCCAAAACCTTTGCTTGAGCTTCGCGCTTGGCCTTGTAATGATCCCTTATCTTATCATAGATTGCATTTACATTCTCCCAATAATCATTCTTCAATCCTTCCCAGACTTCATTGGAGGTTGGACCAATTCCATCCCACCTAGCCTGCATATCCTTTATACTTTTCTCCATTTTTCGGATATTATCTTGGCTAGCTAAACTTTTAAGCTCCTTAATTATCTCTTGCTTTTGTGTCGCATTTTTTTTGAAATCATAATTCTTTAATTGATCATGAATTCCAACGTTATAATAGAACAACTCTCTAAAATGACTGTAATCATATTGCAGTTGTTTGAACTTTGATTTATTGACTTCTCCTATCTCATTCCATCGATCTTGTATTGAATAAAAAGAAGAAAATGCCGAGCCTACATTTTTCATCTCTTCTTCAACCAATAGTTTTAATGCTTCCAAAAGACCTTCTTTATCTTTTAAATTCTGTTTTTCGGCTTCTACCTTCGCCTGGGTATGTGAGACTACTTTATCGTTATAGATATTAAGTAACTCTTTCCAACGATTACCTAGTGGATGGACTTGGAACTCAAATATCTCCTCTTCATCCTTTTCCTCTTTTTCATTATATGCCTTAACTTGAGCAGCCTCCTCCACCTTGCTTAACTGATGAAAACGTTCTTTCCATTCATTAACCGTTGATTTTTGTTTCATTAAATCTTCCGATTTAACCAGAACCTCAAACCGTTCAATAATTGCCTCTTTACTTAACAGCACTTCTTCTTTTTCTTCTTGCACTTGCTCTACTTGATTTTTTTGATCTTGCTGAGGCTCTTGCTTTTGCTCTTCCATATCACAAATTTAACGACAATTATTCATAAAGAAAAAGGGAGGACTAGCCCCCCTCTGATATTCTACGCTCAAAATGACTTATTTTCTACTTTTGCGAATCTGCATAAGAAAAAACTTTTTGAAGTAATTCAGTCGATCTTGATGAAACGTTTCCTCTAATTTTTAATTCTTCTTTGGCCACCATTAAAAATAAACCATCCAGTGCTTTCTCCGTAACATAAGCCGTTAAATCAGGATTCACTTTTTTTACGAAAGGAATTTTATTGTACCGTACTATTACATCTTCCCAATATTTTGTGGCATTAACCTCGTTAAGACTTCTATCAATTATTGGTGTAAACTGAGTATTTAACTGTTGTAAAGTTGATGATTTAAGGTAGGATGTAGCTGCATCCTGATTGCCCAACAAAATACCCATAGCATCACTAATTGTCATTGACTTGATAGCCGTTACAAAAATTGGAGCAGCTTCTTTAGCAGCTTTTTCAGCTCCTCGGTTAAAAGATTCAATCGCCTTGTCCACCATGAAGCCGAGACCCAAATTACGCATAGTCTCTTCAACTTTTTGCGCCTCTGGAGGAAATAATACTTTGACCAAAGTATTACCAAAATAACCATCTCTTTCAGCCAAGCGATTGGATCCAGCAGCAATTCCAATTTCCAATGCCTGTTTTAATCCGTTTCCTGCTTCACCAGAAGTTGGGACATAACTTCCATCGCCTACTAAGGCAGATCCAGTTTGTTGTAAAATATTTGCAGCGGCCTCACAACCACTGTTAAGAATGGCAAAAACCAAGAGCAAGGGCAGAATTTTTTTAAACATAGTTACTTATTTTAAGTTAAGTTTGTCAAATACTTTGCCAAATTTACAACTTTAGTTGTAATGGCTTATAAAACAAAGACAAAACAAAATGAAAGCAAGTATATTAACCATTGGTGATGAAATACTTAATGGCACGACTATCGATACCAACAGTGCATACATCGCAAAGCAAAGTGTAGCAAATGGTATAGCAATAGCAGGTATCTACTCAATATCTGACTCCTATAACGGTATTTACGAAGGACTAGAAATTGCAGGGAAGAATGCAGATATAATTTTTATTACCGGTGGATTAGGACCAACCAAGGATGATATCACCAAACAAGCTTTGGCTAACTTTTTTAAAACTGAATTATGCTTCAATGCAAGTGTTTTTGAAAAAATAGAATCTTATTTCAAAAAACGTGGCAACAAGCAAGTTGAACTTAATCGAAAATTAGCAATGATTCCTTCCAGTGCAGAATTGATACCGAATGACAAAGGTACGGCTATGGGAATGAGGTTTGTGCAGCATGATAAAATTTACATATCCATGCCAGGGGTTCCCAATGAAATGCGTTATATGTTAAGTAATTATATACTCCCCAAAATTGCTTCTGAAAAAAATCTCCCTACAATACTAAATAAGTATATTATGAGCGCAGGGATCGGAGAAAGTGCTATCTATGAGAAAATTGAAGATATAGAAGCAAGTTTACCTCCGGGAACGACTTTAGCCTATCTCCCCAATCTAGGGAATGTAAAACTTAGACTTACCACAACGGTTAACGAAGATTCAGCAAAAGCTATAGCTAATTTAAGTGCAATTCAATCTGAAATTAGTCAACGAATAGCTCAACATGTATATAGCTTTAATGAAAATGAATCTTTAGCTAAATGTGTCGGAGATTTATTGATTAAAAAGAAAATGACGCTTTCAACTGCCGAAAGTTGTACAGGAGGATATATCTCGCATTTAATTACTTCCATACCGGGAAGTTCGGCATATTTTGAAGGCGCAATAACGGCCTACAGTTATGACTTTAAAGAAAAGTTGCTAGGGGTTAGTAATAAAACCTTGAATACCTACGGAGCTGTAAGTGAAGAAACTATTCAAGAGATGACCCGTGGTCTCCTGAAGAAATTAGGCACTAATTATGGTATTGCAGTAAGTGGAATAGCTGGACCTGGGGGTGGCACACCCGATAAGCCAGTAGGGACAGTATGGATTGCAGTAGGCAATAAAAACGAAGTGAAAGCCAAATGTTTTTCACTGACTAATCAACGGGAATATAATATAAAAATTAGCGCTCAAATCGCCCTAAATATGCTCAGAAATTTTATCCTGGAGAATGAGTCTTAATTTTTAGGATTTCGTATCTTTACTAAACCATTCAAACCCTTTTAAGCTATGTTAGAGAATAAAAAACCATATGATCTGCCTGCAAATAAATTGATTCAAGAGTATGATAAATATTCAGTCGATGACCATGAAGTATGGAACATTCTTTATTCACGTCAAATGGTTGAACTTAAAGAAAACGCCACCAAGGATTTTTTTAAAGGACTGAAATTATGTGGATTTGAAAGTAACAAAATTCCTCAAATAAAAGCGGTCAATGGAAACTTAATAAAAGCTACAGGTTGGAGAACATATGTAGTGCCTGGTTTGATAGCGGACAAACCTTTTTTTCAATATTTAGCGAATAGAAGATTTCCTGTTACCACATGGATAAGAAAAAAGAATGAGTTAGAGTATTTGGAAGAGCCCGATATGTTTCATGATGTTTTTGCCCACGTTCCCCTGTTAAGTATTCAAAGTTTCGTTGATTTTGTTCAAGGTTTGGCTAAAATTGCTTTAAAACATATTGAAAACCCTCATGCGGTTGAAATGATCAGCAGATTATATTGGTTCACCGTTGAGTTTGGCCTTATCAATGAAGAAGGACAGATAAAAATATACGGAGCTGGAATATTATCTTCCATTGGAGAATCTGATTTTGCAGTGCATGACAAAGATGTTCCGAGGCACCCTTATGATGTGCGTCATATTGTGCAAACACCTTTCTACAAACATGATTTTCAAAAACAATATTTTGTTATTGACAGCTATGAGCAATTGTATGAAAGTTTAAAGCACATAGAGGATATTCTTGTTGAAGAACTTGAAGTAAGCTAATTACCCCTAATACAAGAATTTAGCCTTTTGGATCGACTTGAATACAAATTGAGAATTAAATGCTTGGATCACTAAAACTATCAAAGGCTCATATAATGATTTTAAGGTGCTGGGCATACTTGTTTATTTGCCTAAGACTTTTCATATAAAATAAACTGCACAGCAACAATTTATCGACAGATTTGTTAACTTAATGAAATGATTAAAGACCAGTGGTACATTGCCTGCTTCGATAAGGAGTTAAAAGAAAATAAGCTGCTTAAACGTAAAATAGTAGGAGAAGAAATTGTTCTTTTTAAGAATACGGAAGGAAAGGTTTCTGCGCTTGAAGATCGTTGCTGCCATCGAAACGTTCATCTTTCAAATGGCGAAGTTCACGAGGGTAAGCTAAAATGCGGTTATCATGGCTGGGAGTTTAACACTTCTGGTAAATGCGTCCATATTCCTATGTTGGAGGATAATCAAAGCATACCAAGCTCTGCTTGTGTAAAAGCATACCCTATACAATATAAGTACAAAGCTTACTGGGTTTACTTTGGTGAAGAAAGTAAAAGACAAGATGCTGTTTTACCCGAAATGCCCGAATTAGACAACTACCCATATGTCTTTAATAGACATACACTAAAAGCAAACATTAAGTTGGTCGCTGAGAGCTTGTTTGACGCCCAACACATCAATCATGTGCATAAGCACAGTATAAACACCCTGCTGGGTAAACTAAGGGAACCTAAAACGGAATATAGCATAGAAATAAAGGATAAAAGCCTTCATGGTAGTTATCAGCGTATAAACAACAGTAATTTATTCGAAAAATTATATTTTGGTTGGGAGAAACATATTCAAACCAAATTTGCATTCTGGTATCCACACAGTAGCATGTTAGACTCTTATTTTCCTAAACATATGCACTTCCCAGCTAGACGATTAATCATTTATGAGCATTTTTATGAAATAGATGAAAATGAGCTGATGATGATTCAAATTACAGCCTGGAAAAATATTTTTCGTTTTAACCCTCCCTTTGCAAAGTGGTTTATGAAAAGAAAAAGCGACCAGATTGTTGAAGAAGATATTGTTTTTCTAGAAAGCAACAGGCACTGGCATGACAAAGAAAAATTAACTGATTTAATTATAAAGGGAGACGAACCCACAATCAGCTTTATGCAGTTGTGGAACAAAAACTTCAACAGAAGCCATGAGAAATTGGATTAAGAAAAGATTACAAAACTATAAAGTCCCTTTAAGCACTGTAGATTTCTCAAAAGCAGAGAAATTGACCAGTGAAAGAAAAGTGGCCATCATCGGAGGAGGAATTGCCGGCATTTCAAGTGCTTCAGCCTTAGCAGAAAAAGGCTTTGATGTGCACCTGTTTGAAAAAGCTAGTTTCCTTGGAGGTAAAGTTGGTTCTTGGGAGTTTGAATCCAATGGGGAAACCCTTCGGACTGAGCACGGGTTTCATGCATTCTTCCGTCAATATTTTAATTTATTGGAATTCCTAAAACAAATTGGCGCTCACAAGCACCTTATTCCAATTGATGACTATGTCTTACTTTTTGAAAACAACCAAAAACAAGGATTCAAAGATGTAGAGACCACTCCTGGACTGAATGTTCTTGATTTAAAGAAGTACGGAGTTTTTAACTGGTTAACCCTTATAAGTCCATTTAGTATGCCTTTCTTAGGTTTACTTCAATTTGATTTCAATACGACTTTTAAGAAGTTTGATGAAGAAAATTTCGCACAATTTGCCAAACGAACATTTATGCCTAAAAAAATGCGCCTGGTATTTAACTCTTTTGCTCGCGCCTTTTTTGCAGAACCCGAAAATATGTCAATGGCGGAATTAATCAAGGGTTTTCACTTCTATTTTCTAAGCAATGATAAAGGCTTAATTTATGATGTGTTAGACAGTGATTTCCAAACTAGCTTCATTGATTATTGCATCACTTTTATGGAGGAAAAAGGAGTGACAATACACTTAAACCAAGGCCTGGATAAAATAATATACAAGGATTCAAAGTTTGACTTGATGGGTGAAGAATACGACTATTGTATCATGGCAACAGATGTAAATGCTACGAAGCATATTATAGGAAACTCCATAGGTCTTGAATCATTTGATACTTTAAACCGTCAAGCTGCTGGCTTGAACAATTCTGGTCATTATGCAGTAATCCGCTTGTGGACAGATAAATTTGAAGCGGATCAAAGTCTGCCTTTCTTCATTTTCACGGATAGATTAAAATGTCTAGATAGCGTAACCCTTTACCATAAGATGGAAAAAGAATCTACTGCTTGGAGTGAAAAAAATAATGGTGGCATCTTCGAATTGCACAGTTATGCTGTTCCTAAGGGAATGGATAAAGAGACTTGTCGAAAAGAGTTAATCAATGAAATGTATCACTACTTCCCTGAACTTAAAGGAGTTAAAATTGTGCATGAATACTATCAATTTAGAAATGATTTCTCTGCCTTCCATACCGGTTTATATAAAGAACGGCCTACAGTTAAAACAGAAGTTCCAGAGTTATTTTATGCAGGTGACTGGGTAAAAATGGATAATTGCGCGATGTTAATGGAGGGGGCATATGTATCAGGAGTGCTCGCAGCCAACCACATACTTCAAAATGAAGGTGTTCAAGAAAAGGAATTGGTGCAAGTGCCTACTAAAGGTTTATTAGCATGAAGATAGATAGCCATTATTATTATTTATTAGCTTTGGTGGGGAGTATCTTCTTTCCTTTGATATTGAGTTTTGATAAAAAAGTGAATTTCAAACAGCACTTTCCTTCCTTGTTAAAAAGCGTGCCCCTGGTGGCTTCCTTATTTATTATCGGGGATATTTTATACACCCATTTAGGTATTTGGGGATTCAGTGAAAAGTATCACCTAAAACCTGAATTTTTCAATTTACCTTATGAAGAGCTTGGATTCTTCTTCATCATTCCATTCGCATGTGTCTTTCTTTATGAAGTGACATTAAGTTATTTCAAACTTAAAGCGTCGAGATATTTTAATCGAGGCTTATTGGTTTTCGCCTTAGTTTTTGCATTACTCGCTTTGATTTTTACTGAACGGCTTTATACAACCGCAACATACAGTTTTACTGCATTAATCCTTATTTACATCAGCTTTAAAAATCCTGATAATATGGTCTACCTTATGTTTGCATTTTTACTCTCTATACTACCATTTATCTTGGTCAATGGATTTCTTACAGGTATGTTTACCGATAGCCCAATCGTGTGGTATAATGATGCTGAAAATTTAGGTACTCGAATATTTACAATCCCTATCGAAGATTTTTCATATTCCTTTAATCTGATATCCCTAAACATTTTAGTTTTCGAGTACTTCAAAACAAAGTGAAAACTTTACGATTTAAAATAAACCCACAAAAATTGATTAATTTTAAATAATAACTTAACAGATATGAAAAAAGTATTTACCCTTATTGGAGCCCTATTTAGTGCGAGTATTTTACTTGCTCAAGGCATTCAATTTTTTGAAGGAAGTTTTAAGGAAGCCCTAGTAAGAGCTAACAAAGAAAATAAGCTTGTTTTCGTTGATGCGTATGCCACTTGGTGCGGTCCCTGCAAATTAATGACAAAAGATGTGTTTTCGGATGAAAAAGTTGCCGAATTCTACAATAAGAATTTCATTAATATGAAAATTGATCAAGAAGCTGGTGAAGGAATTCAATTTGCAAAGGACTACAAGGTTAATCTATTCCCTACTTTGCTGTATATCGATTCAAAAGGCACGCTAGCGCATAAATCCTATGGATATCATGAGCCAATTGAATTTATAAGCCTAGGGAGAAATGCAATCCATCCTGAAACGCAACTGTTAAGTCTACAAATACAGTATCTGGACAAAGGAGGAATGAAGTCCAAGCATCTAAGAAACCTAGTAGATGCTTTAAGCATAGCCAGATTGCCTTATAACGAAGTGCTTGATACCTATATAACCAATGAATCCTTGGAAGATCCTGACATGATTCGCTTTATTGTGGATTATTTCCCAAGTACCGTTAACTGCGAAGTATTTCAATATATCACAAGTAATAAAGAATTGATACTTAAAATTACTCAAGATAGTGATGGGTTAAACAAAAAAATAAATGCAACACTGCATACTTTTTTAAAAGAACAAGGTGAGTCAGATGAAAAAAATATTCTAGCTACTTTTAAGCAATATTTTCCAGAATCTTGTAAGATAGAAGCTGAAAGATTCAATATTAATCGTTTAAAAGAGAGTGCAGATAAGGAGGACCAACTCAACTACCTATATCGTAAAGTAGGATTTTTGTTAGAACACGGAACGGAATCTTGGGAAGAATTAAATGCCATAGCTTGGAAAATTTATGAAGACTCTGAAGACATGAAACTTTTATCAAAAGCGCAAGAGTTAGCTAAAAATTCATTGGATATAGATTATAATTTTTACAACGTGGATACTTACACGTGGATATGCGTTAAACTTGGTGAAATCGATACCGCCTCTAAATATGCTGAAAAGGCTTTATTCCTAGGGATGAAACAGGACGCAGATGTTACTCAACTTGAGGATTTTTTAAAATCATTAGCTGATAAGTAAGTGAAGAATTTATTCACGGGGAACGAAAACATAATAAAAAGACCTGATCCACTATTATGAACCAAGACCTTTTTATTTGAGTAAAATTACTTACAGTGCACCAATGACACTTCTACAGTAAGTATTTGCAAGTACATAAATTTTTTCAATATC
>TARA_B110000459_G_scaffold84218_1_pt1 | contig 10462 bp, 10 predicted proteins | sample TARA_B110000459 | Tara Oceans TARA_B110000459 (sample SAMEA4398296) | marine metagenome | biome: Polar Biome; feature: [SRF] surface water layer (ENVO:00010504); material: water (ENVO:00002006), including particulate matter (ENVO:01000060) such as... | depth 5 m | reverse complement strand
CATGTGTATAATAGTTTAGCCCAATATGAGCAAATACAGCATCCATTCCCATTATTTTAGATTTCTCATAATGACTAAGCAAGTAGTAGGTTGTGTATTTAAATAATTCATCATTCGCTTTTGCTTTTCCAATTAGAACATCTATTTCTTTATTAACTGAATCAGGATTAGGGTAGACGATGCTTTTAAAAAACTTTTCTATTTTATTATGATAGAGTGGAGTGTTATTAATTCTGTCATCAGAAAAATCAATATCATCAAAATAATGGTTTTTATAATGCTCGTACTTCAAGAGTCTTTTTATTGAATCGTTCTTAACTTCATTGAACTCTGGAATTTTTGACTCATTCATTGCTATAAAGAAAGTGCTGATAAAAAGGGAACTATTTTTTGAGATAATATCAAATCGGTAATTGCTTATTGCAACTCCAATATCCGCTAATTCTTGATTTATTTCTTTTTTTTCTTTTTTTGAAGTTCCCTTTTCCTCAAGTTTATTACGCATAGGTATAGAACTCTTTTGTTTAGCAGAAAGAAACTTTAAATAATCAAAAAACAATTTGTTTTCAGTTGATTTCTTAACGGTCATTTTACCAATATAATCTAAGGTGTCAGTTTCTAAGTCAATAGTATTTTCATCGTTAATAATCAATTCAAATAGGCGTTCTCCGCCAGTATAAACAGTGTATAAACCACCTTTTGGTTTTTCATCTTTTGTAAAAATAACAACACCTTCTTTATTAAACTGAGCAGTATCGTTATAATACATTTTGCTTCCATAATAATTTAAGAGATAGCAAGTTGAGTCTTGCATTCCATTAATTTTCATTTTTAATTTAAAGGGTTTATCCTGAGAAAAACCACTTAAAGAAAAGCAAAGTATAAACAGAATAGGTAATAATTTCTTCATATTTTTGATATTAAGTAGGTTTCAAATTTACCATTTAATAGCAAAGACTAAACCAATTTAACATTCTTTTAACTTGCAAAATATCCTCATCTATATTATAATAATTGTTCCGGCAATTTTAATAGGTTTAGGAATTGCCGTTTACATATTTCAAGAACACCTTATTTTTCATCCTGAGAAGCTTTCTCTCAAGTATAAATTTATATTTGATATCCCATTTGAAGAAAAAGTATTTAATACACCAGATGACAATGTAATAAGTGCATTAATATTTAGGGCGGGAAAGAGTAAAGGAATAGTGTTCTATCACCACGGTAATGCAGGTAGTTTAGATTCGTGGGGAAAAAAAGCGATAGATTTTACAAATAAAGGGTATGATGTTTTAATGTATGATTACCGTGGTTATGGTAAAAGTACAGGGAATGTTAAAAATGAAAAAATGCTTTACGCAGATGCGACTTTAATTTATAAAGAATTGCTTTATGACTATAAAGAACGAGATATCATTGTTTATGGAACTTCTTTAGGATCTGGAATTGCAAGTTATATTGCCTACAATAATCATCCAAGTAAATTGATTTTAGAAACACCTTACTATAATTTTTATAATGTAGCTAAATTTCATTATCCATATTTACCAAACTCTCTTTTATTACATTATCAATTTAAAACCAACCAGTTTTTAAGAAAAATTAAAGGAAATGTTTACTTGTTTCATGGAACGGAAGATGAGATGATACCTTTTAGTTCGAGTGAACGTCTTGTAAAATTATCAGGCAACATCACGTTGTTTACCATAAAAGATGGTTCACACAATAACCTAAATACGTTTAGTTATTATCATCAGTGCTTAGCGGATATCTTGGAATAAATTGCTAAAATAGTTATCTAAGAATATAGAATTTAAGTTAGCAGACAGCTGAGTGTTTTAGTGCTCTTACTTTAACTAAATAATTTATAAAACGAATTGTTTCGTTATTAAACGCCTCTGGTTGCTCTACATTTACAACATGTCCACAGTTGTCAATAATAAAAAGGGTAGAGGTAATATGCTTTGAAATAATATTTTTAATAGAAGGTAAAAACAAGTGATCTTCAGAACCCATAATATAGAACGTAGGGATTTTAATATCTTTTGTTCTGAAAAAACGCAATAATGGATTGATTTCAGAAGTTAATTTAAACCAACGTAGAAACTCTTTTTGGTATAATTTTTTTGCTTCGTTCACAAATAATAATCGAGATTTTTCATGGTTTTTCTTTGGCATAATTATAAACGCAAATAGTTTGTAAAGTATCATATATGGTACTACCGATTTAAACAGATTACCAACTTTCATAAGTATCTGAGAGCGAAAATTCAACTTTATAATTGCTCCTCCCATAATCATACTCTGTACTAAATGAGGCTTTTTTTCTGCTAGATTTCTAATCAAAATTGTGCCTAAAGAAATACCAATAAAGTGAGATTTTTGTATTTCTAAATGATTGACAACTTCAACAATATCATTGGTAATAGAATCAAAAGTATATTTAGTGTTGAAAGTGTTTTTTAATGTTTGCTTACTATTTCCATGACCACGGAGGTCTAATATTAAAATATTAAAGTGTTTTGTAAAATCTCTTACTTGCTTGAACCAAATAGAACTGCTTCCTCCAGCTCCATGAACAAAAGTGACCCATTCTTTAGAGGTTTTATGTGGGTAGGAATAATAGTTTAACAAATGTTTTTCTTAAGAATAAAACGAAATACAAAAGTAATGTATTTAATGTTGTTGTTTTATGGCTTTTTGTGTTTCCATCGTCTATGAGACCATAACCAAATTTCTGGTTGTTCTTTTATGTCTTGTTCTAGGCGATTGGTATGCATTTCAGAAATCTCTCCTGTTTTAGTTTGGGATGGATTATCACACAATAACTCTGGAGTTATTTCATAGAAACCTCGTTTAGGTTGTCTTATACTAAAGTAAATAATAGGGTAGTTGAGTTTTTTAGCTATAATTTCTGTGCCCCAAAAAATAGGTGTTTCTTGATTTAAAAAGGTGGTCCAGTAAGCGTTATTCTTTTGTGGTGTTTGATCAGCAATAAAAAGGGTCGCGTTTAATTCTTTTGTATCTTTTAGTTTAATCATTGTCCTAAAAGTATCATTCATTGCAATTACTTTATTGTTAAAACGAATTCTTTTATGTCTTATTAAGCGATCAAAATACTTGTTAGATAAGGGTTTAAAAATAGTGTATAATTGATAGTTAGTGTGCGTAGAAATTGCTGCACCACCAAGTTCAAAACTTCCCATATGTCCCATAACAAAAATGAGTTTCTTATTTTCTTTATAATACTTATCGAGTATTTCGGTATTCGTAAAATGGCATCGTTTTATTGCTGCTGCTCTGCTGATGGTTATTGATTTTATAGTTTCAACCATCCAATCACAAAAGAAAACATAAAACTGTTTTGTGATTTTAGCAATTTCTTTATCTGTTTTTTCAGGGAAAGAATTTTTTAGATTTTGCGCCACTATATTTTTACGATACCCCAGGAGTTTATAAATAAAGAAATACAATAAATCGGAAACGCGGTAAAGCAACCAGAAAGGTAATATCGAAATAAGGTATATAAAAGGGAGCGATATGTAATAAACTATTGCTTGCATCGGAACAAAGCTAACTATTTTTTAAGAGTTGTAACATGCTCTTAATGTTGTTTTATATAAGGATTAGAGTTTTGGCACAAGTTTTGAATAAGTGCTGTTATGTTTAACTAAATTATAGGAGGATTTATTATGAGAAATTTATTATTTACATTCGTTTTATCAATAGGAAGTGGTTTTTTATTTGCTCACCATAATTCTAATGGAGCTGCAAACAACTCAGATTTAAATATTAAGATGTGGGATAATTCTAATTTCACCATCAAACTAGATCATAAAGTTGTTAAAAGAACTAGAAGTTTTGAGTTAAAAAATGTTAGACCAGGACGACATTATCTTGAAATAATTAAGAAAAAACGTAACAGAAATGGAAACGGTTTTTTTGTACAAACAATTTATAAAGGAAAGATAAATGTTCCATCAAAAAGAAATGTTTTTGTTAAAATTGAAGGAAAAAACCGATTGAGTTTTAAATTTTTCAAAAAAAGAAACCGAAATAACGGTCATGGAACTTATAACGTAAATCATAGTTACGGACAGGGGAATAATCTTGGAAATAATTTCGGATCAGATAATGACAATTGGGGTTTAGGTTGTAGTTCATCAAATAATAATGGTGGATACTATGGCGAAAGTAATTTTGGAAACAATGGATACGGAAACCACAATGGAACAAATATAATGAGCCAAAATATTTTTAACCAATTAGTTAGAATGTTAGGTCAAGAACATTTTGATGCTGATAGGTTGGAAATAGCGAAACAAGCAATTTCTTCAAATAAAATGAATGTAAATCAAGTATCAATAATTTTAGACAAGTTTACATTTGATAGGGCTAAGTTAGAATTTGCTAAAGTAGCTTATAGAAAAATAGTAGATAAAGAAAACTACTTTATGGTAAACAATAAGTTTACTTTCTCGAGTAGCGTTTCTGAACTGAATAACTATATCTTAAACGCTTAATTTATTGCAATAAAAAAGCCTTCCGAAGGAAACCGGAAGGCTTTTTTTGTAATGGTGGGATATAGCTTAAACTACTTTTACGTTTACTGCATTTAATCCTTTTCTTCCATCTTGTAATTCGAATTCAACTTCGTCACCTTCGTTAATTTCATCAATTAAACCACTAACGTGTACAAAATATTCTGTTCCGTCTTCTGCATCAACAACAAATCCAAATCCTTTTGTTCCGTTGAAAAATTTTACTGTTCCTTTTTTCATTGTAATAGATTATAATTTTTAAAAATCAAATATAGTAAATAGAATTGACATCTATAACAAAAGTTATTTCTCAATAATTTTAAATGCTGTTATTTGTTGGATTTAACTTAATTGGTTATTTGTAATAGCATTTTCGTAATCCTTTAATTCACACTATACAGAACCTCTATCTAAATAAGCTTTTAAAGAATGAAATAATTTAATTATTAAGAATCTAATTCAATTCATAATTATCATATTAAATGAATAATTTTGAAGACAATGAATTTGACCACCATTACCTTAAAATATTCTTGTGATTACTTCATAAAAGAATTACAAGATACTTATGATGCAGCTGAATTAATTCAAATTCGGCAAATTTCTTTTTTTCATTTTTTTGGATGGAGCAGAACCGATTTAGTACTCAACCAAGATGATATTGTTTCAGAAGAAGATATAAAGAAGATTGTTGAACTAATAGCAATGTTAAAAACGAACAAACCGTTAGCTCAAATTATAGGTGAATGGGAATTTTATGGCTTGGCTTTTAAAATTAATGAGCATACACTAATTCCACGACCAGAAACCGAAGAATTGATTCAGTTGATTGTATCCGAAAATAACAATCTAAAGAATTGTAACATTCTTGATATTGGTACCGGAACGGGGTGTATCGCTATTGCATTAAAAAGTGAAATGGAAGAGGCTAATATTACAGCTTTTGATGTTTCTGAAGAAGCATTAAAAATTGCAACAGAAAATGCCAAACATAACGACTTAAATGTAACGTTTAATCAGGTAAATATTTTGGATTGGAAAAACCTAGAATTAGTTAAAAAATACAATATAATTGTAAGTAACCCCCCTTATATACCAGAAAAAGAGAGAGGTTTAATGCATCAAAATGTATTGGATTTTGAACCTGATTTAGCCCTGTTTGTTGATGATGAAGAGCCTTTAATTTTTTACGAAACAATAGCAGAGTTTGCTTTGAAAAATTTAAAGACAGACGGTAAACTTTATTTTGAAATAAATGAGAATTACGGCCAAGCCACCAAACAACTTTTACTTGATAAAAATTTTAATAACGTTTGTATTATTAAAGATATAAATGGGAAAGATAGAATAGTAAAGGCTATTCTTTAGTAGTTATTTTAGATCCATATTCTTCTTTAAAATCTTCTATTCCAACATAAGTTCTATGGTCACCATAAACTCTAGAAAAGAAGATGTCAAAAAACACACCGTCTGTCACTTTTAATGTGATTTGAACAAACTTTTCATATTCTACAGATTTTAGGTTTTCATTACAATGCGGGCATAAAAAATCAACAACTTCATGTTTCTGAAAATCTATTTCAGGTTCGCATGTTAAATTGTATGAGTGTGGTTTAGGGTCTAAAAAAATTTTAGTATTTGATTTGTTAGCTCTATAGATATTGAGAATTACTTTATTGTTCTCGTTTAATTTTCCCTTGCACTTAGGACAATAATAATCATATTGATTAATCATAGAGATAGTAAATAAAGTTTATAAAATAATTATGTTGTAAAAGGGTATTTTAATTAAAAAGGGGTCTTTTACTCAAAACTTACTATGTTCTACGGAGAATAAGATTGTTTGGTTACATTAAACTAGGAAATATTATAGTTAATTTTATATTTCATTTACTTTTGAATTATGAAATTAGATATTTTAGCCATAGGAGTTCATCCAGATGATATAGAATTAGGTTGTGGAGGTACAATTTTAAAACACATAGCTGTAGGTAAAAAAGTGGGTGTTTTAGATTTGACACATGGGGATTTAGGTAGTAGAGGCAGTGGAGAATTAAGATTAGTAGAGGCCGAAAATTCAGCAAAAATATTAGGGCTTTCTGCTCGAGAAAATTTAGGTTTTGCTGATGGGTTTTTTAGAAATACAAAAGAAAATCAAATTGAAATAATTAAAATTTTAAGAAAATACCAGCCAGATGTAGTGTTGTGTAATGCTCCAAAGGATAGACATCCAGATCATGGTAGAGCCTCAGAAATGGTTTCTGAAGCGTGTTTTTATTCTGGATTAGTTAGAATAGAAACAGAGTTGGATGGGACTAGTCAATCGTTATGGAGACCAAAATCTGTTTACCATTATATTCAAGATAGATTTTTAAAACCAGATTTTGTTGTTGATGTATCAGATTTTGTAGATCAAAAGATTGAAGCGATTATGGCATTTAGCTCACAATTTTATAATCCAGCATCAGAACTACCAGAAACACCAATTTCGAGTAAAAAGTTTATGGATTTTATAAAAGCGCGTATGGCAAATTTTGCTAGAGATATTAGTACCGATTATGCTGAAGGTTTTACTGTGGATAGAACGATAGGTATAGAAGATATTACGCAGTTAAAATAACTAATCTAATTGGCTTAGATGTTTTCTAAAAGCAGCGTAAGCAACTATTCCTGCAATCCAAAGTAATAAGCTTGTAGAGTAAGCAGCTCCAATTATTCCATACTTTTCAATTAAGAAATAGTTTAAAATAACATCTATAATTAAGATGCATATAGATATTGACGCACTAGTTTTTGCCCAACCAATAGCATCTAAAAGATTACCAAATAACCCTCTAAAAACAAATGCCCCAATAATCCCAATTCCGAAAACAGGAATTAGATCAGCAGCCTGAACGTATTCTGTTCCAAATAAGGACATTAATTGTTTAGAAAATAGCGTTAATAATGCAGCAAGTACAATTGAAATCACTGTAAATATTTTCATATAATTAGCTACATATTTTTTAAGATATGCTTTGTTTTTATAGTTCTGCGTCAATTTTACAAGATCTGTTTTCATTACTCCGGCAGGAATAAAAAGTAATGCAAAGGGTATTAAACTAGCCGCTTTGTAATACGCTATATCTTTAGGGTCATGCATTAAATAACCTATGGTTAAAATGTCGATTGAAAAAATAAGTTGAGAAGTTAAACCGCCTAAACTGGTAAAGAAGCCATACGACCATAAAGATTTTTTATAGGCCTTTGAGTAATCATTATTTTCAATTTTAGTAAACATTCCATATCGAATAATTATATAAATTGAAATCAATAGCGGACTTATAATTAGGGAAATAAGGTATCCGTAACCACCATAAAAGTAAGTTAGAATTATACCACTAATTACAAGTACAATACTGTTACTTATTTCTAAGTAAGCAAACAATTTATTGATATGATGAATGCGGAAGTAAATTTTAACGACTTCAAAAATAAACAATGAAATAATTAAAAAACTAATCAACATTAAGTGGTTGTGGCTCTCGGGTAAAGAGCTTGTTAATACTCCTGAAAGCGCTAATACAATTACTGTTAAGAGAACAGAGGAAAGAAATCCTTTTTTAAAAACATACTTAAATAGTTGTCGTTTTTTTTGTTGAGATCCTAGGAGTGGACCGTATCTTCCTAAGCTCTGGAAAATACCAAAACCTGCAAAAGGAGCAATAAAACTAATGATGTTGTAAGCATAAGAAACTAGTCCGTATTCAACGGTACTAATTGTTTTAATTACAAATATTGAAAGTAGAAATCCTAATATTTTACTTATGATGATAGCAGTAAAAATGTAGCCTCCTTTACGGTTTTTAAGACCGTTAAGAAATGCTATAATATCGTTTACCTGTTTACTCAACTGCCTAATGTTTTTTTATAGATATCAAAAAACTGTTGTCCAACTGTTTCATAACTATATATTTCCTTCGCTCTTCCAGCTATTTTGGAAGTATCGTAAGTATTAATGTTATTGATTAAAATGTTTAAATTTTCTATTAGCGCAACTTCATCTTTAGCTTCAATTACAATTCCATTTTCGCTGTTAATCATTTCTGAAACTCCACCAACATTAGTTCCAATAACAGGTAAACCCATAGTTAAACATTCAACTATTACACAGGGTAAATTCTCGTAATTACTAAACAGTAAAAAGGCATTGTGTTTACTCATTAATTCAGCAACTTCTATTGTGGTTTTTTTTCCTTCAAATAAAATTACTCCAGTAGGAATATTCAATTGATCGACCTGTTTTTTATATTTTTCAGCGTCTCCATCACCAGCAATGGTGAGGGAGAAGTCGGTTCTGCTTTCGCTTAGTTTTTTTATAACATTAATTATACCCGTAATATTTTTGTGTTCATCCTTTAAATTTGAAAGGTGTAATAGTTGCACTTTTTCAATTTTGGTTGAAGAAATAGTAGGTTTAAAGATTTGGGTATTGACAACATTCGGAATAATTTCATATTCCTGATTAGGAGCTATTTTTTGTAAAGCTTTTTTTAAGTCATTAGAAACCGGACAAAGCATATCAGCATTTCTATTGATCTTATTTACAAAATATTGTTCTACAGTAGTAAAGTTAATAGGCTGACTATCTAATAACACAGTAAAATGCTCACTAATAATATAAGGTAGCTTATATTTATTTTTTAGATGTAAGGCAAAAAGGCCAGCAGGAAAACAAATGTTAAGGTGTACAAAGTCAATCTTACTTACTTTTTTTAATATTGATTTATAACCTAAGTTGTGTGCTTTTCTTCTAACTGATAATTTTAATATTTGGTGAAGAAGAGGGATTTTAGAAGTTACCTTTTTGTAGTAAACGATGGTTTCAGAAACATTATTGTTAAATTCAGTTTCGATAACAAAATCTTCAGTCTGTTTTCTGGCAATAATATGTAAAGCAAAAATAGTACAATGTGCAGCAACAGCTTCAGCATGTTTTTGAATAAAGTTTCCATTTTTAGGAGTTACCTTATTAGGGTACCATGAGGATAAAAATAATATGTTCAATTTCTTGCTCATTTATACATTGTAAATTTCTTCTGTCAATAAGTCTTTCATTGTTTCACGTAATAAGAACTTTTTTTGATACGGAAAATTACTTTTGGTAATTCAGTTAAGCTGATAAGTTCCCATTTTCTATTGTAGTAAGGTATAATGTTTTTCTATTCCAGCTATTCCGCACATAAGGTTGCAATGTATGAATTTTAGTAGAAAGTATTAACGAATAGGCTGACTGTTTAGTATAGCTGTAAAATAAAAAAAAGGTGACCGAAGCCACCTTTTTTATTCTAATATTTACTTTTATTCAAGTTTGGATTCCTCCACATACGTTGATTACTTGACCGTTAACATAGTTTGATAAGTCTGAAGCTAAGAATAAAGCAGTATTTGCTACATCTTCAGCAGTTCCAGCACGTTTCATCGGAATGTCTTGAATCCATCCTTTAATTACTTCAGGATCTAAGTTTTCAGTCATTTCAGTTGCAATAAAACCAGGTGCAATTGCATTACATCTAATGTTTCTTGAGCCAATTTCTTGAGCAATAGATTTAGTAAATCCGATTACACCAGCTTTAGAAGCAGAATAGTTAGATTGACCTCCATTACCTTCGATACCGACAACAGAACTCATGTTAATAATAGAACCAAAACGTTGTTTCAGTAATGTTTTTAAAGCACATTTAGTAACGTTGAAAACAGATTTTAAGTTAATGTTCATTACATCATCCCAATTCTCTTCAGACATTCTCATTAATAAACCATCACGAGTAATTCCGGCATTATTAATAATCGCATCGATTTTACCAAATTCAGTAACAACATCAGCAATAAATGCTTCAGTAGCTTTGTAATCTGCAACGTTAAATTTGTAAGCTTTAACT
>TARA_B110000459_G_scaffold532_1_pt1 | contig 10467 bp, 6 predicted proteins | sample TARA_B110000459 | Tara Oceans TARA_B110000459 (sample SAMEA4398296) | marine metagenome | biome: Polar Biome; feature: [SRF] surface water layer (ENVO:00010504); material: water (ENVO:00002006), including particulate matter (ENVO:01000060) such as... | depth 5 m | reverse complement strand
TCTCTCTAACTTTTGATCTCCTCCAAGACCTGTAACACGTCTTCCGCTCTCGATCTCGTAAACGCGCCGCCTCTCTCCATTTCGATGTACTCCACGATACCGTCTTTTACGATCATCGCGTATCGTCTACTTCGCACTCCTAAGCCTTTATCCATCAAATCGAGTTCGCACCCTAACTTTCTCGTAAAGTCGCCGCTACCGTCGCCGCACATCAGCACGGGAGCGGCGCCGACAGCCTTCCCCCACGCGTCCATGACGAACGCGTCGTTCACGGACACGCACGCGATAAGATCGCACCCGGCTTGTTTCATTTTCGCGGCTAAGTCGATAAACCCTGGTAAATGCTTATTCGTGCACGTGGGTAAGAACGCCCCGGGCACGGCGAACACGACGATCGTTTTTCCTTTCGAGCATAACTGAGACGTCTCGATCGATTGTAAGTTGCCTTCGTGATCGAAATATTGCAAGGAAGAAGTTGGAATCCGGTCGCCTTTTTTAATCAATTGTTGATGGTGTTCACGTTCGTGTTGTTGTTGTTGTTGTTTATCTTCTCGTTCGTTCGGGTACGCGACGGCTTTGGTGGAGACATCGAACACACGTCGAGAAGACGTTTTTGTCGTTTTTGTCGTCGTCAAATGCGGCGGTGACGAAAGGAAGGGACGACGACCCTTCGTCGGACGCTTTTTTTCATCCGGTGACGTAAATGTTTTTCCTCCGTCTGCTCCGCAACAACACCAACAAAGAGAAGAACAACATTGTTGTTGTTGTTGTCGTCGTCTTCTTCCAACATCATCTCCTTCTTCTCGTCCTCTTAAACGTAAACCTGTTGTAATTCTCGTCACTCCTCGAGCCGTCGGCAGAGAAGAAGCAACGACAGAAAACATTCGTTTGTTTGTTTTTTTTTGATGAAAGGGCTGCTCTGTCTCTGTCTGTCTTTTTTTGACGCAAACTCATCAGGATCTTTTTTTTTTTTGCTCTTTTTTGCTTTTTTTTTTGTGGGTTGTGTCTCAGAAAAACAAAATATCATCGTTACATTTGTACACTGAATAACGCGCGTTGTCTCTTTTGTGGTTCACTTCTTTTCAAGAATACTACTACTAATAACAATAATAAGAAGAAGAATTAAAAGTCGTAGGAATACACTCTTCGACTTCGATTCAGGCGACGACGACGATTCAAACGAAGAGGATCAGAGAGAAGAGAGAGATGTTTTATTCTTCCGAGGAAGAAGAGAAAGACGGACTTTTGATTCGAGATGTTGAAAAGAAGAAGAGGAACATTTCTTCTTCTTCTTCTTCGATGACGATGACGACCACGATGTTCGTTTTGGTTTTACTCTTCGTCACGTATGCTACTACGACTACTAGGACGAGTACTGCTACTACTGCTGCTCTCGAGAGGCCGAGGGTAAGAAGCCTGAGTAATGTTGATGCATTCGTCGCTGCTGGGAACGCGGGGGTGGATGCTTCAGGACAGGCTCTTAATACTAATACTAATACTAAAAATAATAAGAAGAAAGCGACGATATCAAAGACATCAAAAGAAATGATGAATAATAATAAAGATGATCAACAACAACAAGAACAGCAACGATTCAACCCGTTAGTTATCGTTCAACGCGACAACGAGAAAGACTATCAAGATTTGAAACGCATTCAAAAAGTCTTCCCGAATGCGAATTCAATCTTCGGCGTGAACGCCGGACAGTGGCCGCAGAACCTGGAAGACGCCGAATACGGTTTACAGCCCTTGAGGATATTCAACCGCGAGAATTTCAAGAGTCTCACGTGGAAAGTAGATGATAAGAGGAGAAATCCGGATAATTTAAAAGGCATACAGTGGATCGCGTCGATCGATGAACGCAATCCAAAGACTGGGAAGTTGGGCGACGGAAGGATGCCAATCGCGCATCACATCGGATGCATGTACGCGCACTTCAACGCGTGGCGAGCGGTGGACGATATGGCTTACGATAAAGGAAACGATAAAATCTATCCCGCTTGGATTATGGAAGCCGACGCGTACGTGGACGAGAACCAAATGAAACCGAGAATGACTCGATTACTTCAAAACGCGCCGAAAGATTACGACTTTTTGATGATGAAGAGAGAGCTCTTTTTAGGGATTTGCGGTCCAGATAGACCGGAAAATTGCAAACGGTCGGAGAATTTCATTCGTTTAGGCGCACCGGGACCGAATCAAGAACCAGTTCGAGATGGGTACGAAAGAAGAATGTATTTCTATTATTGGCCTTTGGATGGCCCGGGCGCCGGTTTGTCGTCCTACTCGATCGGTCCAGATTTTTCATATAAAGCGTTCAATTTCATCTCCCGGAAAGGAGCGGACATGATCGATGGTTTCTTATTCGGTAAGCTATGCCGAGACGACTACGTCTCCGAAGATGCCGCGAGCCCGGGGAATTTTTTGTTACCGGAAATTGGCTCCGCGTTGGTTAAACCGAGAACGAAAGAAACGAACACGAAAGACAACAAGTTGAAAGTGTTGAATTGCTATTTGCTCGGCGACGTCGAGTTGGTGAAGAAAGACGCCGACGACGAAGAGGCGTCTCTCGGTAACGACGAACAAGAGAACGTCGAAAACGAGAAAATCGACGACCCGGTGACTCTTTTCAAAGCGAAAGTGCACCAGGAAACGTCAAGAAAAGCGTCGCCCGATGACGAACAACAACAAAAAGACATCGACGTGACGATCGAAGCGAGCAAACCGACCGAGTCCTCCTCCCAAATCACCATCAAAACTGGGGATGCGTCCATTTCGCAAACCATCTCAAACAACAACGATGGCACGTTTTCCTTCGAAGTGAACGAGAAAAACGTCGACGGACAAGAAGAAGGCGAAACGAAAACGGAAAAGATCACCGTGGACACGACGCAGATGCCCGGACCTTACAACGAGCTGTTCTCGAGCGTCATGAACACCATGGCCAGTGGTGGAGGACCGTTTAATTTACTACAACAACAAGAACAACAACAAGAACAACAACAACAACAGTAGCAGTAAATGCTACTGCGTGTGCATAATGATAAGTAGCATCGACATCCTCTCCCCGATGATGTCGAGAGTTGTAATAAAAATGTATATACTACCTTCCAAAGGTCTAATAAAAATCGCCACTTTAACACACGAAAGAGAACAAAACAACAAACTCATCGTCGTTAGAAAAATACCTTTTACGAATGCCGCTTCCGTCTCGCCTCCAAGTCCGCCACGAGGGCTTATCCATCGTCATCTTAGGCGCGACTGGAGATTTAGCCTCGAAGAAACTCTTCCCGTCTTTGTTCAACCTCCACTCCGCGGGTTTTTTACCAACCAGGACTAAAATATTCGCCTCTTTGCGAAGGAAAAGCAAAACTGAAATCGAGTTCAAAACGGAATTGACGGAACACATCAACCGGGTTTGGAAACCGCCGGATGGGTCGAACGCGACGAAACCGACCAAAGGTTTGATGGAGGAGTTCTTAGAGGACGTGGAGGTGTGTTATTTGGACGAGGAGTTTCTTTCAGAGGAAGAAGAAAAGAATAAAAAGAAGACGACCGTAGTAAATGGTCGAGGCGATGGAGGAGGAGAAGAAGAAGACGAAGAAGAAGAGGACGAGGAATCGGATTCGGAATCCGGTCTTCATGGTAGTAAAGAAGTGAACGAAGAAACGATGAGACAAAATTATCGATCCATTCATTCGATAACGAAGCACATTGAATCGTGGGAGAAAGAAAACGAAGACGCGCCGGCATCGAATCGAATGTGGTATTGCTGTTTACATTCGGATTTTATCGTCGACTGCGCGAACCAAATCCACTACTTCACGAGGACGAGGAAGGTGCATTTCACGGATCACACGCAAGCGGAGATGAAGATGAAGAAGAAAGGATGGACGAGGTTAGTTCTGGAAAAGCCGTTCGGTAGAGATCGAAAGACGTGCGAAAAGCTGAACGTGAAGTTGAGCAAACGATGGCCCGAGAGCGATTTGTTCCGCATGGATAGGTATTTAGGTAAAGAAGTGATTGAGAACTTGTTGGTGATGAGGTTTGCGAATCGATTGTTATCGCCGATTTGGAATCGAGATAACGTGGCGAACGTACAGATTATATTCAAAGAACCGTACGGCGCGGAAGATCAACAAAGAGGGGATTATTTCGATAAGAATGGGATCGTTAGAGATGTCATGCAAAACCATTTGTTGCAAATTTTAGCCGTGCTGGCGATGGACGCGCCGGTATCGTTAGATCCAGAAGATATAAGAGACGCGAAGTTGAAAGTTTTGAGACAAGTGGCGATGAGTAATGATAAATTTGACGTGTTGAAAAACACCGTCGTCGCGCAATACTCGAAGTCGAAAAACGGGAAGCATTTGGGCTACATGGAGGAACGCCCGGAAAATTCGAAAACTACGCCGACGTTTATCATGGCGGTGTTGAAATTAGCCAACGATCGATGGGATGGGGTGCCATTTATTTTTAAAGCCGGGAAAGGGATGAACGAAAAGAGGTCGGAAATTAGAGTGCAGTTGAAGGAATCCCCCGGGGATGTTTTCGGGAGAGACGACGACGAATCTCGATTACACGCGGCCGGGCCGAACGAGTTTGTTTTGCGCATGCAACCGAAAGAGGAGATGTACATGAAAGTGACGATTAAAGAACCCGGGTTAGGAGTCAAACCTACGGCTTCGGAAATGGAATTGAGTTCGAGATGGAAAATGGAACAGGCGAGGAAAGATGCGTGCGGGGAAGCTCCTCGACGCGCCTACGATCGATTGATATTGGACGTCATCAACGGGAACCAATCGCATTTCGTGAGGAACGATGAACTCGAAGCCGCGTGGGCGGTGTGCGATCCGTTGGTTTCCGCGATTGAGAGCGGGTATTTGCCGATGACTACGTATTCATACGGTAGTCGAGGACCGAAAGAGGCAGACGAATTGAGAACGAGGGCTGGGCATTTACCGTCGCATTTGGTCGAGAAGGATTCGGTGCCGCTGTTGAACGCGGAATACGATACGTTGCCGGGCGAGGAGGACGGCATGACGGAATCTTTAGCGAGTAAATTATCGAACGCGGTGTACGTTTCTGAACCCGTCGTGAAAAAGAATAAGCCAGTGAATGAAGGCTACGCGTTGAGTCCGAGAGGATACCGATCCGGCGACGTGAGTCCTCAACAACAAAGGTCGCCGAGACATAGTCAAATGAATGCACGTCCCTCGACGCAATGGATTTAAGTATAGAAGTAGAGTATCGTCGATAGATGATACGCATTAGTTGCATGAATAATTTGTTTTGTGTTTATTTAGTACGTATTAATATTAGTCTAAGTCTTCCGCACTACCCGCCGCCGGTTTCGCATCTTCTTCCATCGGCGCATCCTCGCCCTCGGCCGCCGGCGCACCAGCATCGCCATCCTCCATCTCCGCGTCGCCATCGAGTTTCTCTTCCTCTTCACCCTCTTTCTTTTCTTTCTTCTCTTCCTTCTTCGGTTTCGGTTTTGGTTTTGGTCTCGATAAAATCGGCGTCGCGAAGCGCTCCAACACAGATCGTTTCTTCTCGATGTCCTCTGATTTCAACACACAATCGTCGGTTTTCTGTAAAGCGGATTGTAATTCAACTTTTTCAGCCAACCATTTTGCGGCATCGTCGCACTCTTTTTGCACTTTCTTTAAGTCTTCGGCGTCGATGTGCGCGTGCGCTTCATCGTGAGACGTTTGTTTGATCATTTGACACGAAGATTCTAAGGCGGCAATCGCGCCCGGTCGTTTGTGTTCTTCGTTGTATCTTTCTTCGATCGGGTTACCAATAGTGGATAACTCTTCGAGTTTTTTTACGTAAACACCTTTGGTCTCGTCTTCGCCGTCTTCGTACAACCAGTCTTCGGTGTTGTTCAACAACTCTTTGAACGAGGTTCTCACGTCTTCCTTGACGTAATCGAACAACTGTCCGCCTTCTTCCAACTTTGAGCGCATGGAGTACACGTACGCCTCGACCGCGTTCTTTCTCTCTTTCGTCTCTTCCATGACCTTGTCTTGCAACGCCATGTCAAATTCTTCTTGCTTGCACTTTTCGAGCACTTTGTCCGGTAAACCGCCCGTGTACGTCGATTTGATCGGCACGTCCGTTTTCTTCGTTTTCTTTTTGATCTCAATCTTAAATTTCGGTTTCGTTTCTTCTGGTTCCTCCTCCTTGGCAGCTTCCTCTTTTCCTTCCTCTTTCTGTTCTCCGTCCTCCCCACCTTCTTCGCCGCCTTCGGTTTCCATCTTTTCGCTCGCATCCCCCTCTGTCTTCTTCGGTTCTTCTTTTTTCTTCGGTTCTTCGACAATCGGCACTTGCACCTCTTCCTCGTACTCCTCCCACACTTGCGCTTCCGTGCACTCGACTAAGCCGTTCAAGTTCAATTTCACCTTCAATTTGACGTTGTGCTTGTCTTTGCCTTTCGGGACGGCCGGTAACGGTCCGATATCGAATGTACCCAACGAAGATTCCTCGGAGGATTCGTCCGTTTTCGTCGTCGCTTGCACCGTGAACTGTTTCGCTTTCAAAAACGTCATTTGTTTCGTGCTCGGAATCGGATTATATTTCTCAAACAATTCCACGTCTTTCACTTCGCCTTTCGCGTCTCCCGGCCAGGACATTTTGACCGGGAACGCGAACGCGTCGATGACGTCGAACTCGCGCACTCTAAACAACGGCGAGAGCATGGCGCCTTGCAACGCGCACCCTCTGGCCACAGATTCCGAGGCGTTCAACGTTCTCGAGATTGGCTTTTGGAAGAAATCCTCCAACGCTTTTTGAATCGATTGAATTCTCGAGGCGTTACCGACCAATTCGACCGAGGCGATGTCGGCAATGTCCAACTTGGCATCGACCACCATTTGTCGCACCGGACCCATCAAACCGTTTAACTCGTTTTGTGCCAACTCTTCCATCTTATCTCTCGTAATCATCGATCGCACATCAACGTCGTTCATGAGACACTCGATGTTAATAGGCGCTTCTGGGTTCGCCGACAATACTTTCTTAGTCTTTTCGATGGCTGATTTCAAACGAAAGCTCGCGCGGGGATTCGATTTGACGTCAATTTTGAACTTCTCCTTGAACTCCTCGCAAAAGTGGTGGAACATCGCGTTATCAAACGCGCCGCCACCTAAGTTTGTATCGTATCCAGTCGAGAGCACTTTCAAACCTTTCGAAGTGAATTCAACCACCGAACATTGCATGGCAGAGTGCCCGATATCCACAAACGCCACTCGTACCGGTTTCTCCGTGAACTCTTGCGTCTTGAAAATGCCGTACGCCAACGCCGTGGCGGTCGTTTCATGCATCAATCGCATGACGTTCAACCCACAAATGCTCGCCGCATCAATCATCGCGCGTCTTTGCACGTCATCAAAGAAAATCGGCACGGACAAAACGCAGTCGGTAATTTTAATCCCCTCGTTATCCAACTCGGCGATTCTCTTCAGATCGCTCAAAATCATCCCCAACAACTGCTCCGGCGAAAATTCTCTTTGTTTCCCCATATACTCCACGGTAACGATGATATTATCCGTCTTCTTGTCTCCCTTCACTGGATACAAGAATTCCTTGATGTCTTCTTGGACAGTTGGGTCGGAAAATTTCTTCCCGATTAAGCGTTTCAAGCACGCGACCGTATTCGTCGGTTGCATGTTGATCTTATCGCCAGCCGCGCATCCAACGAATCGTTGCCTATTTTATTATTATTATTAAGAAAAGAGAATTAATGTGGTGAGTGCGTGTTGTGATTCACGAGCGCGACGAGAGAGAAAAAGAGAAAGAGAAAGAGAGAGAAACTTTGCGAAAGAAAAACTCCTCCTCTTTTCCTCTGAACTCTGTGTCTGTTGATGATGATGCTTTGATCAAACGAAACGTCGTTTCCAAAAAAGATGAAAAAAGAAGGAAAAAAGAAGGAAGTTTCTTTTTCTTCTTTCGCCGGCTGCCTCTTGCACCTCTCTGCTTCGGTCGATTCACTCCGATCATTTTCATCATCATCAATATCATCATCAGATTCTTACTGAAACCAATGAATAATGAATACACAAACACTTTATTTCAAGTGGCTCTGATGCGCGCGCGCTGCTCGTAGAAGAAGAAAACGGCAACGAAAGTTTCGAAATTTGATCGTCTCTCTCTCGCCTCCACACTTCGACGAAACGACAAGACGATGAGAGAAAAAAAATCATCATCATCTAATATAAAAACGAAGAATACTAAACGCACTTGTCCCCAAAATTGATCAATGAAGGCGTCTCCCGTTTAGACTCTTCGTTCATGACGACATCGATGCCTTTCCGTCGCGCGAGCGCGACCACGTTCGATTTCGATCCGAAATCAATCCCAGCCACAGACATTATTTATACGTGAGATTTGATGATGATTTGTTCTTGTTTTGTGGTGTTTCTGTGACGACTGAAGTTGACTCTCTTCTCTGCTTATTAAAATGGAGAAAAACGCTTTCACATCAAAAATCACACGAGTTCTCTCCTTTTTTTTCTTTTTGGTTTGTTGTGTTTTGGCTGCTTTTTGCTTCTGAGCTTTTCTCTCTCTCTCTCTCACTCTCTCTCTCTTTACTTTTCTTCTTACACACAAAAACAACAATATGCCTATTATAATGTCTTCTAAAAGGGTGGTGCGTCGTTTACGTCGTCGTTTACGTCTTTGTCGTCCGTAAAAGTCCGTCGTCCAAAGTTTCCTTTTTCCTCTCTTTCTTCTTATATATGTATAACACACATACACATCCAATGAGGAACGCTAAAATTCTGTACTGAAAGCCATTGAAAGAGCATCGCTCTTCGTGAAACTTGAAATCATATAGTTTGTGCTATCTGAGGATATATTATGTGTGTGTGTGTGTGTATATACCGCATCGTCGCGTTTTTTCTGCTCTCACTCTGTGTGTGTTCAACAAAGTCGTCCGGAACGGAACGGTGTGTGTGTGTGTGTGTTCTAATAACTGTCAAACACCACAAAACTAACTGTCTCTCTTCCTCTTTTCCTCTTTCATCAACTCAAGCAGAATAAAAACAAAAGAGTATTCTGAAGATGGTATTCTTCGCGGCAGGTACTTCGGTTTTAGGAGTCGGGTATTTCTGGGTCGCGTTCATCGTAGCGTCTGTTTTGGGACAAGTGAACGTCCCGTTCCTTTCAAAGTTTGTGCGCGATACGGCGAAGCGAGGCAAGACGAGAGGCGTCAACTTTGAAGAAGACGACGATACATCGAAAACGAAACGAATCTTATTAAACGTTCCGCACGCGTGGTTCACGCACTTCTACGTCGTCGGTACCACTTGGAACGCGTATACTTTGTTGCGATGTATTCAATCAAAGAGAAATAGTATTGGTGTGTTTTCATTCGCGAAGGCGGTCTTAGGAGACTCGAGCGGCGAGCTTCTCGCGAGCGTCTTGTTTCAGTTTCACGTCACGCGACGGTTGATGGAATCTTTGTTCGTCAAAGTGAACAAGAAGAAGGCGCAAATGCACGCGATTGGATACGTTCTAGGTTTACTCTATTACGTGTGCGCGACTTTGAGCTTAAAAAGTAGCAACGAAGAAAAGGGAGAAAGAAAAGCCGACTTTTTTTTCGCCTCTCTTCTCTTCTTCTACGCCAATTGGAAGCAATACGAGTGCCACGTGTTACTCCGGAACGCTCGCTTACAAACCGACCGAAGAGATCAATACGCGCAAATAGATTCCGGTTTGTTCTCCTTAGTCGCCTGTCCGCACTACTTTTTCGAGTGCGTTTTGTATTTCAGCCTTTGCGTTATACTCCGGTTTTCAAAGTCGAGCGCTTTGATGTTCCTCGCGGTTTGCGGAAACTTGAGCGTAGAGGCTAAGAACCACTTGATTTGGTATCGTCGCCGAATTAAAGGCTTTCCCAGACACAGGAAAGCTATGGTGCCGTATTTGTATTAATTCTTGTTAAGTTTCTTACTAGTACAGTAGTTTGTTGTTGTTAAATAATGTTGTTAGTGATAGAGAGAGAGAGAGATATTTTCGTTTTCGGAGATAAAAAGAAAGAAAGAAAGAAAGAGACGCTTTTTCGTCGATCGACGAGATCCCCCTTTATCTTTTATCTTTTCCCTCTGTCGTCTGCATTATTATATTATTAGACAATCAACAATCAACTCCGTTATAATAAAACTCTATATTATACTATGTTAGCTTCAACCAGTGGCGGTGCGTTGTTCTCTCGTAGCACGCGTTCTCTTTCCTTTTGATGACTTTTATCTCGTCGATGATCTGTTTTCTGTCTTCTTAAAAACGAAAAGAAGAAGACAACAGTGTCATCGTCATCATCACGCCGCACTCGTCTCCAATCCAATCCCTAGAAGAAGTCCACCAGGGCGGCGTCCAAAATTTTACAACTTGACGACACGCGTTACAGAAAAGAGTACAGTATCATCCAGTCGTCGTCGTCGTCCTGCACTCGTTCTCTCTCTCTCT
>TARA_B110000459_G_scaffold151221_1_pt1 | contig 10501 bp, 6 predicted proteins | sample TARA_B110000459 | Tara Oceans TARA_B110000459 (sample SAMEA4398296) | marine metagenome | biome: Polar Biome; feature: [SRF] surface water layer (ENVO:00010504); material: water (ENVO:00002006), including particulate matter (ENVO:01000060) such as... | depth 5 m | reverse complement strand
AGGGACGTTTCCGTTGTTGGTGATGTTCACTTCAAAGCGAACAATTCTGCCTGGAGCAGAGGTCTTGACTGCGTTATCCACGGTTTCATCCATGGAGATCCTCATGTCGTAGAACTCTTGCACATAGATTGGGATTTCTTGTGTGTAACGCAGACGGGTCAAGCGTCCGCTGGCATCTGGGTATGATTCTTCAGAGAAGGTTTGGAAGACAACGGTGTAAATACCGGCTTCAACCTGATCTGGCACATTGATTTCGATGTCAAACAATTGTTCAGTGTCTCGGGACAATTCTGTCAAACTTTCACGGGGGATTTCGATGTCCCAAATGACGTCAACGCCTGCAGGGTCTGTGACACGAGCAAGGCGGAAATCATAGCGATCTGGACCGTTTCCGTAGTTGGTAACGGTGGTCGGGATGAGCATTTGTTGACCTGGGTTGACTGCAACAACCTCTTGCCCACCGATGGTGATCATGTCGTCGTCATCGATGTCAGCATCTGCTGCAAGCGAGTACACGTGATTGACGTTGGTTGAGAGGATCTTTGAGGCAGAGATCCGCGGGTAGCCTTCGAGGTAGGCCTTCAACACAACAGCTGGTCCAAGACCGGCTGATGCAAGGGTTGGTGCGCAGACCTCGACACTGACTTCGTAGGTCACATAATCGTCACCGTTAGGAATGTTCCAAGCCCGTGGGGAGTCCATTGCGATGCTGTTACCGCCTGGAGCGTTCGAGAAGTCAATGTTGACAACCCAGTTGTCCTGGCGCCATGCATCAAGAGAAATGGTGTCTGGCTTGATATCTGGTGCACCTGGGGTGGTGAACACAAGGTTGCCTGAGTCGAAGTTCTTGGTGACATCAATTGGGTAGCTCACACATTCACCTGGGTCAACGTATTCGCTGGTATCGAAAATTTCCATCACGATGTTCCCTGTGGAACGGATGGAGACGAAGATACCCAGTTCAAGGACGTCATACGTTCCTTTTTCAATCGATTTGATCGGTTCGCCTTCCGACCAACCTTTCAGATAAATCACGAACGCGCCCGGATCTTCAGATGTTGGGACGAGAACCTCGAGGTTCTTTGTCACCGACTGACCGGGGTCGAGTTCGACGCTGGTAGGGAAGTTAACAGCCCAGTTGAATGGGAGCAACCATTCTTGTTGACCTTCAAGAGTGTAAGGGTCCCAGAAGATGAACCGGTCATACACGTTTCCAGTGTTGGTGATGGTGATCGAGAAGATCGCCGTCTGGCCTTGCTCGATGTCCGCCATGCTGTGGGAGGTATCGAGGTTGATGCCATGGACAACGTCCATCAGGGTACGCGTGGTCAGATCTGACTGAATGGCTGGATCTTTGTAGGACTTAGCCGTCACTCGAATGTCCGCAAGTTGATCGCCGTCTGCCTGATAGACAGATGGGGCTCGAACGCGAATGTAGAAGCGGATGTCTTCTCCACCTTCAAGGAATATTTGCGTATCTGGCATGATTGAAGTGTGGTTGTCAGCGAAGAACAAGGTCGCTGTCCAGTTCTGAGGTACACCGGAGATGTTGAGGCCGAAGGTGTCTGCTACGAGGTCCTTTGGACCAGGTGTGGAGTTGTTCATCGACATGTTGTAGATTGTTTGTTCACCCGGTTCAATCACGTGGTAGAAGGTTTCACCTTCTTGGAATTCAACGTCGACCTGTCCAGTCAAAACGTGAGAGTAACAGATGGTGAATCGGTTGTTGTTCGCTTCTTGGCCGCACTTGTTGGTGTCAGACCAGGCGACGTGTGCACCGCTTCCAAGATCGTTGGCGAAAGCAGGCGGCATACCGATGCTTGGCTGGCTGCCTGCGTTTGGACCAAGTTTGTTGCTCGCCCACGTCGTAATCGAAGCGATTTCCCACGGGTCCAAAACGACTTCACCATCGCCGGTCAAATCGGTTGAGTTGAGGCGCGTGTAGAGGACTTCTTCACCCGCTGATGTGTTTCCGGAGTCAACCCATGCGATGTGCACGTTGTTTTGGTCATCGGTGAGAAGGGCAGGGAACACTGAATTGCCTCCATAGGGGGTGTTTCCAGAGATGCCTGAGGGGCCTTCAACTGTGGAGATGGGGGTGTCTTGGATCTTCTTGATGGCGTAGGTGGACAAACCTTCATCTGCGCCGTCCCAAACACCTGCTCCTTGCAAGCGCAGCTTGGTGTAGTAGACTTCGTAGTTGACTGCCTTTTCGAAACCGTAATCGCGTCCATCCATCCAAGCGATGTGGGTGTTGCCTTGCATGTCAACACCGATTGCTGGGTGGAAAGAGTATGCGTCATCGATGGTGACACGGGTGTCGTTGACCACGACGAGGTGGCCTTCGGAGCCGAGTCCAGTGTCTTCGGAGTAATCGCCTTGGATGATGGAGTGGCCAGTGCCTCCTGGGACCCAGGTTGCGTCGTTGTTCATCTTGCCGTATGGGTCCAAGACGGACATGTAAATCTCACGAGAGTTGTTGGTTGAGATGTAGACCATCGCTTCAACCAGGAGAGCCATTGCGTTTGCGCCACCGCTTCCAGATGGGAATTCGTAAGCTTGACCGCCAGCATCAGAAGAGCGGAGGGTGTTACCTGGGCAGTTACGGGTTTGGGTTGAAACAACGCCGTTCGGGCATTGAGCAAGATCCATGAAGTGAGATTGAATGTTTCCAGCGCCACCGTAGCCTTGTCCGTACAATCCAACAGGGATGACACCGGCAGTGAGGCAGTTGTCGTGTGCTTCTTCGATCGAAGTCAAGTCATCGGCTTGTTGTGATGGATCGCCGTCTTTTGGCCCTTCATCGGAAACAGGAATAACGATCTTGGTTGCGTTTGGGTTCCACTTGTGATCATCTTGAGTTGGTGGGTTTCCTGGAACGTAGCCGGAAGCGTCCTTCCATGAGAGGCAAGCCCAGTTCGACCCTGGGCCCCAGTCTTCACCAGAGAATCCAGAGTAGCTGTTGCCATTGTAAACAGTTGCAGGGAGGGTACGAATGCCACCGGAGTTGTCACCATCGAATTGTCCAAGAGGCGTGTTTCGTGGACCGGAGTTTTGGTTGTATCCAGCGCAGTTACCGGAACTTGCAGCACCTGGGAGGGAGGTTCCAAGCCCATAGATGGTCTCGAACACAGTCATGTTCGCTGTTTCGAGCATTGGCTTGATGCCTTGGAAGTAACCACCAGAAGCAAAGTTTCCACCGTAAACAACCGTGCAGATGTCAGCCCATTCGGAATACATCGAACCTGAGGTGTCGACGATGAAAGCGAGTTCGACCTTTCCACCGCGAGTGTCGTCCCACGCAATTTGGACGTAGTCGTTTGCATCGACCACGACGTCCGGGTGGCCTTTGTGACCGATGATTGGCGTCAACAAAGTATCATCAAACAGGGTCACAACGGATCCTGTTGATGCATCCGGCTGGAGCATGGTGTAGTAGATTTGAGGTTGATTGAAGAAACGGGACAACTCGTCATAGGAGTCTTCCCAAACAATGTGAACGTTGCCTTGACTGTCGATATCGATGGCTGGCCAGTCGCGGTTTTGGGAGCGCATGGAGACCACGTGGTCGTCGATGGCACTGATCGTACCGTCGTCGCTTGCAGAGCCATCCATAGGGGCGGCCCATGGATTGAGCACGGTGTAGACAATCTTGTGTTGGCTGGATTTGTCTGTCCACACAATGTGAAGTCGGTCGAGATCGTCGACGACCATGTCTGGGTGCCAAATCTTGTGAAGTCCTGGATTGGTGATTTGGGTGGTGTCGATGAGTGTTTCACCACGTGGTGAAATCATGGAATAGTACAGGTGGAGGTTGTTTCGGGTCCAAACCACGTGTACGTTTCCTTCACTGTCGGAAGAAACTGCGGCTTGTTGATCTGCGGCTGTTCCACCATCGACGACCTGAATTGCATCGGTGATGACAACGGTGTTTGCAGTGACGGTGACGGTTGCCATCAACAAGGTTGACAGAACTGACAGCATCATAATTGATACGAGGCTAATTGACTTTATTTTTTGACCCATGTGTACACATCCAGTGGTAAGACCATCTTTTCCTCACTGTTATGGTACTTAACCGCGCCGACCACATGTCATTTTCAGGCCTGCTGGGCTGTGTACGGAAAACGATGGGTTCAGGCCCATTCCGAAGGGTCAAAGCCTGAGCCAAATGTCGTCTTTTCATCGAATTCGACCTCGTGTTCTGTAGAGGATTCGTTTGCAGCACTTGCTGGAGCACTTTTACCGGATGTTGCGCCTTTGGCTTTGGCCCAATCATCGACGGGTCCCGGCGTGCCCACACCTGGGCCGTATGAATATTTGATTTCGTGGATGACGCCGAGTTTAGCCAACCAAAGGCGTCGCAGTGCATGCATGAATTCGTTCTTGGTAAGGCCGTCGAACCAAATTGGAAGGCTCACGTTAAACGCTTGTAACGGCCCAGATTTCTCTTTGCCATCGTGGCCCATGTGTATGCCCCAGTCGACCGCCGAGCGGATGAGTTGCAACCTGCCTTCATGGATCCATTCAAGCCACTCTTCACCGTCTTCGACCATGTGTTTGGCCATCTCTTTTTGTTGGCCTTCATCCACCCTAGTCATGCTTGAGATAGCGACGAGGTCACGGCCTTTTGGCACGACGACTGCGAACATGTGACCTTGGTTTCCCGAGGGGTACTTGATGAGGAAATGAGCTTCGGCGCGAGGGTCTTGTTGCTCTTTGACCGTAAGACGCTCTTGCTTCATCCAAGATTGAATCTGTTGGACAACAGCACTGGGGTTCATGATTAGCGGAGGAAGTTCTCTCGTTTGAACCGCACCCTTTCTCAGAGATTCATTTTTTTCATTTCAGAGTTCAAAGTAGCGAGGGCCCCTCGGATGTTTTGACGTTGAGCGCCTCGAACCGTCAGCCGGGCAATCATCCTCTTCAAGTCACACAAATCGTCCCAGAATTTGGACACGACGCGCCCGCTTAACCAGAACACTGGAAGGATCGATAAGCCGAGTCCAATGATGGCGAGTGCCTGTGAAAGGTTGCCTGTTCCAAAGGCAATGGTCCAATCGAAGCCAATGAGGTCGTGCAGAGCTTCGGCGTTGTAACATGCCCCCCACACCGCGAACGCTGACAAAATGGGCCAGAACATGAGCGAACCAAACATAGCAGCAAGGAAGTGATAGGAGGTGCGGGCGTCCAACCCTTCATCGGTCGAATCACCGAGCAGGCGCCCCATGATGATTTGACCACCGAGTGCATACAAGCACACAGGTAACATCAGCAAAGAGAATGGGAGTCGAAGCAGGGGGCTGATTGCCTTCAATGGATTGAACGAACGGAGATCGGTCCCGTTGGCATTCAAATCCCTGCCATCAAGGCCGCGATTATTGAGGAGGTTGGCAGCGGCTTTTGCCGGTGGGAGAACCGGGTGTTCAATCACCGGAACGTCCGTGTTCATGTACGAAAGATCGGAGGGTTGCACTGCATCGCGAAGCGCTCGAGCAGACAGGACTTCTTCGCGCCATGATGTGAGTGGCTGGCCTAAGCGACGTGCTTCGACATGACCCATCAAATGCAACGCATCGTATTCTGCCCAGTCAGCTGTGTTTGGCGTCAATGGCACGAGTTCAAGTCGCAGTTTGTCGCGCAGCGCCGTGACCTTTGGAGCCGGTGGTTCACTCCACTGACCGCCCTTGACGGCCTCGACCAGTTCATCTGGAATATCGTCATCAGTCAACTGCAATGGTGCGCCATATTCGACCCACTCATCGGTACGGAACAACGCACGGTCACGGAAATGCAAACCGATTGGTATGACTGCTGGAAGCGGCAGGCCTTCTGATTTGGCGATGGCTCCGGCTGCGAGAACGGTTCGCATTGGGCCGGTGCGGAAACGAAGCATGGAAGATTCGCTGTGGCTCGTTCCTTCGGGAAACAGCACGCAACCAAACCCTTGCGAAATACCCGTTGCGAGCATCAGGAGGGAGCGGCCGTTGATTTGGGTTGCTTCCTCTTCAGAGCATCCGCCTCGTAGCAGTTCTGCTTTGCGGACAACAGGTTGTACGGCCATCCGGCGAGTCCACCAACTGAGCAATGGGCGAGTGACCAAATCATGCCGGGCGCCAAGCACGAAGAAGCGAGAATGGTTCAGAGCGATGGCGAGTGGATCTTGCAAACCGTTGGTGTGCCAAGCACAGCATAGGTTCCCTCGGTCGAGCGGGAGTGTGTTGCGTCCAGAGACTTCCCTGGTACGGAATTGTGCTGCCCTCACTCGCCGTGCTATCCACCATGCGGCATGAGTCCAGAAGAAAGAGCCAGGCGTTGAGCCATCGTAATTCGGTAAGGGCGTGGACAATAATTTGCCCATTTTCATTTTTGTTGCCGACTTTGACAACACCGTCAGTGCTTCCCCGTGGTGGTCAATTGCTCCGTCATCGGCGCTTTGTGGTGGCATCATTTTAGGCACCTCTTAGGTTTGTGGCGAGAAGCCCCAGCGCCACATGGTCTGAGTCGCCCCCCATAGGTGGTGCTTGAGGCCACATGGCTTGCAACGTTTTTCCACCATCGGACTGGATCCTCGGGAGAACGTGCACGTGCACGTGGGGTACTTCTTGTCCGGCAAGTGGCCCGTCGTGGACACAAACGGTGAAGTCATCCGTTTGGAAAAAGGAAGAAAGTTGATGCTGGACGGTGGAAACACCTTCGAACAGAGCATCTCGCTCTTCTTTCGTCAAATCAGAGAGATGTTGCTTGCCGATCCGGGGGACCACCAACGTGTGGCCGGGAGTTCGAGGATAAATATCCAAGAAAGCATACCATAATTCGCCTTCAGCAACCTTGTGCGAGGGGATGTCGCCTGCTGCGATTGATTCGAACAATGTCGGCTGGCCCATGGCTGTGCGAGCGCTTGCTCCTTTTCAGTGATGCACCGGCGAACCCGTCAATTGTGCTTATTGTGGGGGAAGGACCCAGTTGCCTGTGCTGCCCTTCCGCAAACCAAGGCTGGACGTGCTTCCGGTTTGATCGACCAGTGTGTGGTGCAAGAACGCTTCATCTTGTTCTGGGAAATCGCCGCGAATGTGCATGCCACGGCTCTCTTCTCGGGCAAGTGCTGATTGTGCAGCTGCGAGTGTGAGGCGGATGCCTGCTTGAACGCGACTGATTTCGACGAGGTTGGTGTTGGCGATAAGAGAGGACTGATCGAGGTGGAGGGTTTCTGCCATGATGCTAAGTGCATCAAGGGATTCGATGCTGCTGGTAAGTGAGTGGGCGTCTCGCTTGCCGAGAAGTGCTTCTTTTGCAGCTTCTCTGAGTTTGGTCACCACCGATCCGACTCGAACGACGGTTTTTGCTTCCGAGTCGTTCATGGCGCTGTAGTCCGATTGCGCACGTGCTTCTTCTTCGAGGGCGTTCGCAGAGCCGCCATGGTTCCTGCTTTGGACCCATTCGCCAGCATGTTCTCCAGCGGCACTGCCGCCGCCAAGAGCGTCGAGAAGTTGATTGCCAGGCAGAGCCATGGCACCGTGGAAGCCTGAGCAAGACGCGTTGCCTGCTGCGTACAAACCGGTGAACCATCGGGACCAAACGCCGTTGACTGCGCGACCGTGTTCGTCAACCGGGACACCGCCGATCGAAAGGGTTGGTCGAACTTCGACACCGATGGTTTGCTTTGCCATGTCAATACCGGTGCGTTGGGCGACTAAGCGGAAGGCACCTGTCCACCATGGAGAGGCATCGCCAAGATGGCGGGCATCGAGAACGGCTTGTGTTGCGCCTTGGACGGCAGCACAGACGGAGGAGACGCTTCCATCACCAATGTCCAGTTCGGAGCCATTGGCATCGTGCAGGATTGCACCAGCGTTCAAGAGACCCGTTGACAGCACCAGCGAGGTGTCCGTCACTCCAAGAGGAGAATGACTCATAAATTCCATGTTCCGCAATGAGATCCCTGCCCGAAGTGCAAGGTCCATGCCAAGACCGATTGCACCATGGCTGACAACGCCTTCAAAGCCTTCATCGGCCAAAATGACGGCTTTTGCCTGAATTGAAAGGATTCTTCCGTTGATCATGTCGGCAACGGTCAACCCGTGAACGGTGTGGTCCGAGTGGATGAGTGAAAGTGGAAGGTGATCCCCCCGGCGAACGACGCCGTGGCGCATGCATTGTTCTTCGAGTGTCTTTTGCATTTCTCGGCCAGTTGCATCACCTGCGTCTGCAACACGTGGCTTTCCATGGCCCATAGCTTTGGTAACATGGGGGAGGCCCGTTTGGTCACGTCGGAAGTTGACACCCCAGCGTTCCATAAGATCGAGTTGGCGTATGGCGTCTGCCGTTCGTTGGGCAACGATGTCCTGGTCGGAAAGGAACGCTCCGTTGCGGATTGTATCCTCTCTGTGACCGCGATTGTTGGATTCTTGGATTGGTGCTGCAAGCCCATCTCGGCCTGTATCTGTGACGCTGCCTAGAGCGTTTACTGCAATCATTAATGTTGATGCGCCTTGCTTAGCAGCGGAAGCAGCCGCACGAAGTGCTGCTGGTCCGTCGCCTACTACTATGATGTCCCATGCTTCCATGAACCCACAACCGGTAACCCTGCCGAAGCATGACTTGTCCATAAGGTGCTCGCTTCGCCGGGTTGCTCAGCCGTTAACAAAGAAGGGAGGGCCGGCTACAAAAAAAGGGGACTGTGTGGCGGAAACCAGTTTCGCAACTCATGATACCATCTTTGGCAAAGGCAATTCACCTTTGCGCCGAGCGAGTTCTAGATTCTTGGTACGAACCTTGCTCTGACTGCCCCCACTCCGGCGCACATTAGTTCGCACAACTTGGGATTCCAGAACAATTCCATCATCGCTCCTAAGGATGATTTGAACATCTGCTGGGCCAGAGAAATGCTTGGGCCAAGCAACGCCAATCCAAAGCACTACGCCTCGTTCAAGGTAACGAGGGATCCAATCAAGAGCATCGTCTTCGGATGGATGTGAAAGGCTAACGGCATGCCGAGGTGGTGGGCATGGGCTCAATTCAAATCGGTGATCGCGTGTTTCTGGTTCACCGTTTGGCGTCAAAACTTCGACACGAACATGCCGTTCCGTGAATGTTTGATTGTTGAGAACGATAAACAGATTGCCTGCGCCACCGTGGCATGTTTCGTCCAAAGCCACGTCCATTCGCCATTCTGCTCGCAGCAGCGGTGGAGCGCCAGAGAGCAGGTCATATTGCAAGCGATCCAAGAGCAGGAAAGCACCTGGCTGCCATCCGCGTGCGTGAGCAATCAATCGTTGAAGAGTGCGCCAGTTGAAGGGGTTGTCATCATTCAAGAGCAACGTTGGAATCCGGTCGGCAACAATGAAGGTCTTGAATTCCTCAATGGCCATATCGACCCCGATTTCCTCTTCCATGTGAAGGTGAAGAATGTACAGCAAACGCTCGAGTGCTTGCTTGGAAATGTTGCCGGGAATCAAGGCTTTCTTGAATGAAATGCGCCATGCCTTCCATTCGAGGGAGAGGTCGGGATCAAGGTGGGCTACGAGAAGGTCACCCAGCACGCTGCCGAGTTGAGTGGGGTGGTGCGTTGGAGCGTGGAAGACAAGTGAAGGGAACGTGTCGCCTTGCTGACGTACGAAATCGTAAGAGAATACGGAATGGAAGGTTTGAGCGATGCCTCCTGTCATGGCGATCAAGAGGGCCAGATTCCATGCCAGTGAACTCGGCTGAAACACAGAAGCCAAGATCAGAAGGGCGAATGTCACGCCAGACAACACGCTGGCCATGAGGTTGTTTCTGCGCTGATCTCGAAGGCTTTCGAGGATGCGATCCATGCCAGGCTGGGCACGTAAAGCATGCTTCTTACCCGCTTCAACACCGCCTTGTTCACGAAGTGATATTCTCGCTTGCATGGCCTGCCAGGCAGCTTCGCCTGCAATGACACTTGGTGCAACGGCAACGACAACTGGAATGATGAGGAAAAAGATCCATCCCCCCGTCGATTCCATCAAGGAAGGTTCAAGCAAACTGATGAAGGCGAAAAGGAAAAGGAAAAATCCGTTAAGAGAGCGCCAAAGCATGAGCGATGGTTTTCGAGCGAGTTGCCCAACCATTAAGCGGCGTTTCTCAAGAATAATCCACTGGCGTTTGGTGTGCTCCAAAGGATCTTCTGCGTGCTCAAACCCTTCTCCGTAAGGGTCTGGCAGGGAGAGAATTTTCTCAAACCCTGGGCCTTTTGCGTCGCTGTTAACCATGGCCCTCATGCACGGACGGGCCGTCGTTGAATTTGGCTCTTGCCTTTCAAAAAGAGACTCGAACCTGAGTTTCAGTGATGCCTAGAGGGGGGGAGCGGACGTACCAGTCTCCGCTCCCCAAGCCCATGTGATTCAACTTGAGGCGACCATTCGCTCCGCTCATGCCTTACTCAAGGCAGGACTCATCGGAGAGGTAACCAGTCTCCTTGCCGCCTTTTCGACCGAAGTTCGGTCGAAGGTTGACCGAACATTGCCCAATGCAGAGA
>TARA_B110000459_G_scaffold12139_1_pt1 | contig 10522 bp, 8 predicted proteins | sample TARA_B110000459 | Tara Oceans TARA_B110000459 (sample SAMEA4398296) | marine metagenome | biome: Polar Biome; feature: [SRF] surface water layer (ENVO:00010504); material: water (ENVO:00002006), including particulate matter (ENVO:01000060) such as... | depth 5 m | reverse complement strand
CCCAGACGAATAAGCCGGCACCCGCAGCTGGTGGGGCATGGACCATGGCCCCCGATGCTCCGCTCAGCGACGGCGAACACACCGTTGTTGCCAGCGTGACCGATAGCGGCGGCAACGCTGGCTCCTTCACTCAAATCTTGACGGTCGATACAAAGGACCCGCTCGTAACGATTCAATCGGATACGACGAGCGACCAGTTGCCGACGATCACCGGCACAACCGACGTTGTCGGTCAGACCGTCAGCATCCACTTCTCCCAGGCCGAGCCGGCGGTTAAGTTCGTTCGCACTGCGCCGAGCCAATCTGACAAGACGTGGAACTTCACCCAGAGACTCCTCGAGGGCAACTGGACCATCGAGGCCCATGTCGTGGATTCCGCAGGCCGCACCGCTATCACAACACAGAGCCTGAGCGTTTCGAATGAGCCGAACGATGATGTGTTGACCGGTGGCCCGTTCACCGCGTATCCGCCGATCTCGGGTACTGACGCTGCGCCCGGCGCAACCGTCGTCGTGACCATCGGAGACGAAACACTGACGACGACTGTCGACGAAAATGGCAACTGGACCGTGACGCCAGTGACGCCGCTGGGCCCAGGTGTCTATGACGTACTGGTCACGATCACCGGTCTGGACGGCTCCGTCGTGGTGATCACCCGGACCGTTACTGTCGTTGCACTGCCTACTGGTGGCCCAACTGGCGACACGTTTGACACGACACCTGAAATCTCTGGTAGCGGCGCTGCGCCCGGCGCAACCGTCGTCGTGACCATCGGAGATGAAACATTGACGACGACTGTCGCCGAAGATGGCACCTGGAAAGTAACGCCAGTGACACCTTTGAGTCCAGGTGTCTATGTTGCAACGATCACGATCACTGATGCCGATGGCAACAGTGTGACGACTGGCCAGATAATTACCGTCCTTGCGTCGTCTGCTAGCGGCGCCAATCTGGTTGGGCCGATCCGTGTGTTCGATACTCGCCCCGGTCAAAGCCCGGATGCGTTGCGTTCGGTGGCGAAAAAGCAGGTTTCGGGTGGTTACGAACTCGAAGTCCAGATGACTGAACTGGATAGTTTCACTCCGACTGATGGTGTTGGAGCGGTGTCGATGAACGTCGTTTCCACCGGGTCCGGCGCTGCGGGGTATATCACCACTTACGACTGTGGTATCCGGGAATTGGTTTCTAGTGTCAACTTCTCGGCGGGGGAGACTGTTGGTAATGCCGTCATTGCTCCTGTGTCGGCAGATGGCACGGTGTGCTTCTACTCCAGCACACCGACCGACATCGTGGTTGATCTGAACGGTTGGTTCGCTATTGGCGAAGCATTCACCGCCGTCGGGCCAAGGCGTGTTTTTGATACCCGTCCCGGTCAGAGCCCGAACTCGTCACGTGTCGTTGTGAAGAGGCAGGTCTCAGGTGGGTATGAACTTGAAGTCCAGATGACTGCGCTCGGCTCGTTCGTCCCGGCGAATGGCGTTGGCGCAGTGTCGCTGAACGTCACGTCGACGGGCTCGACATCTGCGGGGTACATCACCACCTACGACTGTGGTGCTCGTGAGCTTGTCTCCAGTGTCAACTTCCCGGCTGGCGGGACTGTTGGCAACGCTGTCATTGCCCCGCTGTCTTTGAGGGGCACGGTGTGTTTCTACTCCAGCGCACCGACCGACATCGTGGTCGACATCAACGGATGGTTCGCTGCTGGCGAAGCATTCAACACGGTCGGGCCCAAGCGTGTGTTTGATACTCGCCCGGGTCAGAGCCCTGAGTCGTTGCGGGTCGTTGCTAAGAAGCAGGTGTCGCGTGCCTACGAACTCGAGGTTCAGATGACTGAACTGGGCAGGTTCACTCCGGCAGACGGGATGAGCGCAGTGTCATTGAACGTCACGTCGGTTGGATCCGGAGCGGCGGGGTACATCACTGTTTACCCATGTGGCACACGTGAGTTCGTTGCCAGCGTGAACTACCCGGCTGGCGGGATCGTTGGTAACGCCGTCATTGTTCCTGTGTCGGCAGATGGCACGGTGTGCTTCTACTCCAGCACAGCGACCGACATCGTGGTTGACATCAACGGCTGGTTCGTCGCCTAGGCCAACTGAACAGCTTCACGCCTCAACCGACATGTAGCGGCCTCGTAAACGAGGCCCTGCATGTCGGTTTTTGCGTTCTACAGACCGAAACGCCACGACGGCACGGCGGTGGCCTTGAGTGGTCCGACCGACCGCGTTCAGCGCCACCGATGCTGTCAGCCTGGTTCAGCGCCACCGATGCTGTCAGGGCCCGTAATCCCGCCGGCTTCCACCATGATTGCTTCGAGTTTGGCTTGGTGCGCAGCCGCTCGCTCGACGTGTTCGGGCCTCGTGATGAGCGACTGCAGCATCATTTCGCCATCGCGCCAGTCGTCGAACTCGTCTTGCAGAATGAAATTGATTGACCGGATCGTGGGTGCATCGGTGATTTCACTCGTGTTGTTGCGGTGGTACGTGTATGCGGCGATGAACCGAGGGATCAGCACGCGGTACACGCCGACGAGCTTCTCGATCGACAGTTCGGCAGCCTCCGGCTCGGTCATTGCCTCAATGAATCGTTCCATCGCCTCGTTGGCGGGCACGGTCAGCCGCTCGGGCTTCATCTCGCGCAGCTCGGGAAGGCGCTTGTGCCAGAGGTCGGCGTGCCATGCGTGGTGATAGCAGTGCGCTCCGAGACGCATCTTGATGTCGAGCTCGGGCACGGTGGCAATCCAGCCACCCAGCGCCTCGAACAACTTCATTTCGGTCCACTTGTAATTGCCAACGCGACGAGCGGTTTCGGCCACGTTGAAACTGCCCGGCAAATCACGCCGGTCCCACGGTGCGAACGGAGCGCGAGCGGTGCTGTCTGGATTACCAACCATCTCGCGAGAGTAGACGGGTCGGCCTGTTCGCCACGACAGTGAGGCGCGCGGTGGCCGACCAACGGTCGAAAAAGGACGACGCTGAGATCTGGCTCAGTTCGGGGCGTGGCTCGAAGCCCAGGCTGCCTCGGCAGCACCAAGATCGGTCGCTGGTGGGCCGTCGTTGGTGTATTCGAGGAGCATCCCACGCCACGGGCCGTGTGCCTCAAGCTTGCCGAGGATCGCACTCACGCCCCAGACCACCCGATCGAGAATGACGAAACTGGGCGGCAGGTTGAGTTGCTCAATGACGGGCGCGTGTGGGCCTTGGACGTCCATGATGGTGCCGAGCGTGTCGCGCATCCACTCACGTGTGAAGGTGAACTCATCGGTCAGGTAGGGCACGTACGGGCTCGACACATAGTCGTACACAAGGCCGGCATCAAGACCGTGGCCGGCCCGCAGGAATCCGGACTCCTCCATCTCATGTACGAGCAATTCGGGGTCACGGCTGACAATGATCGCGTCCATGGTCGGCTTGAGGCTTTCCCATTCACCCGGTGACCAGCGCTTCACGAGCCCGTAGTCGAGGAACGTGATGCTGCCGTCGTGATGGAACTTGTAGTTGCCCGGGTGCGGGTCGCCGTTGAAGATGCCGTACTGATGGATAGCGCGTTGAGCGAACCGCCACAGAACTTCGCCCGACCGTTGTTTTGTCTCGTTTGGTTCCTTGCGCAACTGATCGAAACTCATGCCGTCGACCCATTCGGTCGTGAGGAGACGAGTGGTTGAATACTCGGGAACCAGCTTCGGAATACGAACCCATGGATGGCCGGCAAAAAGTGCGCCGAATTCCTTCACGTTCCGCGCTTCGAGTTCGTAGTCGAGCTCTTCGCGCATCCGGCCGCGCAACTCATCGACGAGAGCGTTGACGTCGAGGCCCTTGAGCATCATTGCCGAGAACATTGCGTACATCACTTCGGCGGCGTCCAGGTCGCTTTCGATGGCTTCGTGGACGCCGGGGTACTGCACCTTGACGGCAATGGTGCGGCCGTCTGGCGTGACGGCCTGATGGACCTGTCCGATCGAGGCGGCGGCAACGGGAAGGTCAGACCATTCGCGAAAAATGCGTTCGGGTTGCTTGCCGAGGTCGCCTTCGACCACGGCGGCTGCGAGGGTCGGAGCCATCGGCGCTGCGTCGGCCTGCAGGGTGGCCAGCGCGTCTTGAGCCTCGTCGGGAAGCGCCTCGAAGATGAAGCTGATCATCTGTCCGGCCTTCATCAAGACGCCCTTCATTTCGCCGAGTTCCTTGGCGACATCCTCGGCTGTCCGGATAGCGAACTGTTCGTCCAGCGCAGCGCGGCGTTCTTGGTCGCTTGCTATACCCCGAACCTTGGTCACGGCGAACCGGGCACTGTTGCGCGCCGACATCTTCCAGATCTTCGCCGAGCGTGTCACACGGCTGGTGAGCGGTGACGACTTCGTTCGCTTGGCAACTTGCTGCGCTGCAGCGGCGAGGCCAGCAGCGAGCGTCAAAAAGCCAGCAAGCGAGGCCGCACCCTTCTTCTGCATCAGGCGGTGCTCATTGTCTGATGGATTTGCTGCATTGGTCAGCTCAGTTCATTCAGTTCAAAGGTGTCAGTGGGCTGCGTTGCTGGCAACGGTGCGGGTGAGAGGGAAGGCATCGAGGACTTCACTGGGAATGGTGTCGCCGGTGACCTCGTCGGTCCAGTAGGTGCCTTCGTTCAGCCGTTCGAGGGCGGCCTGGACGCCTTCAAGGTCGCGTTGGATTGCATCAAGATCGATGCCTGGCGCGGTGGCAACGGAAGGTTCGGCATCCGGCTCCACGCCGAAATCGTCGGGAGTGGAATTTCCAAGTTCGCTCACGGGCACGAAGCTAGCCGCGATGGCTGCAGAACTCGCCGCCGATAGGGTTCGTTGCTATGGCTTTCCCTCCTTTTGACGGTTCCGCACCCCAGCAGCAGGACTTTCCTGCCGCACCCGAGATGGGTATCGACGCAACGAAGCGGTATACCGCAAAGATCACCACGACGCTCGGTGAGATCGTCGTCGCACTCGACGCCGTCAAGGCACCGAAGACGGTCAACAACTTTGTCTTCCTTGCTCTGAACCATTACTACGACGGCGTGGTCTTCCACCGGATCATCAACGGCTTCATGTGCCAGGGCGGCGACCCCACCGGCACCGGTCGTGGTGGCCCCGGTTACAAGTTCGCTGATGAGCTCCCCAAGCCGCGTGAGTACCAGGTTGGTTCGCTGGCCATGGCGAACTCCGGCCCAAACACCAACGGCTCGCAGTTCTTCATCGTGTCGGGCGCATCTGGCGTCGGCTTGCCCCCGCAGTACAGCCTCTTCGGCCAGGTCGTCAAGGGCCTCGACATCGTCGACACGATGCAGAACGTCAAGACCGACCGCAGTGATCGTCCCAACGATGATGTCATCATCCAGGGTGTCGAAATCACTGTCGCCGAAGACTGATTGCACCCACCGTTTCAGTTGGGGTTTCAGTTGGGGTTTCAGTTGGGGTCAGACCCCAACTGAAACGGTGGTGGGCATTGGAGCTGCGCGATAATCGCTTGGTGACTCAGCTCTCGAACGCTCAGGCTCGCCGGATTGCGCTGGGGGCGCAGGGGTTCAATAACCCCCGGCCCGCCGGTCGTGTTGATCGCCGCCATCTGCGCAAGCTCGTCGAACAGATGGGCGTCATTCAGATCGACTCGGTCAATGTTTTGGTCCGCAGTCAGGAGTTGCCGCTTTTCGCACGGCTCGGCCCGCACCCCAGATCACTGATTTGGGATGCGTCGGCCGCCGGCGAACTCTTCGAGTACTGGGTGCATGTGGCGTCACACGCACCGGTTGCGTTACACCCGTTGATGCGCTGGCGGATGGACGACGGGCACGGGTGGAATGCCGTCGACAAGCTCGAAGCCCGCCGCCCTGGCTACCTCGATGAGGTGCTCGATCGGATCCGTGTCGACGGCCCGGTGATGTCTGGCGACCTCGACCAGCGCGTTGGCAAGAAGGGCCCGTGGTGGGACTGGGACGACGGCAAACTTGCTCTCGAGGTTTTGTTTCACCGGGGCCAGGTAACGGGCGTGCGCCGTCAGAACGATTTCGCACGCGTGTATGACCTGACCGAGAACGTGATTCCGGCTGAGATTCTCGCGCTGCCCACACCCTCGCCCGACGAGGCTCACAAGGAGCTACTCGTCCTCGCTGCGCACCACCACGGCGTCGGCACGCTCGACGATCTCGCCGACTACTACCGGCTAAAAATGTCGAGGTCGCGTCCGCTCATGAACGAGTTGATCGAAGACGGCCGGCTGCTCCAGGTCGAAGTCGAAGGCTGGAGCATGCCGGCGTACCTCCATCCCGCAGCGCAGCGTCCACGTCGGATCTCGGCACGTGCGCTGCTCAGCCCGTTCGACCCAGTGGTCTGGTATCGCGATCGAGCCGAACGGCTTTTCGGGTTCCACTATCGCATCGAGATCTATGTTCCGGAGCCCAAGCGGCGGTACGGGTACTACGTGCTGCCATTCCTGCTGGGTGACGAACTGGTTGGACGCATCGATCTGAAAGCCGACCGCAAAGCCGGTCAGCTTCTCGTGCAAGGCAGTTACGGCGAGCCAGGGATCAACGAGGGGTACGTCGCGGCCGAGCTGGCCAGCGAACTTCGCCTGATGGCGGACTGGTTGGAGTTGGATGGCGGTGTTGTCGCGAAGCCGAAGGGCGACCTGTCGAAGGCGCTTGCTGCAGCGATGCTGTCGTTTGCGTGATTTGTTTGCGTATCAGATGAGCAAACAAATCACGAGAAGTGCCTACGGCGCGGGCAGGGCCCAGCGCAGCGCTCGAGTGATCACATCGCCGACCGCTCGCCCCGCTGTCGCCTCGGTGACCGGGAGCCAGGGGAGTCGCAGCGGCCAACGAGTCCAGGCTGGCATCAGCGAGACAGCAGCGGCGCAGATCAGGCCGTACGGAACGCGACCGGCGGCGGGGAGCGGTGGCTGGATGAGCAGATAGCGGGCAGCGTCTCGTGCTGCACGCGACCCTGCGAGTTCGGGACGGAACGTGCGCAGATGATCACGCAGTTCGGACTCGGTCTCGGGCGGATCAACGACGCCGAGCGCTCGTGCGATGACGGCTGACTCAGCAACGTACTGGTCTCGTTCCGCTCCGACCAGCGGGTCGACGCCGTACCGGTCGTGGGCGCTGAGGAAGCTGTCGAGCTCGGCGATGTGCACCCAGTGCAGCAGGTGTGGGTCGTTTGCTGCATAGGGCCGACCGTCGGGCGCCGTGCCGACCACGCGCTTGTGCACGCGATGCACGATGTCGACGGCCTTTTGAGCTTCAGAAGCCGGGCCGAATGTCGTCGCAGCGAGGAAGTCGGCGGTGCGCTGCAGCCGGCCCCATGGATCGTTCCGAAAATCGGAGTGTTCAGCGACCCCTGCCATGGCGAGCGGGTGCAGCGACTGGAACAGCAGGGCGCGCATGCCACCAATGAACATCGACGCGTCAGAATGCACGCGCCGGATTGGCGCGTCATCGTCAAACCAACCTGGCTCGTCGGTGTCGAACAATTCCGCGCGTCGAACGGTGGCGTCGGTGCCTACGACTCGATCGCGGATCTGGGTACCGAGCCATTCCTGGACCTGGGCGACCCCTCGATTGCTCATTGGCTCATCGTGTCACGACCTGCTGGCTACCATCCGAACGTGCCCGAAGATTCTGAAACAGACGTCGACCGAACCTTGCCGCGCTGGGTGATTCCGGGAGTCATGATTTTCTGGACCGGATTCCTGCTGACATTCGTCGCGCGCCACGTATTCCACCGGCTCGCAGACCTGTTGATCCTGCTGCTTGTCTCGCTCTTCGTTGCCCTGGCGATCGAGCCTGGCGTCAACAAGCTTGCTGCCCGCGGCTGGCGACGAGGGCGTGCCACGGTCACGATTCTGCTTTGCGTGCTCCTTGCTTTCCTTTTGTTCCTCGTCGCTATCGGCACGCTTGTCGGCGGGCAGATCGCTGACCTGCTGTCTGAGTCGAACGTGTACATCGTCGACACCGTCACCTTTCTCAACGACACGTTCGGAACACAGATCGACGCCCAGGCGGTGATCGACGAGGTCAACGACCCGAACGGCCGCGTCCAGCAGTTCATCCAGAGCCAGGGCGACGAGGCAGTGCGCCTGTCACTGACGGCGCTCGGGGTCATCTTTCAAGGTCTGTCGGCGCTCCTGTTCACCTACTACCTGGTTGCCGACGGCCCCCGCCTTCGCCGGGTCATTTGTTCCCGCCTCACCCCGGCTCGTCAGGAACGTGTCCTCAATGCGTGGGAACTGGCGATCAACAAGACCGGCGGATACCTCTACTCCCGAGCGCTTCTCGCACTGCTGTCGGCGTTCTTCCACTGGGTCGTGTTCCAATCGATTGGCACGCAGGCGCCGATTGCTCTGGCCCTGTGGGTTGGCCTCGTCAGCCAGTTCCTGCCGGTGGTCGGTACGTACCTCGCTGGCATCTTGCCCGTGCTGCTCACGTTCCTCGACTCGCCGATCAAGGCAGCGATCGTCATCGGGTTCATTGTTGTTTACCAGCAGGTCGAGAACTACTTCTTTGCGCCACGCATCACGGCCCGCACGATGGAGTTGCACCCTGCCGTGGCCTTCGGTGCAGCGCTCGCTGGAGCGTCCCTCCTCGGTGCGGTCGGTGCAATTCTTGCCTTGCCCGCAGCAGCCATGGTGCAAGCACTCGCCAGTGAATGGGGTCAGCGCTACGACGTGGTCGACAGTCACTTGACGACGATCCAACAACCGCGGCGCTCCACCCCAACTGAACAACACCCGAGTTCTCAAGACGAATCGACCCAGACACCATGACCGAACCAATTGACGGCACCCGGTTCGACACCGGCTCCTTCGCTCCGATCGCTGTTGCCAGCCGCAGCGGCCTCGACGAGTCGCTGCACCTCGGAGCAGGCCTGGTTCGCGACGGCCTGGGTGGCGTCGAAGCGCGCATTGGTTCGGTCGACACGATCGTCTATCCGCGCTCGTCACTCAAGCCTCTCCAGGCTGACGCAATGGTCGCTGCTGGCCTTGACCTTCCCGTTGATCTGCTCGCCGTAGCATGCGGCAGCCACAGCGGCGAGGCTATGCACCTCGATGCTGCTCGTCGCACGCTCGAGACGGTCGGGATCACTGAAGCGGATCTACAGAACACGCCCGCCCGCCCGTATGGACTTGCCGCTTGTGAGAACGCGCGCCGAGCGGGCATCGAGCCATCGGCATTGCAGCAAAATTGTTCGGGAAAGCACGCAGCCATGTTGGCAACGTGCAAGATCAACGACTGGCCAATCGAGCACTACCTCGCAGCCGAGCATCCGTTGCAGCAGGCGATCACCGAGCACATTGCGGAACTGATTGGCGGTGCGATCAGCGAGATCGGTGTCGACGGATGCGGCGCGCCGACACACGCCTTCTCGCTACGCAGGCTCGCCGATGCATTCGCAGCCGTTGCGATGGCCGAAGGACCAGTGGCTCGTGCAATGCGTGCATATCCCGAACTGGTTGGCGGCACTGGCCGCGACATCACTGCATGGATGCAAGCGGTGCCCGGCTTGATCGCGAAGGAAGGCGCGGCTGGCGTGATGGCTGCAGCGCTGCCTGATGGGCGGGCTGTTGCCTACAAGATCTCCGACGGCTCCAATGCGGCGCGCCAGGCGGTGATGCCGAAGGCGATGAACCTGCTCGGCGTTGACCGCGACACCATCCAACGGGTGGTTTCTGAGACTCGGGTTCCCGTGCTCGGTCATGGCCGGGAAGTTGGCCAATTGAGCCCGCTGCGGTGGCTCGCGTCAGACTGAGCACGTGAGCAACTCGCCAGACTTCGTCACGCTGCAATCGGATGACTTCGAGTACGGCGAGGTCGAACAGATCGCGCCGAACGTCCGACGCATCATTGCTAAGAATCCGTCGAAGTTCAGCTACCACGGCACCGGCACCTACATCATTGGCACCGGCGACGTCGCGGTGATTGACCCGGGCCCCCGCATCGATTCGCACCGTGATGCGCTCGCAGCGGCGTTGGTCGGCGAGAAGGTTCGCTCAATCCTGGTGACGCACTGCCACGCCGACCACTCGCCCCTCGCGGCCTGGCTCCGAGACGAGACCGGTGCACCGACGGTTGCATTCGGCCCGCACGATCGACCTGGAGCCGAGCCCTGGGATATCGGGACTGACCCCGAGGGGTTCGGCGTCGCGGCAGCCGGAGCGGGCGATAGTGCGGCCCAACCGGACGACATCGCCGAGCCCGATGTCAAGATCGAAGAAGCGACCGACCACGACTTCACGCCCGACATCGCGGTTGTCACGGGTGACGTGGCTGTCAGCGGTGACGGCTGGTCGATGACTGCCTTGCATACGCCTGGGCATACGTCGAATCACACTTGTTTTGCCCTTGACGACGGCACAACTCGCACGCTCTTCACGGGCGACCATGTCATGGGCTGGAGCACGACCGTCGTCTCGCCGCCCGATGGCGACATGAACGACTACTTCGAATCGCTTCGCATGGTCGCTGGCCGCGACGACGACATTGCCATCCCGACTCATGGGGTGCCAATCCCGAACCCGCAGCGGTT
>TARA_B110000459_G_scaffold115856_1_pt1 | contig 10531 bp, 9 predicted proteins | sample TARA_B110000459 | Tara Oceans TARA_B110000459 (sample SAMEA4398296) | marine metagenome | biome: Polar Biome; feature: [SRF] surface water layer (ENVO:00010504); material: water (ENVO:00002006), including particulate matter (ENVO:01000060) such as... | depth 5 m | reverse complement strand
GCGTAGATTGGGGGTAAAAAAGAAAAGTCAAGCCCTTCAATCTTTACACCAAAAAGAATAGCTACGGCTAAAGGAATTACGATAGAAACAGCAAGAATTGCTTTATCAAGTTTTTTGTTTGGCTTAGGCCCAATGCGTTGTACTCTTCCTTTTTGAGCAATAATTTTGGACTGGATTCCATCCCATAAATTGATTCTGTGTTGAAGGGCTTTTTTCGATGTTTCAAGGACCTCTAGGGTTTTAGTGCTGTCATTTTCACACAGCTCCTCTACCATTTGAAGTGAAAGGGGCCCGTGCTCATCGCCATCCAATTCTATGTGCCTGTCTAAATAATACCTAAGCTTATTGTACAAGTTATTTTTCGTGTCCGCCTGCTTTAAAATCTCAATGAACATGTCAGGTATTAAATCCTCACGCCCAAAAGTGAAGGCAGCAGCAATGCAGTGGCCTTTTCTAGAGTCAATCACCTCAAACGAAAAGCGAACGAAATCTTTAACAGAAGGATCGATATCTGCCGCTTCAAGAGCTCCCATGATCCCAACTCCATTTTCTATTTGTTGCACCAGGATTCTTACTTCATTGGAGTCTGCACCGACCTGCTCCATAGACTCAAGGTACATTTCAAAATGACTTTTTGGCTCACCTAATTCATTGATATCACTCTCTTCACCATGAACGATCTCATTAATAAACCTAGCCAAAGAGGCTTTGGGTTTTGGTGTCCAAGGAATTGTTGTCGTTGTTAACTGAATCTGCAATGCCTTTAATAGAGACATGAAATCCCAAACAGCAAATACGTGCATAGACATAAAGATTTTAACGTCTTCAATATTTTGCAAATGATCATATAGGCTATGGTTTTTTAGCTTATACCTTAACGGGTTCAATTGCTCTTCTATGTATTCAATTTGTTTTGACACTTGTGTTCTCTATAAGTAAGTGTAAGTCTTTAATTAACCGCTGGGATTCCATATTGTTTACGATTCCATCGAAATCTGTTATGTTATAGACGCCTCTTAAGAACCCATCAGAGTCTACCAAAGAAAATGCGCCCGAGTGAGCATATCCACCCTCTGCTTGTTCTTCTCTACCTGCAAATACTTTAAAGCTTTCAATACCTAGGCGATGGGTAAACGCTTCGTCGCCTGTTAAAAAGTCCCAGTTTTCGCAGTCTTTACAATAACGGCGCTTGTACTGTTTTAGTGCTGCGGGGCTGTCTTTTTTTGGGTCTATAGAAAAGGATAGAAATTGTACTCTTGATTCACTGTCAATCTCTTGAATCATTTCCTGAAGTCGTTTCATTTCATCATTCATTATGGGACAAATCGTTGGGCAGGTCGCAAAAAAGAATTCGGTAATCCAAATCTTGTTTTTGTAAGTAGCATTGGATACCGATATAGAATCTTGATTAAGATAAGAGAAATCAAGAATTGGTTGGTAAACCGTATCTACAAGTTTTATACCGTCTTTAATACTATACTCAAGGTCGTAATGCCCGATGTAGGGAAGCTTGACTTTTGATTCATCATCCGAACAAGCACATAGAATGAGTAATAAAAAGAGTGGAAAAAAGCGCATCATTTTTTCGTTGATGATTTTTTGTCGTATTGTTTTTGAAGTAGGGCCATACTCTGCTTCATTCTTCTTATCTGCCCTTCAACTTTCCCTGATAAAACCATTCTTAAATGGTGCTCTTTATCTAAAAGGAGCATGAGTTCTTGGAAGTCTCCTCCGCTATCGACGAGGTTAACACCGTTGCTTTTGATGTCATATATTTTTTTGACATCGCCAGTTGCTATCATCCAAATCGAGGGGTCATAGTGCTCTGCGAGGTCATTTACAGCGGCATTGATAATAGAGAGATCCGTTTCGGGGTTTCCATTTCCATCCGTAAGAAACGAAATCATTCTAATTCTTTTCGTTTTTTTCGTTTTATTGTTCCAAACGTGCTGATAGATAGTTTGATTCAAGTGCCACATTAATACCGAGCAGCTATCAGGACAGGAACTTTGTAGCGTGTTGATTAGTAAGAGTTCTCCTTTAAACTCTTCTGATGATCTGTTATTACCAAAAGCATCCGTAAATTCAAATGAAGGCACCTGACCATAGTCATCGAGCACTTCGAATTTATGCTCACAACTTCTTGTGCCTATAAATACGAGCAACATGGCTGGGCCAAATACAAGAAAAAAACCAATAAACTTATTGAATCTATTTTTCGACAAGGGCTTCAGTTAAGCGGCAACTGATGACCAAGCGGCTCCTACAGCAAGAGCTTCCCATAGCGCTATGAAAATCAAGTATGCGATAAAGGTGGCATAAGGAATTAAGATGACGTTACGCATCCATTTTCTTTCGTCTCCAAGGTGCATGAATACCATGACAATATATCCTGCCTTTAATAAGGTAAGTACAATAAAAGTCCATTTAACAAAAGGCCAAAAATCAGCAGATTGTTTTATGAAGGCCCCAAGTGCAACCTCAATAACGGTGATTAAAGTAAGTAAGATGGTGACTTTTACAATTTTACTTCTAATCTTTTTTCCTTCTTCTTCAGAATGATGTGTATCTAAAGAATATTCAATTAAATCATCTCTTTCCATTCGGCTCAGGTCTTTTTAAAATTATACAAGGTAAAAGAAGGTAAATACAAATACCCATACTAAATCAACAAAATGCCAATAAAGTCCGGTTTTTTCAACCATTTCATAATGCCCTCTTTTGTGGTAAGTGCCCTTCATGGCACCAAACAAAATCAAAATATTAATCATCACTCCAGAGAAAACATGGAAGCCATGAAAACCAGTGATGAAGAAGAAAAAATGAGCATATTGTTGAGGCCCATATTCATTTTTTGTAGGCAACCAATGTTCTCCATCTTCAAACCATTTAGCACCGTAAGTCACTTTAGGAATACCACTGTATAATGACGCGTAGTATTGTTTTTCTGCTTCTTTTCCAGATATTTTATCGCCAATCTTTCTTTTGGACTTTGCTGCGGTATACTTTATAGTAAGCTCCATGTCATGGTCATGTGCTTTTTTGATTTTAGCTACTGATCCATCATGAAGATGAATAAGACCACCTGCTTTGATGTCTCCGTTTTCTGCTGCATGCTGAAAGGTATGCATCAAATCATCTTTAATGACATCGCCTTTTTTATGATGCAAACCAGCTTGCATAACTGTAAAGCTTTCTATTTCACCAAAATGCCCCTTAACAATTGCTTCTGAACCATCGCTTAGCTCTATTCTTCCAAATTCTGAACCGTGAATAAAGTGACTCCATTCCCATACCTGAGAACCCAAAAAGAAGAACCCACCAATAACGGTAGCGAACATCCATTTGACTACACCTTTTTTATCCATTCGGTGACCCGCTTCAACAGCGAGGACCATTGTAACTGAAGAAACAATTAAAATAAAGGTCATCAAGGCGACATAAATTAGGGGATAACCATGACCTAAACCAGGCAGTGAATCAAAGGTTTCTTCTCCAATAGGCCATGCTCCTAACGTATCATGTCTTACAAAGCCATAGGCAACAAGTAAGCCACTAAAAGTCAAGGCATCTGATACCAGGAAAAACCACATCATTAACTTTCCGTAGCTCGTTTGAAAAGGAGATTCCTTTCCACCCCATAATGTTTTTGAATCTAATTGTGTCGTCTGTCCGGCCATTTACAACTTTTTTATGCAAGTTTAATGAATAAAAACCAAAAACAGTATTAAGTAGCCCCATAAAAGCCCTAAAAAGTGCCAGAAAATCGAGGTTAACCGTAGTGTTAAGTGATTCTCAGAGCTAAATCGATTTAATAGAGTCCGCAATACGACCCTACTTAAATAGATCAAAGCGGCAGCAATATGCAATAAATGTAGGAAAATTAAAATATACAAAAAGGAAGACGCCATATCTGAAGATTCAGTGGCTTTAATCTGCAGGAAGTTTGATAAAACCTTGTTTTTATAATAAAGCTTCCGGTTTTTATATTCAAGTTTTTCTCCTTTAAATGAGATGTCAAAGTCTTCTCCTAACTTGCCTTTTGCGAAAAAGTCACCTCTGCCATCAACGACATTTTGAGAGAGTTGTTTTAAGCGCAATACATCGGCTGATTTAAGAGGGGTAGAATCATTTAAATAGAAGGTTTTATTTTTGACTTGGAGCCCGTTGTTGTTGAAAAGTAAGGTGAAATCTTGCGCTTTTTCAGAAGTAACCAATCTAAATTTGTTATTGTAGTTGTCCCCGGAAATGAATTCGTTCATGTAATTCTGGAAGCTCTCAAAATCTTTAGCCGACATCTTTTTACCATTCAAAAGGTAGTCGTTTCCATCTACCGTGATGTATTGGTCGTCTTTTTTCACCTCGAAATAATCCCCATAGCGCCCGTCTGTAACAACAAGGTGGTTCTGAAAAGGATGAACTCCTTTATTCATTAATTGACCAAATCCAGACCATTGAAAGTATACAAAAAGAAGTCCCAAAACCAAGGTGACTACCATGCCAACCTTGAGAAGGCTATTTTGACCTTTCTTTGCAGCTCTAATCGCTAGAACAAATGTCAAACTACTCAATACGATACACGCTGTGCTCCACCAAAATGCAATTGGTAGCGGCGCATTTAACCAAAACGCATCGCCCATGCTAACAATATAGGCAGAGGTCAGTCCAGCAAAAAGCATAACAATACTGAAGCAACTTACATAAACTAAGTTTTTCTTCATTTTCTCATTGACCGAAGGGTCTAAATCTTTAGATAAATCCATCACTTAAAATTTTAATGTGTTCTGCTTTGTCGAACACATAGGTAAATTGAATAATTGGTAAATAAACAAAAGAGGCGAACATAAGTTTACGGGCATCAGCATCTTGTTGACTTAAAAAAAGTTTGTAAGCATATAGAAAGAACATTATACCTAATAATGAGGCGATTACAAAGGTTGTATTTCCTGTCCAATTTAAGAGCCATGGAATCAGACTAAATGGTATGAGGGCAAAGGAATATAAAAGAATTTGAAAAGCAGATTGTTTTGATTTTCCCTCAGCAGACGGGAGTAGGTGATAACCCGCTTTTGCATAATCTTCATGAGTGACCCAAGCTATGGCCCAAAAGTGAGGAAATTGCCACGTAAATTGTACGAAAAATAAAACACCGGGTAAAAAACCAAATTCATTTGTTGCAGCTATTGCTCCAAGTAATGGCGGAACAGCACCAGGAAAGGCCCCGACAAAAACAGCCCAAGAGCTGCGTGACTTCATAGGGGTGTATATAAACACATAGGAGATAAATGCTGCGACGCCTAATACAGCACATCTAATGTTGATTAAATAAAGTAAGAATGTACCAACAAAAAGTAATGAGATCACCAAAAAATAAGCTGTATTTACACTCATTTTACCTTGAGGTAACGGTCTGTTTTCCGTTCTTTTCATGAGCTTGTCAATGTCTTTCTCCCAGATTTGATTGGCTCCATTGGATGCTGCTGTAACGAATGAGCCACCAACCATTAAAAGTGTGATTATATTTAAATCCGCTCCCCCTGCAAACAGATAACCAGACAAGGCAGAAATTACGACCAAAAAAGAAAGTCGAAACTTGGTAAACACCAAGATTATTTTGAGTATGTTAGGATTTGAACTAATTTCTTGAGCCATTACGATGCAAAATTACGAATTAAATAAAGGTTTCTCTTCACTTACATTGGATTAATCAGAAATAATAAAAAAGCATAATTTTCCCAAATCGCTCATCGGAGAAAGCTTATATTTATCACAAATTTTAACAAGATGTTCGAAAATATTTCTTTAGAGGTTGCTAACCATATTGGCGTTTTAACGATTAACCGCCCAAAACAGCTTAATGCCCTCAATAAACTAACGATTCAAGAAGCCAACAGCGCTTTAAAGGAACTCGCTACAGATCAAAGTGTTGGTGTAGTGATTATTACAGGGGCAGAGGACAAAGCTTTTGTGGCTGGAGCGGATATCAAAGAGTTTGCAGACTTTTCCATAGCGGAGGGTGGGGCATTAGCTCAACAAGGACAGGCCTTGTTGTTTGATTTGGTAGCACATTTTCCGAAGCCAATTATCGCGGCAGTTAATGGTTTTGCACTTGGTGGAGGTCTGGAGCTGGCGATGTCAGCCCATATTCGAATCGCATCATCAAATGCTAAAATGGGATTGCCCGAAGTATCACTAGGGGTTATTCCCGGTTATGGCGGGACACAACGATTGGCAGAGCTGGTTGGAAAAGGGAAGGCGAATGAGCTTATCTATACTGCAGGAATGATTAGTGCAGATGAAGCCTATCGATGCGGTCTTGTTAATTCGGTGGTAGAGCAAGACGAGCTTATGGAGACTGCTAAAAAGATGGCTTCTAAAATATTAAGAAATTCACCTATGGCGATCCGCTCGGCTATAAAAGCGGTCAATGCGGGGTATACATCAGGAGTAAATGGATATGAAGTTGAAATAGAGGAGTTTGCAAAATGCTTTGGCACTCCTGAATTTAAAGAGGGAACAACTGCTTTTCTAGAAAAAAGAAAAGCGAATTTCAGAGAATAATATGACAAGTCCTGTAATGAGACTTTTTGGGCAAACGGCAATTTATGGTTTGTCTTCCATTTTGGGAAGGCTCCTGAATTACCTTTTGGTCCCATTGTATACTTCTGTTTTTGTCAATCCAGCGGATTACGGCGTTGTTTCTGAACTTTATGCTTGGGTGGCTTTTCTGATTGTGCTATTGACATTTGGCATGGAGACGGCATTTTTTAAGTTCATTCAAAAAGACGGGGATAAAGAAAAAACCTTTTCGACGGCCCTTATTTCTTTACTGTTTGTAAATGGGTTGTTTTTTATAGCTCTGGCAATTTTCCATCAGGATTTGGCTCGCATGCTGCTCTTTGAGCATCATGGTGAATACATCTTATTGTTGGGAGCTATAGTAGGTATTGATGCGATTTCTTCTTTGCCATTGGCGAAACTTAGGGCTGAAGAAAAAGCACTACGTTTTTCTTTGATTCAATTTAGTGCTATAGGCGTAAATATTGCCTTGAACTTAATTTTAATGCTTGGTTTTGTCTCTCCGGAAAACCCAGAAAAAGGGGTGTTTTATATCTTAGTCGCAAATCTTGTGTCTTCTTTGGTTAAGCCGCTGCTATTATATAAATCTTTTAAGCTTACGACTCCATTCGATAAGGCCTTGTTTAAAAAGATGATTTTTTATTCATTTCCTTTGGCAATAGCTGGTTTTGCGGGAATTATTAATGAGACATTAGACCGAATCCTATTAAAGCAGATGCTTTATGACCCTTTGATCCCGGAATCCTTGAATTACGCAGAGTCTCAAGTGGGGATTTACAGTGCTTCTTATAAATTAGCAATGCTTGTAGCTATCTTTTTGCAGGCTTACAGGTATGCCGCAGAACCTTTCTTCTTTAGTCAAATGAATAAAGAAAATAAGAACCAGACTTATGTAAAGGTCATGAATGCCTTTATTGGATTGGTTTGCTGTGTATTTTTGCTTGTAAGCCTTAACCTGGATGTTTTCAAGCATTTCATTCAGAACGAGTCCTATTGGATTGGTTTGAAAGTAGTCCCTATTTTACTTCTTGCAAATATTTTTCTGGGCATTTATTACAACCAAAGTATTTGGTATAAGTTAAGTGGTAAAACAAAATATGGTGCCTATATTGCTATATCCGGTGCTTTAATCACAGTATTTGTCAACGTATTGTTTATCCCGAAATATGGATATATGGCATGTGCTTGGGCAACATTGATTGTCTACTTTTTTCAAATGGTACTGTCCTACCTTCTTGGGCAAAAACATTATCCGATACCCTATAATTTGAAAAAGTTTGTTTTATATACGGGCGGCGCCTTATTGATTTATGTCATTGCCATAAATGTAAATATTGGTGGGTCTTACGCCAATCTCATTTTCAGAAACGTTCTTTTATTGTCATTTGCAGCGGGAATCATTGTTGTTGAACGTAGGCCAATATAGGTTCTTAAGACTGTTCCGATTTGAGAACTTTATTGCTTTTTCGTTGTTAGGTTAACAGTGTTAAAACATTTAATTTTGCCTTACTTATTATGTCAAAATTTAAGCCTGGAAATTTTCTTGATCAAATTGACTTCCCTAAAGATTTGCGCGACAAGTTTTCGAAAGAAGACTTGCCTCAAGTTTCTGCTGAGGTAAGGCAATTTATCATCGATGTGATCTCCGAGATTGGGAACAGTCATTTTGGCGCCAGCTTGGGTGTCGTAGAATTGACGGTTGCATTGCATTATGTTTTTAATACGCCAGAAGACATCATCGTTTGGGATGTTGGCCACCAAGCCTATGGTCACAAAATATTAACAGGCCGGCGCAAGCAGTTTCATACCAACCGTAGTAAGGGAGGGATTTCTGGTTTTCCAAAGCGTTCGGAAAGTGCCTACGATTCATTTGGTGTAGGACATTCTTCGACCTCCGTTTCTGCTGTACTGGGTATGGCGGTTGCAAATAAATACAAAGGTGATACAAAAACCCAACACGTTGCAGTTATTGGAGATGGAGCAATGACAGCAGGAATGGCTTTTGAAGGGATGAATCATGCAGGGTTAGAAAAAGATGCAAACCTCATCGTCATCTTGAATGACAATGGAATGTCTATAGACCCCAGTGTTGGCGCTTTAAAAGAAGATTCAAAACGATTAAGTTCTCATCCTTATCAAAATGTCAAGGACGAAATATGGAAGCTTTTAGGTAGCGTTCCCAAAATAGGTTCAGATGCGCAAAGCATAGTGGCTAAAGTATCAAAGTTACTTAAGGGTGCTAGCTTGAAGCAAGGCAATTTATTTGAGTCTTTGAACTTTAAATATTATGGTCCCGTTGATGGGCATGATGTTATTCGATTGACCAAAATATTAGAAGATTTAAAAGACATTCCTGGCCCGAAAATTCTTCATTGTATTACTAGAAAAGGCGCTGGATTTAAATATTCGGAAGAAGGGAACCCTACAAAGTGGCATGCTCCAGGAGTCTTTAATAAGGAAACTGGAGAGATCGTTAAAATTATACCTCCCTCTCCGGAACCGCCTAAATATCAGGATGTTTTTGGGCATACGATTGTTGAATTAGCGGAATTAAATTCCAAAATAATGGGGGTTACTCCCGCAATGCCATCTGGCTGTTCCTTAAACATCATGATGAGAGCTATGCCAGACCGTGCATTTGATGTGGGTATTGCCGAGCAGCATGCGGTTACGTTTAGCGCAGGTTTAGCTGCAGAGGGAATGCTACCTTTTTGCAATATATATTCTACATTCATGCAGCGTGCTTATGATCAGGTCTTACACGATGTCGCAATACAAAACCTCAATGTTGTGTTCTGTCTCGATCGAGCCGGTTTAGTTGGCGCTGATGGCGCTACGCATCACGGAGCTTATGACATGTCCTACATGCGTTGTATACCTAATATGACGATTGCTGCACCTATGAATGAGATGGAGCTAAGAAACCTGATGTTTACGGGCCAATTGCCTAACCAGGGTCCTTTTACTATTCGGTACCCGAGGGGAAGAGGCGTAATGACGGATTGGAAAAAGCCAATGAAGGAAATCCCTATTGGAAAAGGCAGAAGAATAAATAATGGGGATGATATCGCCCTATTAACCATCGGTCATCCCGGTAATTTTGCTCAAGATGCTATTATAGAAATAAAAGAAATGGGCGCTTCTGTAGCTCACTATGATATGCGTTTTGTAAAACCTATTGATGAAACAATGTTGCACGAGGTCTTCTCAAAATTTGATAAAGTAATCACCGTGGAGGATGGTTGTTTGATGGGTGGTTTCGGTTCTGCTGTTATAGAATTTATGGCAGATCAAAAATACCGCGCGGACATTACGCGATTGGGAATTCCTGATACTTATATTCAGCAAGGAACGCAAATAGAGCTTTGGGAAGAATGTGGCTTTGATACAAAAGCAATTGTTCAGACCGTTAAAGATATGCTAAACATTGGCCTTGTTACACAAAGGGAAGCTGTAAATTCTTAGCCCAATCTCAAATCATTAATCCAATAGGTATAATATTTTAAATCCGGCTTTGGTAGGTATGCAATTCATGGTAACGCCCTTTGGTTTTTAAAAGTGTATCATGTGTTCCTTGCTCAGCAATCTTTCCCTCTTCAATGACTAAGATTTGATCTGCTTGACGAATCGTACTCAATCGATGGGCAATAACAAAGGTCGTCCGGTTCTTCATTAGTTCGTTCAAACTTTTCTGGATGTATGACTCGCTTTCAGTATCTAAATTTGATGTTGCTTCATCTAGAATAATGATTTTTGGATTCGCTAAAATCGCGCGAGAAATAGAAATTCTTTGGCGCTGCCCACCTGATAGTTTCACTCCTCGTTCACCGATAATAGTATCCAGTCCATCTTCAAATCGATCTGTAAATTCATCTACATATGCGCCCTTAACGGCCTGCTGTAGCTCTTGCTCCGTGGCCTCAGGTCGCGGAAATAGAATATTGTCTCGAAT
>TARA_B110000459_G_C16625185_1_pt1 | contig 10531 bp, 3 predicted proteins | sample TARA_B110000459 | Tara Oceans TARA_B110000459 (sample SAMEA4398296) | marine metagenome | biome: Polar Biome; feature: [SRF] surface water layer (ENVO:00010504); material: water (ENVO:00002006), including particulate matter (ENVO:01000060) such as... | depth 5 m | reverse complement strand
CGTAATGATTATCTCACACATAGATTCTATGAGAGATGTAGTAGATGGTCTTATTGAAATTAAAAAAGAAGATGGGTTCTCTAATGTTAGGTTCTAACCTTTAAAACGTTTTGGGGTTTTAATGTACCCACTTTCTGTTTAATCAGAGTTTCGACCAACCCACTTAATTTATACCCATGTTCCTTGCAATACTCTTGTAAGAGTTCATGGGTTTCTTTTTTTATCTGTATTGTAGTATATTTTCTCATTCTATAACTTTCTATGGATTTCTATGTATAAATATTCAATAACTATTTTCAACCATATTTATAGAGGTAATAATAGGGATTCTATATGGCATGTATAATAAAAGTTGGTAATAAATTTGAAAATCTTAGTGGTTATAATACCTTTATAACAGATAAAGAACCAAATTCATTTTATTTTAGAATAAATAAATTCGCGGATACATTTACTGCAGGTAAAAATTTATTCTTAATGGAGGGGTCTGAGTGTTTAAAAGAATCAACAGAACTTAGAATAGAAATAGTAGATGTAGATGGTGATACTCTTTATGTAGAACCAGGTCGGGGTATACCTGATTATTATGAAGGAAATTCTATTGTATTAGCTTCCCATGTTTATGATAAAACTCCAGTTGGTCCTGCTAAGATAACAGTTCTTGGTGAACTAAAAGAGTATTATGATGATGATGGTATCAAAAGACCAGTGCCAGAAGAGTGGGTTGGTTCATATAATGTTAAGTGGGAAAAGGAATTTTATATTAATAAAAACGAATCAAACAAAACTCCTGTAATATTTTATAAAAGACCTGAGATTACTATTGAAGAAGTAGAATCTACGGTTGTAGAACAATCTTTTTCAACGATTACACAAACTGGTAAAGTCCGAGGTAGAGCAGAAACTCCACCAAAAGGAACAGATTTAAATACTTGGAGAGCAGGAACTCTTTATAGATTTGAAAAAACAGCTGGAGATGCTTTTAAATCAGCAATGGATGAGAATATCATTAGTATTCCATCTTTATCATATGAAGGTCGTGTAAAGGAAGTTATAAGTAGTAATGCTCTATTGGTTGATAAACCATTTGTAGATTCTGATAACAAGGTTATTGATAATCTATCAGATTTAGATTATTCAATTTCGTTTACTGATTTCGGAAACCGCTCATCTAACAATTCTGCAGTAACCGCATCATTTGGTAGAATAAAACTTTCTAAATTAGACACATTTACTGGTAATGTTGATAAATTAAAAATTTACAAAAAATCTCGTTCTGATGTAGGAGATTATAAATTTCAAGATGAAATTAAAATTGTAGCAGGAAACTTATTAAGAGACCCTCTTATACCTGGGTCTGATTTGGATGGTGGATTTGGTAGATTAACTGAATCAAATGTTGAAACTTATTGGCAAACCTCATCAATACAAATTAGTGGTTCTGATTCAACAATATCAGCTGATGATGATGACTTATTTGAATCTATAAAAATAAACGTTCCATCAAGTAGTCTTGTAACTGATACTGTTGATTTAGTAACTAACACTATTTTTGATATTTACGATGATGTTGATTATGAATTAAACTTTAGAACAATAGTTAGTGGTGCATTTGAAGATGTCATACCAGGTGAAGTAACTGTTGTTTCACAATCATATGCAAGAACTTATTATTACAAATACGACCCATCAAAATTAACATTATTTGCACCCACATATGTTTCTCAAAGTTCATATAGTGGATTAGATGCACCAAATTCAGAAAGTGTAGATTTAACCAAACCATTGATTTATGATAACAGTAGAGTTTCTTTTTATAATACTCCACAAAATTCAACTGGTTCAATTTATACATCTATACCAAGTGGTTATTCATATACCCACTCACATGATACAAGTTTAACATTTGATACAACAAGTGGAGATTGGGAAACAAACTCAAGAACACAAAGCAATTCAGATAGCAAATCAAATATAGTTGCTACATCTGGTTCTTTTTGTGGAAATTTTAATTTAGTAGTTTGGTTAGATAGTGGTTCATATGAATTACCAACAGGTGGTTCACCAAATGATGTAAGAACTTATATTGAAACTTTTGATTCATCATCAGTTAGAATAGCAGTATTATCTTTTGAGAATATAGATACAGATGCTAAATTTTACTATAAACATAGTGCCACTACATTAGATGAATTGGATTCGTTTAGAACATCTACCGAATATTCTTTAGAAAATATTGATACTAATGATTATAATGATAGTTCAGTCGTATCAACTTTTAATACTGGTTCTCAAACTATAATAAACTATAATGATGGTGGTCATCACTATGTTCATATAGATTATAGAACTTTAAGAAATATAGAACCATTAAATGCTGATTTGGTTACTGTAAAGAGACTCGATTCTCTTAATGGTGATATTTTATATGGAACTTCTTATGATATAAATTCAATGAACTTTGAAACAGGTGATATTGAATTTTCACATAATTCAACAGATTCCACAATTAGTGGTGTGTTGGCTTTAGAAAATGGACAGGCCGTACTTACAATAGGAAGTGATACAGATACTGGTTATATAGTAGAGTTGGATTTTCAACGTGGTATAATGGTATTTGTTGGTGAAATTGATTTTACAGAATTAGTACCATCCCAACGTTCGTATGATTTATACGACCTATTTGATTTAAGTGGTTCTAATTGGATTTCAACAGGTTCGACTGACCTATTTGTACCAAGAGTTCCCCCACGCGGAGGAGATTATTTGTATTCAGATAGTGGGTATCCATATTCATCAACTACTTTTAGTGATAGAAATTTCTTAACAACCGAATTTACATCTCCATCATCATCTGATGATATTTTTTCCAATCCCCTGCAAATACCATATATTTTTAGAAATGATGATGATATTATTGAAAATGTATACGTAGAAGATGCAGACCAAGTTTATGTAGTTTCTTCTGTATCATCCTCAGGTGATATAGATACTACAAATTATACATACGACCAAGCCATTGTTTTTAGTGGGTGGTTCTATACTGGTTCTCTAAGTGGTAGTGTTTATGTAGATGAAACACAAGATAGTGATACGTATAAAACATCTTTATCAACTTATAATTCTCTAATAACTGCAAGAACCCCAATATCATCTTCTATTGGTGAATTCAACGTAGTATTATTGACAGATAGTGGTTCTTCTCAAATACCAACAAACACTGGTTCGGCGGAATTCCAACTTGAATATTACCAATCTGGTTCTAATTTTAGAGCTGCACTTGCTTTAAGAAATATAGAATCAGATGCTATGTTATTTTATAATAATTCTGCAGCATCCCAATCTGTATTAGAATCTTATTCAGGTAGTACAAATATTATTTTAGACCCAATAGATAGTGGAGATTTCACAAATACTGAACTTTGGTTCCTATCAACGGGTTCTCAAGCAATTTTTGATTTAGAATCTGGTAGCAATTCTCACTTTATTTATCTTGATTATAGAACTAATAGAAACTCCGAACCACTAAATGCTGATTTAAATGAAATAACTGCAATATCTCAAATTGGTACAAATAACTTTTTACCATTAAAAGCAAGAGAAGTATTCCCTCTTTCTGGTAGTACATCTATTACAGGTTCGGTAACAGCTACTGATTATTTTACATCACAATTACCACTGGTTGCGGGAAATTATCTATATACTCTTTCTGATTATCCGTTTACTCCAGCATCAACAAGTGATGGAACTTATGTTACAGATGACGTAGACCCAACAACAGATGTAACAATACCCGATACACAATTTACAATTCCTTATGTTTTTGATACGATTGATGGTAAAATAGAAAATGTATATGTAAAAGAGTTTGATGATATCTATACTGCATCGTCTGATAATGGAACGGGTATAACAACCTTTACAGACCCAGCAGTTTTTGTATCACAATCATTAAAAGCAGATGATACAATTATTCCAAAAACTATATCAGCATTTATTACAGGTTCATATCCAAGTGGTGGATTGGATTACCCATTCAATGAATCTTTAGTAACCTTTACGGCAAATTCTGAATTTAATTCAAGACAACAAATTCAACATTTATTTACCATGCCATATTCAGGTTCGGGTAAACTTGGATTTAACTTTAGAGGAGATGGGTGGCAAGTTTCTAAAGTTGATTTTAAACCATCACAAGATTCATCATTTTCACCAAAAGTTTTTGATGTATTTGATGAACAAAGTAGAACATTACCAGTTGAAACCTTTGATTATAAGTTTGAACTTTATGATGTAAATAACAACTATGTACCAGTTGAGTTATTTGCAAGTAAAGAATTTAGTGGTGGTAATAAAGTAAGCAATGAGGTAATAAAATTATTAACATTCGAATCAGATAGAACTGCTTTTAGATTTTATACTGGTTCCCTTGGAAACCCATCGTTTCAACAAATTAAATTTAATTATTCAAAAACAAACGCATTATCCGGTTCAATTACATTTGAATCTTCTGCTTACGATAGGGGTGGTAATTACATAGACCCAAGTTCTTATAGTGGAGATTATCCTGGTGGATTATCAAATGTAACTGGTACTAATGCATTACTTACCATTTCAAGTTTTAGTGGTAGTGATTCATCATATGAAGTAAGTTCGATTGTTTATACTTCTTCGGTAGATGATGTCGAAGAATATGAAACAGTATTTAGATTAGAAGATGGTCAACCTGTAGCTGATTTAATTGTTAATAACGATAGAACTGTTATGACGTTTAAACAATCAGATGGTAATGAAGACCCATCTAACCAAACTTCAACAATAACAGTAAAAAGGAAAAACTTAGCATCAAACACAGAGGTAATTACCGCCAATTCAGCATCAGTTGTTGGTTCTGCTCCACCACTAACACTTTTATCAGATAATACAACGACTGGTATAGCAACTTATTTTGTTAGTGGCTCAACTATAAACTTACAGAGTGGTTCTCTAACGTATTCATTTACATCATCTGATGAATTTGGTGTACAAATTGATAACTCAACCACAGTAACTCCTATTTCGTTCCTAGGAGGTATTGTATTGTATCTATCAAACGAACGAGGAGTATTACCTGCTTTTTATAGTGGAATCATTCCATCCGCATCTTTTGCATATACAAGTGGTTCAACAAAACTTTATGTTGATGGTGAACAGATAGATTATAACTTTAGTGGGGGAAATAATACTTACAAAATTACTGGTATAACTGGTTCTGGTATTACTCCAAATGAAGTAACACCAACAACAAATAACTATGGTGGTATTCCTGGTACAATGGCTACTGAATCGTCATCATTAGAAATAAATGTACAATATACTGATTCAAGTGGGGTGTATTATGATTTTGGTAGAGAAGCAAACTTTAATATTGTAAGAGAAGGGGAACAAGGACAACCTGGTCTCGAAGGTTCCAATGGACCAGGTCTTGTATTCACAGGTGCGTGGACTGGAAGTAGAGAATATCAAAGAACAACTGGTTCTTTAGCAAGAGCTGATGCAGCACTACATAATAATGTATTTTACTTAGCTGCTTCAGCAAGTGGACCAAGTACAGCACATGGTGCAATAATCCCATCCGATGATACTTCATCTCTTTATTGGGAAGCTTTAGGTACTGCTTCTAATTTTGTTGCAGCTGAACTTGCTATATTTGCAGAATCATATGTACAAAATAATATAAATATTGGAACAAACAATAGTGGTGCAGCTTCAGCAGCAAATATTACAATTGCTGGTGGAACCACTTCTCCATATATTTCAATAGACCAAGGAGCAACAACAGGTACTCAAGGGTATAATGTTGGTAATGGTATATTTTTAGGTATTAATGGAAATACTAATACTGGTTCTCTTTCTTTAGAAAGCGGATTAACAAATAATGAGTTAACTTGGGATGGGGAGACTTTAAATATTCGTGGTAATATTACTGTTACGAATACCGATGATTATATTACACCATCTGACACTGGTTCTATGTTAACTGATTATACCCAAGATGCAAACACATCATCTTTACAAAACCCAACAGAATACTCATTTGGTTCGGTATTTTCTTTAGCATCCGCTTCTGCAGTTACTGGTCTTAACCTTACTGCAGATTACCTTGGATATTATGATGGTTCTACTTTTGATTCTTATATGGATAATAGTGGAAACTTTTATTTAGGAGGAAATAGTGGAGCATTACAATGGGATGGTAGTAGTTTAGTTATATCCGGTTCTATTAGTATTACAAATAGTAGTGATTTTGCACCAACAAATGCTGAAGCTAATGATTCAAATCAAGATAATCCAGCAAATTATGATTTTGGACCTGATGCTACATTTGATTTAGCTTCAGTAGGAACCCCAACAAATAATGGATTATATCTTGGTTCTGATAAACTTGGTTTTTATAATAGTGGTTGGAAAACCTACATGGATAATAGTGGTAACTTTTATCTCGGTGGTACGAGTGGAGCACTTACATGGAATGGTTCTTCTTTGGCTATTGAAGGTGATATAACAGTTACCAACACTTCTGATTTTGCACCAACAAATGCTGAAGCTAATGATTCAAGTCAAGATAATCCAGCATCATATTCATTTGGTGGAAATGGATTTACATTAGCAACAAATACAGCAAATACTGGATTAAATTTAACTTCAGAATATCTTGGGTATCACGATGGTACCAATTTTACAACTTACATGGATAACCAAGGTCAGTTTTTCTTAGGTGGAACTGGAGGTAAGTTAACGTGGAATGGTAGTGTATTAGATATTGAGGGTAAGGTAAAAGCAACTTCAGGTGAATTCACAGGTACAATTACTGCTGGAGAAGGTCAAATATCAAATTTTGAAATTTCTCCTGATAGTTTAGAAACAATCGATGGTTCGTTCTTGTTAAATACTTCTGAATCTGGAAGTATAATTTTTCAAGAAGGAGGAAACCTTAAAATAAAAATAAGTAATACTGGAGAGTTAACACCAAACACCACTTTTAGTATCCCAACAGTAGAGCAACAAACTTGGGTTGGTCAAGGTAGTTCAACAGAAACTGCCAACTCTGCATATGCATATGTATCCTTTTATGATAATTCTACTGTAATGAGTTCAGCTGGATATAGTAGTTTACCTGAAATTTCAACATCAACTGACGTAAATAATTTCCCTGCTACATTTACTGCAACCGTACAAACCCCAACTGGTGGTAAGTATATTGATAGTACTACGAGTGGTTGGAGTGGAACTCCGAGTTCTCATAATTTACAAGCGTACTTAGTAGTTCGATTATATGAAGGTACTGTTAATAGTCTTGGAAGTCAAATTGGAGAAAAAACTATATTTACAGAAGCATATTCAAGTACAAATTCTGCTAGTACAAATGGTGTCATGGGTAATAATCCTGTATCATTTTCAACAACAATTAATGGAGGTTCTTATTATAGGATACTAACAGGTACTAAAAATAGACAGGGTACTGCGTATGGTGGGAATATACCAGCTACTGGTTATTTAAACTCAACGTTTTATAATCCAGGTATAAGCGATTTTAGTGTTTCTGTTACGGATCCTGGAAGTAACCCATTTACTGAAATAACACAAGGTGGATTTCAGGTTGTTACAAGTAATACTAAAGCAGTATTAGTTAATACCGCTACAACAGGAGATGCATTATCGATTACCGGTTCGTTATCAGCAACTGGTAACATTACTGCGTTTTCAACATCAGATGAAAGATTAAAAGAAAACATAATACCAATACCATATGCTCTTGATAAAGTAAATGAGTTAAATGGTGTTACCTTTGATTGGAAAGGTGGATATGAAGATGTACATCAATTTAAAGGTGAGGATATTGGAGTTATAGCACAAGAGGTAGAAAAAGTAATTCCTCATATTACAAACATAAATAAGCAAAATGGATATTATGGAGTAAAATATGAAAAATTAACACCATTACTTATTGAGGCAATAAAAGAACTTTCACAGAAAGTAGATGATTTACAAAACGAAATAAAAAGGTTAAAGTAATATGCCATTACCTGCAGAAAATCAACCAATATCATTTGAAGATATTAATACCGAACTTGGTAATAGTGCTCAGGCTACATTAGATTTGGAAGCTGCCTCGGTATCTTTTGAACTTACTGCACCACATGGTATGGATGAACTTGCAGGATTATCTTTTAATACCTTTACATACGAAACAGCAAATGTTTATAATTTTAATGTAGTTGGAAATGGTACAGTTACTGCACCAGTTGCAACAATAGGAACAATTACATCAAGAGTTTATAGTAGTGGATATAATAGTGGTACAAACAAATATCCAATAGTTGGAAGTAGTACTGAAAGAAGTGTTGTTGTAACTGTACAGGCACCAGCAAGTGGTTATAGTAATAATGGTGTATCGGTAACTGGTACTGAAACTGATACTCAACCAGACCAAAACTTTAGTTTTGCTGATAGTGGTGTTACTGCAGGTGATGTAGTTATTATTGAGAATGGTAGTGTTAGTGTTACTGTTGATGAGGGTACATTTTTATCTTCAAACCCAAGTTCATTCACACCAATAGATACACAAACAACTAATAATACAGTAGAGATTACTATTAGTGTTCCTGGTGGATATGCAAATACAGGTGGTACTGTTTCTCAAACATTTACAAATATAACTCAATTAGCTGCAGTACGAACACTTCAACTTGCAACAAGTGATTCAATTCCAGCTGGTGAAGATACGTTTGTTACATTGACAATTAATGATGTTAACTTCAATGATACTTCTTGGACTCTTGCAGCAGATGGTACACCTACTTTGGGAAGTCCTTCCCTATCATCAGCAAATGGTACTGGTGATGCAACTGTAACTCTTACGTTTAGTGCAAACTCAAGTGGAGGTTCACGAACTGGTACATTTGAGGTTTCTGAATCAGGAGGTAATTCCGCTAGTGTAACTATTACACAAGGAAGTTTTACATTAAATCCACCAACTGTATCATTGAGTTCATTTGCATCGGATTTTGTGTATAACGATACTACAACTTTCCAAACATTAACAGGTACTATTACTGGTGGTGGAACTCCTACTTCTATAACATTCTTTGCAAACTCATCTGATTTTGAATTTGTACAAACCGATTCAGATGTAACATTAAGTGGAGGTGGTAGTATTAATACTGGAACTGTAAATGGTGGAGCACTTACACAAACTTCATTTACAATTGGTGTAAGACCTACCACAACTAATAATGGTGGAGTAGATAAAACAGTAGCTGTTCTGTTCACTGCTACAAAAACAAACCATGGTAATAATCAAGCTTCAGCAACTGCTACTCAAGAATATTATGTTGCTCCGGTAACATGGAGTGCAACTCCATCATCATTTACTGGTTCTGATAGATTTGATGTAGGGGGTGAAACTCAGAATATAACTCTTAGTACATCAGTAGCTTGGACAGCATCGGTAACTGGTACTGGATTTAGTTTAAGTACAACAAGTGGTATTGCAGGAACCCATACAATTGGAGTAACTGCTACCGCAAATAGTGGTGATACAAGAACAGGTACAGTAACTTTATCAGCAACAGGTCAAACTGATATTACGATTCAACTATCTCAATTATTCTCAGAATCTAATTTAGATGTTAGTTGGAATAGTGGATTTAGTTATGAAGAAAATGGTGATAATAGTACAGAAACTCTATCTAATAGTAATGTATATAGAGAATATCAAATATACGCTAGACAAGATTATAATGCAACTGTAACTTGGGAGATTACAACAGGTGCTAGTAATATTGTATGGAATACTGGTGGGGGTAGTACATCAACATTAGACCAAACAGCAACAGTAGGAACTACACCTGTTGCTAAAATTATAAGAATATTAGGAAATAGTACATCATCTGATGTTTCTTCTCAAATACAAGTTACTTCAGATAAATCACTTGATATCTATATACATTCATACACACATAGTGGAACTGGTGGAGGAGGAGATGATGGTCCAGGGGACTTTGAATAGTTTTTTTAAACTTTACATATTTATATAAAACGTTACAACATGAGCAAGACTACTCCATCGGATTCACGATTAAAATCAGAAATAAAATTAATTACAGACCCTCTTGATGCTTTAGGAGATATAAGTGGGATTTCATTTACATGGAATACTGGTTTCGAACATATTCATAAGTTAAAGGGAGAAGATGTTGGTGTAATTGCACAGGATGTTGAACAATCGTTTCCTAAAGCGGTTGTACAAAATAAAGAAACTGGATTTAGAGAGGTAAATTACGAAAAATTAACTCCTTTATTAATCGAGTGTATAAAAGAACTTAAAAACAGAATAATAGTTTTAGAGAAAAAGGTTAAATAAAAAAGCTAAAGTATACATGACTAAAATACCACCTTGGATATTATTAGTTTGTACAGGAGCAGGAAACACAATACAAGGCGGTGCTGATATTTGGGTAAACAATTTTCTTAAGGAAGTTTGGCCAAA
>TARA_B110000459_G_scaffold204016_1_pt1 | contig 10539 bp, 10 predicted proteins | sample TARA_B110000459 | Tara Oceans TARA_B110000459 (sample SAMEA4398296) | marine metagenome | biome: Polar Biome; feature: [SRF] surface water layer (ENVO:00010504); material: water (ENVO:00002006), including particulate matter (ENVO:01000060) such as... | depth 5 m | reverse complement strand
AAATAGCAACTGAAAGAATATCACAAACTGTACAGAATGTACAATCCAAGGTTGAAGAAAAGTCGGATGACCCAATGGTTGTAATGATTAAAGATAGATTTGGTAAATGGCTACAAGAATCTGGATATAGTGTCCAAGAATTAACTATCAAGTTAGATGCTAATAGTGATGGAGTAATATCTATTGAAGAAATATCGGACTTTATTGTTGAATTAACAGGAAGCCAGCCTCCAGGTTGGGTTCTTACACACATCTCATCAATACTAGATGGAAACAACGATGGAGTCATTATGGTCTCGGAACTATGGGAGTACTTGGAAGAAATTGGTTTTACTATGCCGGTAATTGAGGAGCCAAAAATAGAGACTCTAGAGGAAAATCAGCCTGTAATAAATGAGGAGGAAATGGATGATTTTGAAAAAGAATTTGAAAATGATTCTACTGAATTAGAGATTGACGAGGAAGTGGTTGAGCAAGAGATTATTGAAGTTGAGGACAGTCCTTCAGAACCAATTATTGAAGAAGTTATTGAAGATGTTAGTATCTCTACTACCATTGAGATAACTATTGAGATGTTAGGCAATTCAAGGCTTCATAGTGATGCAAATAAAATAATTGCTAATTCAAAGAGTGGTAATTGTAACCTTAAGGTTGAACGAATAGAACAGAATTTGATGGTCAGTGATAGTTATAGAGGTGGTAAAACTCTAGTTGGAGTTCTAGATGGCGGCCCTTTTAGCGTGTCTGTATTATTTGAACCTGAATTCAATGATTTAATCGAACAAAAGATTTCTAAAAACAATACAGTATCTTTTGTTGCCTCGCTATATGAATGGTCTAGTGGACTTAGGCGAGCCAAACTAAAAGGGAATTCACTTACTCTAAAAGATTAGAGTAAAGAGCGCGCTATTACAATTCTCTGGACTTCCTGAGTCCCCTCATAGATTTGAGTTATTTTAGCATCTCTAAAGAATCTCTCAACAGGGAATTCTTTGGTATATCCATAGCCACCAAGAACTTGTATTGCTCTTTCAGAAACCCACATTGCGGTATCTCCTGCGTATAATTTAGCCATACTAGCTTCCTTGGTATGTCTTGGCCCACCATGCTCGTAGTGCTGTTGTTTAGCCCATGAGGCTTTGTACACTAACAGGCGTGCTGCATCGATTTTAGTAGCCATATCCGAAAGATATGACATTATCATTTGGTGATGAGCGATCGGTTTACCGAATGCTTCTCTTTCATGAGAATATTTCAAGGCTGCTTCGTAAGAACCTTGAGCAATTCCTAGAGCTTGGGCTGCAATACCGATTCTACTATTGTCAAGGGCATTCATAGCGATTGGGAAACCTTTTCCTACTCCCTTTAGCACGTTTTCAACCGGAACTTTACAATTTTCCAGAATTAATGTGCATGTATCTGAAGAGCGTATTCCTAACTTATCTTCTTTTTTACCTACTTTGAATCCTTCAAAGGTTGAATCGATTATAAAGGCAGTAGTACCTCCATGCCTCTTTACTCCATAATCCGGATGATCGACATCTTTTGCAAAAAGGACAATAATATTAGCTTGTGCTCCATTTGTAACCCACATTTTTTCTCCATTCAAGATGTAGTGTTTACCGTCATCTGAAAGTTTAGCCTTACAAATCATTGCCGCAGCATCTGTACCTGCCCCAGCTTCAGAAAGTGAATATGCACCTACTTCTCCGGCTGCAAGCCTAGTAAGGTATTTTTGCTTCTGTTGTTCATTGCCATGAATCGAAATTGTTTTTGAGCAAAGTCCAACATGAACACAAAACATTACGCCAAATGAGGGATCAACTCTAGAAAGTTCCTCTACGATTATTGATTCTGATATATCATCGACAGGAGAACCACCATATTCTTCAGGTATTGTGACCCCTTGAAGACCATACTCTAGGAATGATTTCCACTCCTCGGAAGGTGGAATCTGATTCTGGTCCCTATGCTCCGCAGTTGGACCTAACACGGTTTCTGCAAAGTCACGAACTAGTTCTCTTATCATTTGCTGCTCATCGTTTTCTGCAAAGTTCATATTGCTCCCGATACAACCCAAAAGGCCGTGTTTCTTAACCCGTTTGTATGAAGTTCAAATTGTCATTTCCCCAAATTATTCATATATAATGTGCTTGAGGCGCGTTAAGGAGGAAATTAGATGGATGAAGAAACCGTTCAATTTAAAGTTGCACACAATAGAAAATATTCTACTGAACACTTGTGGTATCAAGAAAAGGATGACAGGCTAATGATAGGAGTAAGTGAATTTTTGAAATTCGAAATTGGAGAAGTACTTCGAGTTATTCTGCCACAAGCAGAGACCGAAGTAGATGAGGGAGATGGTATGTTCTCAATTTGGACAGCCGATGAAAAGCTGCCATTTGCAGCACCTTTTTCTGGACTTATTACCGATGTCAATGGAGAGGTTGAATACAGCCCTCACCTAGCTAATGAGTCTCCTTATGACCTTGGCTGGATCATTATTCTTGAGCCCCATAACCTAGACCTTGAACTATTATTAGATCCTGATGAATACGTTGATTACTTGGCTGAACTCTGAATCCTGGAGTTACCAATTATGGATTCTATCAAACTTCTGAGAGAAAGTTTAGTCAATGCCCCCGTTATTTGGAAAGGGGATTATCCTTACTTTATCCACCCTATCACCGATGGGGTTCCAAGGTTAGATCCAAAAGTACTTTCTGCAGTTACTGATTTAGCAATTGAGGCAATTGATTGGTCTAAAGTAGACTTGATCCTAGGGATCGAGGCAATGGGGCTTCCTCTTACCTCTCCTGTAAGCATAAAAACCGGAATTCCCCTAGTTATTGCTAGAAAAAGGGAATATGGGTTAGAAGGAGAAGTTGTGATAGATCAAAATACAGGTTACTCCAAGGGTGCAATGTATCTAAATGATATCAAAACCGGTGAAAGAGTTGTTATAATAGATGATGTATTATCCACTGGTGGCACACTCAAATCAGTCATTGAAGGTGTAAAAAAGACTGGAGCACAAATACAAGATATTCTCGTTGTTGTAGAAAAAGGAGATGGCTTGCAAATGTTAAAGTCACATTATCCTGAAATTAATATCGAATCTCTTGTGAAATTAGAAATGGAAGGAGAGAAAATTATTCTCTTGAATTAAATGGTGATATTATGGATTTAGACAGACACGACTTTGAATTAGATGAATTGGTCGAAAGAATAAAAGAAAACGATAATCGTTTAATTGCTCTACAGGTACCTGAAGGTTTGAAGATGCAGGCATTAGAAATGATGGATGAAATCGAATCAGAAACCAGTGCTAAAGTTATTCTAGCAGCTGATCCATGCTATGGTGCATGTGATTTAGTGCATGATAAAATGAGTATGATGGGCGTTGAATTAGTAGCCCATATGGGGCACTCACAAATGAATATTGATTCGGGAATGCCCACTCAGTTCATCGATGTCACCTATGATGGCGACCCTGAATTAACTCCAATTCTACCATTTCTAGAAGCGCATAGGAATATGGCCCTAAAGAGAAAGCAAGATCAAAATTCAGAAAGTGATATGTCTGATGAACAAGCAAAAGAGCGCTTCTTAGATGCTGTTGGTAGATTGTCTCCCCTAACCGATACTAAACTTGGTCTGGTAGGCTCTATTCAGCACTTACATCTTCTACCTGAATTCCATGATCGTTTAGAAAAAGCAGGTTTTGATGTAACAATCCCAATAGGAGGAGCAAGATTATCATTTCCAGGGCAAGTTTTAGGTTGTAACTACTCCGGAGATGACCCTTCTATAGGACATTATTTGTTCTTAGGTTCTGGAGATTTCCATCCGATTGGACTTGTTCTACACACAGGAAAGCCGTTAGCTATGTTGGATCCTTATACTGGAGATGCCAAAGAGATGTCTTTAGAAAGAATAGAAAGAATTCTAAGACAAAGATTTGGTCTGATAATGTCTTGTGGAGATGCTCAATCATTTGGTATTCTAATTGGAGAAAAGCCTGGTCAAATGCGTCGAAGTTTAGCGCTTAAGATGAAAAGATTGTTAGAAAAACATGGTAAGAAGGGATACTTATTAGCTCTCGAGCACGTTGGTCCTGATTTGATTGACTTCTATCCAGTAGATGCCTTTGTTAATACGGCATGTCCTAGAATTGCTATCGATGATGCCATCAGGTACCGTAAGCCTTTGATTACTCCTTTTGAATTGGAAGTAGCCCTTGGTGAAAAGAAATGGGAAGCAGGCTATATGTTTGACGAGATTCCTTGAAAGGTTGATTTTTCAATAAATTCTTTTGATTATAATCCGTATATTCAATAACGGTTGGCGTAAGGCTTCCCATGTTATGAGTAGTTACCTTGACAGAATCGGTGCTGGGTTTGTTATATCAAATCCTGAAGCACTAGACTTTGATTTTATTCCAAATGAAATTGTTGGTCGCGAACTTATTCAATCAGAGTTAGCAAATAAATTTGCCACCATCGATAGGCTTGACTCGAGTTGTAGGGCGATAATTACTGGACCTGTTGGTAGTGGAAAAACAGTTCTAGCCAAAACCTTCTGCCGAGATTTACAACGCCACTTGGCCAATAAACGAGAAATTATGATTGCTCATGTAAACTGTAGAAATGCTTCAACAAGTACTCGAGTAGTTCAAAGAATACTACATGAAATCGACCCTGGGCACCCAGACAGAGGGTTGTCAATGGGGGAATTACTCTTGAGTTTAAGAAAACTAACCCGTAAAAATTCAGCTCACCTCATTGTTGTATTAGATGAAGTAGACCATATGCTTAGAAAGTCAGGAGATGATTTACTCTACCAATTGCTTAGAATAGATGAAGACCAGCAAGGAAAAGGAACACTATCTTTGATACTGATAAGTCAAGAACAAGTATTAGATGTTCTTGAAACTGCTGTAATTTCTAGGATGGGCAAAACAAATTTATTAAGAATACCTCCTTATGATTTTGAAGGACTTGGTAAAATTGCTAGGCAAAGAGCAGCAATGGCGCTTAATGAGGGTACTTATTCGGAGGAAATTATAGATTTAATTGCTGAAAAGGCAGTTCAAAGTGGAGACGCTAGACTAGTAATCGAGTTGATCAAGGCTGCTGGTGAAGCAAGTGAATTTAGGCAAGATTCGCATACTGAAAGGAGAATTACTATTCAAGATGTATATTCTCAGGATGAAACTCTAGCAATCGATACTATTAGCGAAATTCAAGCTATTGAGGATTTAAGGCCACATTCAATGTTAGTTTTGTTAAGTATTTGTCGAAGACTTCGCAAGGAAGAGTCGATGACTACTGGGGATGTAGAACAATTATACGCGGTTGTATGTGAAGAATATGGTCAAAAAATGAAGAGCCATACCACTATTTGGAAATACCTCAAGGAACTTGAGAAGCGACAAATAATTTCTTCAAGAATAGCCTCAATCTCTGATGGAAGAGGTAGAACTACTCATCTTAGTATGCCCCATTTCCTTCCAACTGACCTAGCAAATAGAGTTGAAATGCTTCTAAAAAAGCGATTGAAATAAAATTATTACTTAGTCTATCCATGCGGTGGGCATAAATACGGGTCGTTGTTGGGCAAGATGTCTAAGAGGGATTACTATGGCTGTTGGTCAACAAGGAGAATTTGTAGCTGTCGTTAACGACACAAACCCAAAGAGTAGCGGTAAAGCCTACTCACTGAAAATCAGTGGTAATAATCACGCCCAATTACTTGGAAAGAAGATTGGTGACGAAATAGATGGAATGTTTATCGGCGAAGGTGAATCAATCCTTAGTGGATATAAACTTGTAATCACAGGTGGTTCAGACAAAACTGGCACTCCACTTAGAAGAGACCTATCTGGCGGTTCAAGACAATCTATTCTAGTTACACGCTCTACTGGATTCAAGGGACATAACCTTGTGTTCAAAACCAAGAGTGGAGAAAAGAAGCGTTTCCGATACAAGCCTGATGGCCTAAGAAAGAGAAGATTCTTTAGAGGAAACACAATTAATCAAGATACTCGCCAAATCAATCTAAAAGTGATTGAGGCTGGAAAGAAATCTCTTTCCGACATTATATCTTCGAAAACTGAGGAATCATCGGAGTGAATCCCGAGAGGGTAATCGTAGATTAGGAGGGAGCAGATGTCTAGAAAGCTTCCTTCACAACCAACTGTCAATATAGGATTAGTTGGTCATGTTGACCATGGAAAAACAACACTCACTAAAGCTCTTTCAGGAATCTGGACCGATACCCACTCTGAAGAAAGAAAGCGTGGTATTTCGATTAAACTAGGATATGCAGATACTGCATTTTACAAAACAAACGATGGGATTTTCTACCCATCAGGAAGACATCCTGAGGGGAAAAAGGATTCTGATGATGATTTACAAAGAGTAGTTTCCTTTGTTGATGCTCCTGGCCACGAGACTTTGATGGCGATAATGATAACTGGCGCATCGATAATGGATGGAGCACTACTGATGGTAGCCGCTAACGAAACATGCCCTCAACCTCAAACGAGAGAACATTTGATGGCGCTAAATATTTCTGGAATTAAAAATATTATAGTTGTTCAAAATAAAATTGACTTGGTGAGTAAGGAAAGGGCAATGGAATCTTATAATGAAATAAAGGAATTCCTTAAGGATACGGTTGCTGAGGACTCTCCAGTAATTCCTGTTTCAGCACACCACGATGTAAATCTTGATGCCCTTATCGAAGCGATTGAAAGTACAATCCCTACACCTGACCGAAGTTCTGATACACGTTCAGTAATGCATGTTGCTCGCTCTTTTGATATCAATAGACCAGGTACACGTCCTGCAAAAATGCGAGGTGGAGTTATCGGTGGAAGTATTGTTGAAGGGGAATTTAAGATCGGAGATGAAATTGAAATAGGCCCTGGTCGTAAGATCGAGAAGGGTTCAAAGACCCATTGGGAACCTATTTCTGCTACAGTAAGTAGTATGCAAGGTGGAGGAAACAACCTTGAAACAATGCATGCTGGAGGATTGTGTGGAATGGCTACCGAACTAGACCCTTCAATCACTAACTCAGATAATCTATCTGGCCAAGTGGTAGCTTTGAAAGGGAATCTTCCGGAAGTTCGCTCAAACGTAAAAATATCTGTTAATTTGATGGAGCACATGGTTGGAGGCAACTCCAGTAATCCCGATAAGATTCAACCTCTAAGAAATAATGAGATGCTGATGATTAATGTAGCAACTGCTACCTCAGTTGGAGTAACCAGGAATGCGGAGAAAAAGAGAACTAATTTAGAACTTAGACTGCCTATTTGTGTAGATTCTGGTCAACGTGTTTCATTGTCTAGAAGAATCGGTTCTCGATGGCGACTAATTGGTTATGGAATAATCCAATAGGTGCTCTTCATGTCTCAAAGCATTATTATTGATGCTTGTGGCTGGGTTGCCGTTATTGATTCTGGTATGAATTTTGATTTAGAATTAGAAAGAACAATCGGTACTTTTGAATTAATCCTAATAGATTCTGTTTTACAAGAATTAAAGGAACTTGATAAGACTAGGACTAAGAGAAAATCACTATTAATATCGATGCTTGAAAGCAAGTCAACATTTACTGATTTTGAAAGTGATTTTAGCCATACTGATGATAAAATATTTGAGATTGCCGAAAAAGAACAATATGCTGTTTTGACCGTCGATAAGGATTTAAAAAAGCGATTATTTAAATCCTCAATTAAGGTTATTGAAGTAAGTAAAAATAATCATTTTAAAGTTCTTGAAAATCTATAGAGTCTAGGGTAGCGTGAATAATACGTCGTCACCATGACCATTTAATAAGCCCAATTTGACACCGGCATCAATCCATGCGTGGGCATAATTTATCGCCCCAAAAGCTCTAACATGATCTCCAATTTTCAAGAAGTGTCGAGCATCAAAAGCATAATCATCAGCCATTTTTAGTAATGTAGCCAAACGTACTCCATCTGATGAATTATCTTCAACTAATGGAGTTGCTTTATCTCTAGCTCTTTTTGTAATATCCAGATATTTCTCAACACGCTGAATAGTGACATTTACCAAATCATCACTCATTCTCCTCCCTCCTTTTGTCTCTTCAATAGCCTTCTTACATCCTCACTTCTGCCTAGAGCCTGGTATAATTCAACTGCTAAAGATAATCGTCCTTCATCCTCAGCATCTCTTGCTCTTTGGAAAAGAGTCGTTCTTTCGTCCCAATTCCTTGCTAATGCTGCGTCTGCTGCTGCCTTAAATCTGCCTTCTCTCTCTGATTGTGCTAGATGAGGTGCAGTCCAAAATCGTATTAATCCTTGACGAGTAGAGGAAACCATTGAATCTGCAGTTAACCCTTCAAGCATATCGCCTAAATCCATACCTTTACCCAGCTCTGTTAGACTTTCTTCTTTGATTTCGGTCGAAATATGAGTTAAGTGTCCTTCAATACCAAGTATCCACCAACCATCACCACATCTTATACCCTCCATCGGTTCGAGAGAATCGGTTTGAAGACGCTCCATATTATCCCATCCAAACGGATGAGGTATTCCTTCCCAAACTTCTCCACCACTAGCTTGTAATAACAATCTTCCAGCAGATATCTTTGTCACCCAACTCCAAACTCTATCCTCTAAGATTCTCTTTTGGTACTTCTGCGCTAACCTTCCACACCATAACTTTCCATCTCCGGATTGCCAAAGTAGGTGCTCTCTATCTAACCAACCGACTAATCGTCGAACTTTACCACTGTCAAAGCGACGTATTCCTTTACCTTCATGCGTAAATAAGTGTAATTGCCCTTCTCGACCTGATAATATCCATCCACCTCCAGGACGAGAGGCTATATCTGTAAAACCACCATAAGTCGATCTACCCTCATGGAGCATACTACCATCTGTAGTCGAAATAACGTAGAATCCATGAGCCGCTAAAACTGCTAGAATACCATTATTAGCATCCATCGCATGTACCTTGAATGGCATATCGACTTTCCATCTAATATCACCATTAGATTCCATGAGTATGAGTTCAAGTCCACTACTAACCGCAATACCACCTTCAACCGATGCGATACAGGCGATTCTAGAAGGGGCTTGCCAAGACCAAGAAATTGACCAAGACATTAGTTGACACCCCCTATTAGTCCCCATGCTATTAATTGAGCCCTAGCATCTTGCGTTAGTTGAAAGAATCGACTACGACCCAGTGTCCTAACATTCAAAATCCCCGCTTTCAATAAGTGATTGCTGATTTGTGATAATCTTGGCCTCTTGATATTAAGTTCATCTAAGATTTCTTTATCAGAAGGAGAGTACTTTCTTTCCTTCGCAATTGAAACAACATAGGATTCGCTATGAGATAGTGAAGAGAGAATTGCAGAGTTAAGAGGAAAGTCATGTTTCTCTCCTTGTTTCTCTCTCCTCATACCAGATAATGCCTCTGCTAACTTACGATGGCTTCCGGAATTATTAGAAGGGCTTTTATTGTGTATCAGAAGTTCTTGCAGTGCCTGTAAAATAGGTGAAAGATAATTCATGTCAGTGCTGTTAATGACCTTGTGTCCACCATGATTGGTTATTTCTTCAAACTCCTCTGTAGTGGAATCTTCTAATTCTTCTAAAACTTCACGATTTATGCCTGGTAGCCCTATTTCATCATAGATTAAAGTTGCAGATTCTTCTTCTGAAATATCTAAATCTAATTCAACAGGCGTAATCAATTCTTCAGAAACCCATAATTCTGCGCCAGATGATTCTTCATCCATAACCATCGTTTCAGGCTCTTCATTAGTGGTTTTATAATCTCTAGTTCTACCAAGTAATGCGTTGAAAGTCCCCGCATGGATAGATGGCTGAGGATTTGATTCAGCGATTAATAGCTCCTCATTTTCTGGAGTTGCAGAGTATGTGAAAGTATCAATCGGTTCGTCATCTAATTTAGAATCTGATAACTTTTCTAAATTCAAATCAAAACCAAAAATATCACTTATTGCATCATTAGATTCCAAATCTTCAGATACAGAATCTCTTTCTTGCCATGGCACCGATGCATCGATAATCTCGGATTCTTGTTCTATCGCTACATCTTCTACTGACTCCGAATCTAAAGTATCTATGAACTCCTCTTGCACAATTTGGTCTAACGAATCAGCCTCTTCTAAATCATATATGCTTATGGTTTTAGGAATTGGTATAGTTTCTGTTGAAGAGCCCGAATGTAGCGATACATCAATTGAATCCCTCATGAATCGTATTACCTCTGAAGGTTTACCACTACTCAAGGAATGGATATATTGGGCGTCTTTTGTCGATAGTTTGAATTCTGTTGAAGTGGCAGAAGATACCCTTCTCTCGATTAGTACCTTAACTTCATCAACAGTCAATGGCTCCAGTGTTTCAATACTGGCAAAACTGTGTAGTATGCTATCAGGGAGATTACTACGCTGCTTTGGTTCAACAACAACTACTACCACTGCCTTAAGCCTCTCCAAGAGGGGTAGAGCATCTCGTAG
>TARA_B110000459_G_scaffold109540_1_pt1 | contig 10539 bp, 3 predicted proteins | sample TARA_B110000459 | Tara Oceans TARA_B110000459 (sample SAMEA4398296) | marine metagenome | biome: Polar Biome; feature: [SRF] surface water layer (ENVO:00010504); material: water (ENVO:00002006), including particulate matter (ENVO:01000060) such as... | depth 5 m | reverse complement strand
ACGTTAACCTACGACCACGACCATCTAAAGTACACCGAAAAGCATGGATGCAGAATAGTGCGAAGGGTCGTGGATACGCTCATGGCAGGCGGTAAAATTGCAACCGCAATGGTGCATAAGCAAGGCGCAGACGCGGTCTGTCCAATGCCTATGAGTTGCGCGGATCCGGATCTGAAATCCAACGCCTTGCCGTACGCCAGCGAGGTGTTGTTGTTGGGCACGAATAAAGTAAGAGCGTTGAAAGCCATCGGGGATAAGAAAAGATGCACGAAAACCGCTTTAGATGAAACGGGTAAGTTACCGTTTAAGATTTACAGCGCATCGGTCTGTCCGGAGATGAAAATGATTGCCATTTGCGGCGTCCACGATCACGGCACGAGAGGCGGATTATCTGAAGGGTCCGCAAACGTCGCCATATTTTCCCTCAACCCAGAAGATACAAGATATGGCAATAGTATCCTCCCCGACGGTCCGCGAAGTGCTCAGCCGCAAGAGCGGTTCAAGTTCCTCGGGATTGAAAATATCGGGTTTCCCCACGACGAAAGAATAACCCACGATGGACGATTAATCGATCCCGTGTTAGATTCAAATTCCTCCGAGGTTGCCGAACAGGCGAATTGCATTCGTTGGGGCACGCACACGAGATTAAAAGAGGAATACATAGAAGAATACGAAAAGAGGAAAGCGAAAGCCTTGACGAAAGAGAGTAACAAGGCAAAGAGAAATCAACCGTCGGCCTCGTCCTCGTTCGACGAAGCGCAATTTAGAAAAGAGTACATCGAAGAAGCGAAGAACCATTTCGAGACGAAACGCGTGTTACTTTTATCCAGTAACGATGGTCACGTTTACATCTTAGCAGTTGAAAAATTCGACGCGAAGACGCTAATGGAAAAGGCCGAAAAGAAAGAGAAGCGCCTCGATCAACTCAACGCGATTGATGGTTCAGGGTTTAGTAGTCTGTCCAGATTAGAGCTGTTCAGACTAAATGAGACGCACAAGATTATAAAATTGGACGCAATTTTTGTAGGCGCACCAGTGAACTGCGCTGTATCGCACCCGAGCGGGAAATATTTAGCCGTCGCCACGGATTCGACGATTATCCCAGTCATCGGAAACGAAATTTTTGGCTACTCGTCGTCGTTCGATTCGATCAAGGAGACGATTGATAGTTTAATGGGGTGCGAGCTCGTCCACGGATTTGAGCTATCGTTCAAAAGAGGACAAAAAGTGGTCGGGTTCGAAAATGTAACTCATACCTACGACAACGGATCTTGGCTGGATCAAAATAATGCGACGTCTTGGAGAGAACGTAGCGGTGACGACGAATTCCGTTTAAACAGAATGGACGTGGTGACAAATCCATTCTCGGAACTGGCGTATCATCACACGCCGCTCGTGTTCAGACCCGAGGATTTATCGGAAACCGGACAGAACAATATCCCGATATTTAATCAGGAAGGCTTGAAAAACTGGCCCGCTAATGCTCTCCTCAGAACGTCGTGTCAATATTTAGCGTTCTCCCCAAACGGTAAGTATCTCGCCGCGACATCGGATAATCGGAAAAGTTTATCCGTTTGGCGGGTCGAACAACCTTCAGACGTTTTTGAATTAGAATGCTTCGATTATCCGACGGAAACGAGACCGTTTCGAGTCATGCACGCGCTCATGATCAATCCGCTTGTGAAGTTTAACGGCTTTCACTTGCCTTTGTTGCCTCTAGCGTTTGCGCCATCCAACGATGATATCTTGATGGTTGCGGAACGAGGAAATAAACAGTTTGGCACTTCCGGCGCGCACGTCATCGACTTGTCAAAGTTCGAAAAGTTTGGCGGCTACATCCACGGCAGACGGAAGGCTTTTGAGCAGAACGTGAGAGAAACAATTGAGAAGAACGCCGGTAAGGACATCCACGAATGCCGAGCTTTCTACAAATCAAACGGTGAAAAGCTTCTGAACAGCGTCGAGCCGGATCCGAATTGGTATCGTCAACTGTACGAGCGAGTAGTTGTTACCACCTTTCACAAGCCTTTAAGTGTTTACCCTAGAATACCTGTGGCTGCACCATTGAATTCAATGAAGCTGAAACCAAACTGGACGCTCGGTTTGAGCATTTACGAACCTTACGAACGAAAAGAGCTTGACCACAACAAAAACATGAGTCGAAAACTGTTGCCGATAGATTGGACATCTCAAACGCGCTTGATGTTTTACGAAATTGCCATCCCAAACTCAACGTTCATTGGGATGAAAAACTGCAGCGAAGGTTCCGTGATAGGAGTGGATCAAATTGACATCATGCACGTCAACTTTGGTCCCGATGCTGGCCATGCTTGTGGATCTTCCCTGGACGATCCCGCGCAAAACTATTTCAATTTGAAGAGTTGCATGCAAACCATCTCGGAACCGTTCGAGAGAAACTACATCACCGGACTTTCTGCCGTCGGTCCACCTCCAGGGTCGACTTTCAACAACACGTATCCAGACATCTTTTATGTCACTACACCGACGACGTTGGAGATCTTTCGATTCGAACGCGGGTGGTCTCCGATGACTGTCTTTCGCAGTTCCAATCGACGGTTGAAATTCTATTCCGGTCGCACGCGCAAAATGCAATGGCACAACTCCATGTTCTCCACGGACTTTCGAGACGCGGCGTTGACGCTGCTGTTATGCGCTCACAGAATTCAGAAAACAAATGCGAATAAGAAACGTCGGCCGAGAGAGGAGACGACTTTAGGCGACTTGACGAACGATTGCGTGTTGAAGATTATCGAAAAGTTGGCTTTGCCAGCGAGCGATTGGATCGATCGAGACCACGATATGTACGTGGAAGCAGAAACGATAGTGTTGTCAGACGGAAAAGGCGAAGCGGAGAAGATAGATTTATACTAAAACCTGTGAAAGAACAGGAAAAGAGAGAGAGACCAACACAATTTTGTAATACACGCATCAAATCACATTTGTGAACGTAACCACGCCAATCGCACCAACCGCGACGATGTACGTGAGAACAAACATCCAAGCTAGCATTAATTCTGCCGAAGAGGAAACTCCGTCGCTCTTATTGACTACCATTTTCATCGACACTCTCGCGACAAGGTAATAGATCATCGCCGCGCCTATAGCGGCAAAGAATGCCGCGTTCATCGTTTGATTTCGAGGCACCTCCATGTTGTAATCGCCCCTTTTGTAAAACGGTAAAACTAAACAGAAAGGCATGCCAATGTTGAACAAGGTATCAAAGAGCGCGACGCGGAATATTGCGTCGCTCCCGGGCGTTGTGGCGGTTTCTTTCGCTTCGATTGCGTCTAAAAAATACGAGCCGTGCACGTCCGCGCTTTGCGAAAGCAAGAACGAGAGCACGACGCTTCCAATGAAACTCTCAAACGACCCTTTACTGATGTTGTTCTTGTTGATTAGTTCACCATTACCACCACCACCGCCAAAAATCGACGGAATTTGCTCGTTGTACTCTTGAACGTAGATGTTGCACAAGTGCGTGACAAACTCAACCGCGGCGTACGACAAAATAGCGAGCCACGTCGTTCCGCACGCGATCGACAACACTCTTCGCTTGCACTTTTTTCGCTCAATTTTGACACATATGTCCGTCACGGAATCGTAGGAGGAGTCAGAGAGCCAATCGGAATTGCTGTCGTCGCCGTCGTCGAAGTAAAAACTTGGTAGCGCATTTGTTGTATTATTATCGTTCTCGGTTTTGATGTTGCTCATTTCGTTGGCGCGTAACTTGCGCTCCGGACAGGACGGAATAGTCAAATTGAAGAGAAACACCCACGGTTTCGAGAGTGCGCGTTCGATTTTCAACAATTTCTTTTTCGCGAACGAGAGCTCGACAAAAGAGCTTCTCGGTGGAGGTAATGTTGGCTCTTCTTTCTCTTCGCGTCTGACTTCCTGTTCGTTACGCATTACCTCGTCCTCGTCGTTCTCGTCGTCGTCGACGACGACGACTTTCGGAGTGTTGACTTCTGCTTTTTCTGCATCTCTCGCTTCCTCCTCCTCCTCCTCCTCCTCCTCCTTCTTCTTCTCTCTTTCTTCGTCTTCATGTTCTTCGTGTTCTTCTTTTTGCTCTCTTTCTTCGATATCGTTCACGATCGATATTGATGCCTTCTTCGACGGCGGCGAGGATACTCGAACGGCATCGTTTTCTCCTCTCTCGGCGACGAGTATCGGCGGCGGAGGTTCTAAGGAAACCGAGGACGAGGCAATTCTCATCGTCTCGGTCGACCTGGGAGGAAAAGCGGGAGTGCAAACGCCTTTCGATGACGCGGGTATCGCGACCGAGGAGAAGGAGGACGACGACGACGAAGATAATGACGAAGGTGCCTCCGTCTTACTCAACTTGCCTTTTTTCACCGACGACGTTTTCTTTTCGTTCTTTTCCTTCTTCTTCTGTTCACACTCCGCTCGCTTTTCTTCTCTACCTTTCTTCCATCGAATGTGATACGTGCCAAAGAGGACCCAAATCCGGCGAAAGACGACGTAAGTGGCGTAGATTTCACCCATCCACACGCCGCATCGCCATCCGAGTGAGTAGACGTTCGTATTCTTCGCGAGAACGAACCGAGTGATATCATCGTCTTCGGCGGCGGTGGCGGTGGCATTCGCGCTGTTCACTTCGTCGTCATCAATAATAAACATCGCGTCTCTGGCGACAAAGAGCGCGAGCGCGAGCATGGCGAAAACGTAAAAGCAAAAATCTCTCGTCAAATTCGACATCGAATACTGCGACGATACGGATTCCGAGGACCACAACAACACCACTTTGCCTTTATCGACATCGTCGTCGTCGCCGCCGCCGCCGCCGCTGCTGCTCCTACTCTTTTTCTTCGTTTCCCTTTCTTTTCTCTTCTTCAAAAGCATCATCGCGGGGACGATGGTAAAGTTGTACAATCCGATGCCGAAAACCATCGAAACGCCTACGTACGGATACCCTCGAAACGTCGAAGGATTCGCAAAGGAAAACAAAACCGAAAAGAATAAAATCAAGGACACACGAGAGCAGCTGTTCGCTTTCTCGTGCGGTAAATACTGCTCTTCCTCGTATTTCTGCACGTCTATCTCTTGTTCTGGTCCGTCGAAAATCCACGAATCGTTGACTTTCCTCGGCAACCAAAACGTCAAATCGAACGCGACGGCGTCCAAGGCTTTTTTTAGAAACGCGTCGTTTTCTTTCTGACCGCCGCTTCCACAAAGAACGCGGAAACCGAGAAGTGTGTACACGAGTGCGAGGAGATAGAGCAACCATCCACAGTGTTTTGCAATCCACTCCGGGTAAGACGGAAGCGTAACATCACCGTCGTCGTCGTCCATGATGCCCATCATCGCTCTTCTTCCGTGGACGACGTTGCCGTCTTGGTCTATTTTTCGACCAAACTCATCGACGCCGGTGTGCCTTTTCGACCTTTGATCTCGCAACGCGCTCTTCCCAATCGTCACGGCGAGTAATATCAAGACAATCACGCACGCGAGACAGACGCACTGCTTGCACGAGACGCAATTGAAAAACATTTCCATCCACGTCGGTTTCGATTTTTGACCACCCCGACCCCGGCGTCGTCTATAAATAGAATCGTCGTCGTCTGAATCGTCGCAGAAGTAACCAACGTCTCGGTCATCCTCCTCTTTTTCCTCGGCGTCAAAATTCTTCCCCGTTTTGCCATCTTGGTCGTCGTCGTCGTTTTGAGTACCTCCTTCTCCGCCTCCTCTTGGACAGGATGAGATCGACGACGACGACGCCTTTACTCCCATCGCGTGCCAAAAAATGAAGAATTTCATTTTTTTTTTTCGTTCAATTCAACACTTCGAGACGACGACGACGATACATGTTTAATATTATCTCTCGTCATCATCATCATCATCATCTCAAACGAACGGGTTCACGAACTGTCTTTTCAACTTTCCGGTCTCTTCACACCTGAAATGTTTCGCCACGACCGTCACGCGGTCGTCTACGATGTATTTCTTCGTAGTATCATCGCGAATATTCGGAGTCTTCGTAGGAGTATCGTCTTCGCGCGGTTTCATCGTCTCGACGAAAACGCACGCGGTATTTTCCTTCACGCGTAAAGGCACTCGCTCGAGTATTTTTTGCATCTCGCGAGCATCCACGGACAGTGTAATACCATTGTCGTTGTTTCCTTTTTGCTCGTACGTAAACCGTTCTTCCTTGAGCGTAAACACCATCGTTTTTAGTACTTCTTCTTCGTCTTTGTCTTCTTCGTTGTTATCATTCTCTTTGTCGTTCGTTATACCGAGTCGCGAGCGAACGAGCGCGTTCGAAATATCGAACGCGTACGACAGTCGCACGACGAATTCTTCTTCCTCCTCTTTCTCATCTTCTTCTTCTACTGATGATGATGGTGTTCCCGTCCTGTCTGTGACGAACGCGTCGTCGACATCATCGCGCGATGATGATGATTTTGAGAAAACGCACACCCCGAGGGAAACCTCGAATCCAGATTCCAAAAACGCTCCTTCTTCTTCTGATGATGATGATGATGTTTCCTCTTCAAATATTTTCAGAGACGCGATAGAAATTTGTCTTCTTTTTCTTCTTCTTCTCATCGTCGTCGTCGTCAAAGGAGAATATGTGTGTTGTGTAGATATGTGTGTAAAAGAGAGTATTTACGAGAGAGAAAGTGGCGAGAGAAAAGACACGAAAATCAGTTGGTGGAGCGCTCCTCCCTTTGGGTTTTTTTGGTTCCTTTTGCCCCAAAAGTTTTTTTTTAATCAGTTGTTTCTTCCCTGCGCGTCGTTTGTGTCTTTTTCGCGTTGTTCGGTGTCGTTCTGAGTCGTTGCACGTCGCGTCGAAAAGAAACTTGGGTGACCAACAGTTTTTAAGGATAGAAAAAAGTGCCTCAAACGCAGAGAAGCAAACGGCGCACTTGAGCTTTTAAGCAGCGAGAGCAACACATCAAAGGGTGAATAACAACGACAAAAACGAATAAACGCTCTCTCTCTCTCTCTCTTCTTTTTCATCGTTTTGTCGTTTCGCTCAATCTTTTAGACGACGACGCGTTCTTTTCTTTTCGCATTAAAGACACGACGACGACAACGACTTTTATTGTCGGGTGAAACACAACGACGACGACACCACGGAAGAGGAGTCGTACTCAAACGCACGCAAAAACGTAAAGAGAGAGAGAGAGTAAACCAAGAACGACGACTTTATACTCGCAACAACACTTTTCGCTCTGAGCACAAGTACTGCTGTTATGGATATCCAACCGTGGTCGCTCCACCAGTTGGATCAGTTGGACGAGGATAAAGACTCGTCGACGGTTTTAGGGATAATCGAACGCGCGCAACGCGAGCGAGACATTTTAAATAGTATCGAAGGAGGAAGGGCGAATCAAAACAATAATACCGGTGGGGGGACTTTCACGACGTTAACGACGACGACGACGCAACAGTTTCGACGGACGTCGTTCTTACCGAAAATTACGTACGCGAGGTGCGTGAGAGGCGGAGGGCGATACACGAAGAACGTGAGGAGGTTCGGGTCGTTCGATAACTTGTTAGTCCCGAACCCGGAGGACGACGGGCTGTCCTCGTCGATTAGTTTGAACGAATTAGCACAAAATAATAACGGAGGAGGAGGGTTGCGAAGGTCTGCCTCGAATCAAGATATCAGCATGAATACGTTTAACAATAATAACAACGCCAAAGGCGATTCGGATTCAGAGTACGGAGAAGTGACGACGAGCGCTTTCAATGCCGCCGCCACGGGAGCGCCCGATGATCAACAAAGAGACGACGGCGGTGGCGGACCGCCCGTATTCAAAACAACAACAACGACAACAGCGAATAGAATCAACAATTATAACGCGTCAGCCACGAAATCGAATTCCGGCGCGTCTGGGAACGGGACAGGGTACGTTCAAGACGCCTCGGATTTTGACCGGGTTTTAATTGAAGCGTGGGAAGATCGGTTTGCGGGAGGGTTATTTCGATACGACGTCACCGCCGTACTCACGCGACTCATCGAAGGCCCGTCTCGATATGTCGCGCAATACAACGAAGGGAGAGCGACGAAGAAACGACAAACGGAGTTCAAAATGGATCTCGTGTGTCAAGAATTCGATGGGAAAAAGTTCAATTTTACCAAAGCCGATCAAAAAGAAGTACTGTTTACTTTTGAGGAACAAGACGAAGACGAGGAAGAAAACGAGAACGAGGAACCGGGACGAACGGAGTTTATCGAGCGAGGTGAAATCAGTAAATCGCCAAATTTAGTCCTGATCAACGTCTCTCCGATCGAGTACGGACACGTTTTGTTGTGCCCCAGAGTCTCCGAGATGCTTCCGCAACAGATTTTCGCGGATGCTTTGATTCCTCCTCTGCGAATGTGCGCGGAGAGTAAAAATCCGTACTTTCGAGTCGGATATAACTCTTTAGGTGCGTATGCAACCATCAACCACCTCCATTTCCAAGCGTACTATTTGATGGAGGCCTTCCCGATCGAACGCGCGTTATCCAAACCGTTCGCCGAGGATGTGTTCAAAAACCCAAAACGACCGATGGGTAAACAAGTCCACGCGGAGTGTTTACGCGTGTACGATTACCCGGTGAGATGCATCGTCTTTGAACTCGGAAGTAAAGGCTTCGTGGATTTAGCGAAGTGGATCGGAAGAGCCTGCAGTCGTTTGCAGAAGAGAAACATCCCGTTTAATTTGTTAATGACCGATCACGGCGCGAGAGTGTTTTTAATTCCGCAAATCTTCTCGCACAAGATTGCGCAAAACAAAATTCCAGAATGGATCGTTGATACTGGAATTAACCCGGCGGTGTTTGAAATCTCCGGACACATGCTCTTCAAACGCGAGGAAGATTACGAAATCTGCTCCGAGGCGATGGCGTCGGAAATATTAGCGAGCGCGAGTATTGAAGAGGATGAATTTTGCGATTTAATGCGAGAGGTTTTAGATCGCGAGAGAATCGAGGAAGGAGAAGAAGAAAGCAACGAAGATGGCGACGACAACAACGAAAACAAAAACAAGGCGCGGAGGAGCGAAGAGGAAGGGAGTGCGCAGATGACGGTGAAACTGTAAAACAGACAGTATAATATATGAATACTACTAGGTACCTTTGTTGTAATTTTGAACCATCGTGTTATACTACTAACTATGTTAAAACCAATTTTGAATCTCGCGTTTGATTAAATTAAAAGAACAGAAAACGGTTACGTTTCTTTCTTTGCTTCACGTCGTACCCGACGGCTTCGTTGACGTTCTTAAAACCTTCCCTCTTCAACGCTTCGTATAGCTCTCTTTTTACTTTCGGAATCAACGCCGGTCCGGCGTACGCAAACGACGTGTACAATTGCACCAAACTTGCGCCGGCTTTGATCTTCTTCAAAGCGTCTTCACCGGTAAACACGCCGCCGCACCCGACCAACGGAATCGAACCGTCGGTTAATTCGTAAAATCGACGCAACACCTCCGTCGATTTCTCAAACACCGGTTTTCCACTCAAACCGCCGATTTCCTTACCGTTTTCGTGTTGTTGCACCCGATCGTTCCTTTCAATCGTCGTGTTGGAGATGATGACGCCGTCGATTTTAGCTTTCTTTACCGCTTTCGCGATTTCTTTCAATCCTTTCTCGTCCACGTCCGGAGCGATTTTGACCAACACCGGCAAAGATTTTTTCTTCTCCTCTTTCACCAACAACCGATCGCGAGCGTTCACGACGTCTCGTAAAATCTTCACCAAAGACGAACCTTTCTGCAAATCTCTCAACCCGGGCGTGTTTGGAGAGCTAACGTTGATGACGAGATAATCCGCAAATGGACCTAACTCTGTGGCGCCCAACGCGTAACTCTTCGCCGCTTCCGATTCCGGCGTCGTTTTGTTCTTACCAAGATTGACGCCAATCGGTGCTATAACATTTGTCGTCGTCGTCGTCGTCGATTCTTCTTTCTCTTCTGTTTTGTTATCTACTACTGTCGCTGCTACTCTATTCTTTTCTTTCTTTAACCTTTCTTTCGCTCGTTCTATGCCTTCGCTGTTAAATCCGTATCGATTAATCACCGCGTCCAACTCTCTCAATCGAAAGACTCTCGGTTTCGGATTTCCATCCTGAGGCTGCGGCGTCACCGAGCCGATTTCCACGAATCCAAACCCAATCTCGCGCATTCCTTGGATAGTTTTCGCGTCTTTATCGAAACCAGCGGCTAAGCCAATCGGGTTTGGAAACGTCATCAAACCATCGTTGAAAACATTCGTCACTCTCAACATCTCTCGCATTTCCGCGTACTCCCCCGACGCGTCTGCGTTATTTCTATCGTTATCTCGCTCTCGTCGTTCGATTGGATACAATCCGTTCGCGAACAACGAGACTCCTAAATTATGCGCGGATTCCGCGTCCATCAAACGACTAAAAACCGGCGCCAAAAACTCAAACGTCTTGAACTCGACGTCCGAGGCTAACGGCGAGTCCGCCGCGCGGAGCGACCCGTACCCGATGGACGCGAACAAGGACAACGCGCCAATCGTTTTCAGCAGAGAAGAAGAAGAAGA
>TARA_B110000459_G_scaffold71579_1_pt1 | contig 10540 bp, 8 predicted proteins | sample TARA_B110000459 | Tara Oceans TARA_B110000459 (sample SAMEA4398296) | marine metagenome | biome: Polar Biome; feature: [SRF] surface water layer (ENVO:00010504); material: water (ENVO:00002006), including particulate matter (ENVO:01000060) such as... | depth 5 m | reverse complement strand
GTGTGTGTGTGTGTGTGTGTGTGTGTGTGTGTGTGTGTGTGTGTTCTCTGCCTGCGCGCTTCAAGTAAATTTTTGTTGAGAGGGATGTGAGTGCCAACTTTTCTTTTTGAATTTTTTTTCCTCTTCCGCCCCCATTTCGGTGCGAGAGAGATCTATAAGGGACAACCACACACAAAACAACAATCAGCACACAAAAAAAAGAGAAAACAGATTATGTCTTCGTTCACGTGTACTACGACGGGGAGTAGTTCTTCTTCTCGCGCGCACCAACACGCGTGCAAGTGTTGTCGAGGCATAGGAAGAGTCTCAATGCAACGAACCCAACACTCTTCATCTGCGTCGAGTCAAAGCGCGGCGGCGTTGACCTCAAAAAAAGTCGCATCATCATCTTCATCATCATCATCATCGTCGTCGTCGTCGTCGTCGAAATCATTTTGGACTTTGAGACGAGGCAAACACCACTGTTTAACGATCGCTTCGGCAAAGAACGCGATCACAGATGACAACGAGAACAACATCAACATCAACAACAGCAAAAGAGAAGGAGGGGAGTACACACAAACAAGAAGAAACGAAGCAGCGACGACGACGAAACCGAAATCGAGACGCACGTTTCTTTCGAGAACAGCCGCTGCGTTTGGTGCTTTGATTTTTGCGAGCGCGGCGGAAGAAAATATCAACAATAACGCGGCGTTTGCGTTGGAAGATACCGAGTGCATCGAGTGTGGTGGCACTGGTATCGTTCCGTGCGATATGTGTGGCGGAACCGGTAAATGGAAAGCTTTGAACAGAAAACGCGTGCAAGACACGTACGAGTTTACCGAGTGTCCGCAGTGTTACGGCAGAGGCGTGAGAGTCTGTCCGGTGTGTTTTGGTACCGGCGAAAGAAACGTGAAGGGATTGTTGCGGAGAGGAGAAGCGACTGAAATGGTGAAAGCTATGCAAAGAGGTGAGTTGAAACCCGGGGACACGAAAGCGTTGATCCAAGCTGGACGAGATCGAAAGCTCGAACTGAAAATCCAAGCCGCCGCCAACGCCAGCACTGCGGAATCGGTTGCGCAAGAAGAGTTTTAATATTAATATATTATTAGTTTTATAAAAAAATTGTAGCGAGATGTAAGAGAGATGAACCAACTTTTGCGTTGATGATAACAACTTAATTTAATAATGAGTACTACTGGTACCACGACTCGGTGATGATGTGGTCTTTGCGTAGAGGAAGACTTTTGTTTTTTTTTATGCATGCAAGGCCAAAAATCTTTCTTTTTTCCTCATGGCATTTTGGCTCTCAATTTTCAAATGCTTGTCGTCGTGGTCTCCTCTTTGCTCTCTCTCTCGTGTGACGTCAGAGTTCAAAAGAAAAACGCACGCACTTCTTTCTGCTTGGGAAAAGAACAGCACGAGTCTAGATCCGATCTGGCCGAATACTCTGTATTTTAGCACGAATAGCCTCTCCTAGTTTCTCTGTTGTTTCCACCTTTGCGCGCGACGAGAGGTTCAGTCGTGGAAGAAGCAGAGCGTTTCATCGAACGCTCAAGATGGCGACGAAACAGCACAATCCAAATGCGAGCCTTTCTCGAGAAACCGCGCCGAATGGTATGCAACAACATCGACCGCAGCAGCAACAGCAGCAACTCCAACAACCAACGGCGACGACGACGACAACTGCGATGATGAATGCCTCAAATAGCATGGAAAATTCCTGGGCGCAAGCGTATAGCGCCGCGATGTATAATCAACAACAACAAAAAGGAGGAAACGTCACGCAGGAAACGCCGACGGGATTAGCGCCCCCTCACTTCCACAATCCACACCTGGCGGCAAGTTTAAACAACCCGGCATTTGCGGCACACTTACTCATGGCAACAAGCGCGTTACAACCGCAAGCGAATGGGCTCTCTCCGGACATGGCAGCGGTGGCCGCGGCAGGTATGATGATGGGAGCACCTCCTTTATATCCACAACAAAATCCACAAAAAACGACGAAAACTCTCGCTGTTGGTAATACTGGACACCCGCAAAAACAGGGTGCTCAAATAAAATTGGCAAATATAAAAACAGAGATGAACCAGCACCCACCTCTGACAACTAACAACAACAATAACAACAATAACAACAATAACAACGCCATCACTAAAGACAGGAAGAGATTGAACAACAGTAGCGCTTCGTTGACGACGACGACGACCACAACGACCACTACTACTCCTCCTGATGCCACCATCATCAACAACAACAACAAAACCAGCAGAAACAAGACCGCGCAAGCCACCGTAGTATCACCGATAGCCACTATTGATACCTCGAATAAAACACCCACCGCGGACGACCGAGAGTTGAAACGGCAAAGAAGAAAACAGTCCAACAGAGAGTCGGCGAGACGTTCTAGACTCCGGAAGCAAGCGGAAACGGAGGAGCTAGGTAACATATTAGAACGGTACGCGACAGAAAATATGAAACTGAGAGAAGCGGTGGAAAAGCTCGCTTCAGAGCGCGACATTCGCACGGAAAACGAAAGCGTGCTTGCAAAGTGCATCGAGGACGCAGGCAACAAAGTTCCAGACCTGAAACAGGTGGAGAAGCCGTTCGTCGTCTCCTCGCTCGAGTTATTTTCATCAAACAACATTAACAACAACGACGGGTCCGATACCACCACGAATAGCGGGGGCGGTGAAGGTACAAACAACTCCACCGATGGATAAAAAAACTCTCTTCTTTGCATGTGTACAAAACATTCATCATTGTAATTTTATAATTTTTTCACATCGAATAAAAAGCAGTGTGTCTTTTCAACCTTCTTTAATCTTTCTCGTCATTCCTCAACAACCTTTTCTCCATGGTCGACGACAACGACGACATCGACGCAGCTGCGATACAGTCGCTCGTAGAAATCGCGCAACTGAATCCAACGCAAGCTCGAAACGCTCTGAAACATTACGGGAACTCTTTGGAAAACGCGTGTAATGCGTTTTTCAATGGCTCTTTACAGTTTACCGAGAACGACGCAATCAAACTCCCCGACGATATCGATATCGTTGACGGAGAAGAAGAAGAAGAAGAGGATGATGATTTAGTCATGATAGATGGAGATGGAACCGATAGAAGAACAAGAAGAGGAAACGAGAATAGACGTAGTCAACAACAAGAACAAGAGCAAACGAGGCACGAAAATGCTACGAATCAACAACAACAACAACAACAACTCGTGCCTTTGCTTCCCGTGCGAGCGGTGTTTGGCCTTCTCTCCGTGGCGGTGAAAATTACGAGTACGATTTTATCAAAGATATTACCATCGAACGTGCTGAGTTCTTTGTCGCGAGCGTTTCGAGCGCATCGTCTCAACCAACGGTACTTAGCGGCCAGCGCCAGAGGAAGAGGGGTGGTTGGACCGACGAGAGGCGACCCGATCGAAGCGGCGAAAGAGTTTCGAAGAACGTTTATGAACGAGAACGATGGAAACTGTTTGATAAACTTCGTCGAACTTTCGCATTCAGACGCGTTGCGAATGGCAAAGTCGGAATATAAGCTGTGTTTTGTCTACTTGCACTCTCCGATACACGACGACGCGCTCGGTTTCTGTAAAGACGTTTTGAATGATCCAAACGTCGCGAGTTTCGTCAACGAAAAGTTCGTGGCTTGGGGAGGCGACGTCTCGAATTCAGACGCGCTATTGCTCGCGCTCGGTGTCTCGCCTTCGTCCTTTCCATACTGTGCGCTGCTTAATTCGTCTGGCTCGCGCGTTTCGCTCGTCGTGTCTGTTGAAGGGTATTGCGACAGCGACGAACTTCTCGAAGTTTTGGAAAAGTCCATTGAAGACGCATCCGGTTCAATGAGCGAGGCGCGATTTCGGAACGAAGCCGCCGAAAACGATAGGTTGTTGAGGGAAGAGCAAGACGCGGCATTCCGGGCATCGTTAGCTGCTGATGCTGCGAAAGAGGCGAAAAGAGTTCAAGAGATGGAAGAGGAGGAAGCGCGCTTGAAGGAAGCTGAAAACGAACGATTGGAAAACGAAAGAATTGAAAGCGAAAACCGACGCAAAGAAGAAGAGCGCGCGATGGCTTTGAAGAATCGCCGGGAAGAAAAAGCTGCGCGCTTAAAACCAGAACCAGAGATGAGCGTCACGGAAAATGTGACTAAAATTGCATTTCGTATGGCGGATGGAAGTCGCGTCGAGAGACGCTTCGCTTCGAGAGAGTCGACTTTGAACGACGTGTACGATTTCGTGGACACGCTCGAATGCGTTTCGGAAACGAAATATAGTCTAGTATCGAATTTCCCTCGAAAAGTGTTTCACCGAACGGACGAGCTGTTGATTGAAGTCTCAGAGCTCTCCTCCAACGGTGCCATGCTTTTCGTTCAATCGGAAGAACAATAATAGAGAGAAGAAGGAGAACTGAAGAAGAAGAAAAAGAAATTGTAATTTTTGGTTATTATTATCTAAAACACGCTCACACAATTCCTCAGAACAAATATGACCTCCACGTGGACGACGACGACGACGACGAGGCTCTCTCACTGTCTTCCTGCAGTGAGAGCTCGGACGAGATGCTATTCGTCTTCATTGCTAGCATCGACGACGACGACGTACAGAGGAGGAGGAGGAAGAAGAAAACAACAACAACAAGCACAGAATTCTTCTCGTCGTAATTCGAGCAGAATTGCGCGGAGCAGAATTCTCGCGACGAAAGGAACCAACCAAAACGACGGCGGCGAAGCGGCGTTGTTGCAACAAACAGCAAACAAAGGAGGAGGAGAAAAAGAAGAGGACGACGAAGAAGAAGGCGATAAAGAAACGAGGTCTTTGCAGAGGCAATCGAGCACGGAGGATATGTTTGCGCTGTATTGCGAAAAACACGTGGAACTCGTCGCGAACGCGCTCGGGAACGACGCCAAATGTATGCTATATCTCACCGAAGAACGCTCGGGAGGAGGTTTGCGATTAGCACAAGTCGCCTCTTTTCCAACCCTGTACACTGGTATGGATTCAAATGCAAACAGCACTAGCACGAATAGAGGAGGACGTTCTTCCTCGTCTTCTTCGTCTTCGAACAGAGGGGTGAATTTCACCTCCATAAACAACTCGTTCGACTGGAGCAACGTGGTTTCAGAACAAGAGGAAATGAACAATACAAAAGATGGAGACGTATTCGATAACAACGGTGGCACACTTAACAACAGTGATAACGGTAACAGCAGCAGCAAGGAAACATTTGAACTGTCGACTTCGTTGGTACCGTCATTCAGTAGATCAAACGGCTCAGACGCGTGGGGGGCATCGGTCGATGAAACGAACATCACCGCCGAAACACTCCTGTTGAACAAAGAGTATTTCTTCCTACCTTCAACGAACGCAATGGTTGTTCCGTTGACCTTGGAAGGTTTGCTCATCGGTTTACTCGTCGGAGAGTTGCCACTCCCAGATATATCGACGAACTCACCGGCGGCGGGGTTCGGGTCCTCAGGCGGAGGAAAAGGTAAAGGAAAGAACCGAAGTAAAAGACGAATGAATTTGAATCAAAACGTAGATCGAGAAGAGCAGTTTGGCGAGCGAGAGCGACAGTGCTTGAAGAATGGAGCTGAAGCATTTGTGCCCGTATGGGCCATGCAAAAGCGCGCGGTCTTGCTCATGAAGAAAACATACGCACAAGAACAAAACGTTGGAGACTATTTATATGACTCACGGGTGCCACTCTCGGCACTCCGCACGATGACCGGTATGCTGAAAACGTATCTGAAAGCCGACGAAGAGTCACCTGCTGGTGACATGGCGGATGCTATCATGGCTCAGGGAGATATTCTCGCTACGCTGAGTCAACAGCTCGAAGACGCGCTGTATCCAAACGAAGGCCTATCTCCGTTTGCTGCATCCTTACCTTCCGCCAGTGACAATCGATCTTCTTCTACTACTAATTCTTCTTCCGCTGAATCGAAAATGAACAGCGGAAGCAGCAGTATAGGTAGAGCGCTGAACCAACCGCCAAAGAGTGCGTCTCAGAAAATATTCTTACCGTCTTCCTCGAGATCAACGAAGCCGGTCTCAAAGTGTGACGTGACACCCATCGTAGCAGCGTTGCTGGCGACTTCGGAACTAATAGCAAATTCAGCTGGTGTTTCTATGATTGCATCCTTACCAATCGATGGAGGAGGCGATGGTACTAACGAAAGTTCTACGTGCGTTTCTGTCGACGAAAACGTGACGCGTTCCGTGATTGCGCGCATGATTGATTCGGCTCTGGTCATGGCGCCGAGCGAAGGACGAATCGACGTCGCCGTACGACCTCAAACATTAGAAGTTGATAATTCGATGACACTCGGTGTATTAGTCGCCGTGCGCGTCACCGATGTAGAAAATAGATTGTGCGATACGGTGATTATACCCGAAGATGACCAGTCATTACGAATAGCTGCAGATACGATCCATCAAGCGGGAGGGGTCATGCGCACAATAGAAACGAAAGGCCAAGAGATTGCGAGCGTACAGCTATGGTTACCTTGCTTTTAAAAACGACTGCCTGACTGTAATATACAAAATTATTTATTAAACAAAACAAACCCGTGGGTATTTATCCACTATTGAAGATCTGCCCTCCTGGTTTTCGCCAGTAACCAAAAAGATCGTTTCGATTGTTATTCTCTTCAGATTCGTTCACATTCGACCAATCGTTTCTATTCTCGTTCGCAGAATCTTCGGCGGAGGATGGAGCGGACATATCAGGAGAAGCTCTCGGCGGTCGCGGCGACCTCGGTGGTGGAGGTGGACTGTTTGGTATACCAATATCGTCGTACGCAGAACACGCTCTGCCGTAATATATTTGCATTCGCGCGGTATTTCTACATTTAATGGGCACGGCGGCGAAAAGAGCTCTAAATTTGCGTTCGTTGTCGTTCATGACTTTTTGAAATCGTTCGTCACAAAAGCATAACGCGCTGTTGAGAACTTCGATTTGCTCGCAACATCTCGAAAGCAAACTCAGAGGGTTTCTGTCTTCAAAATTCTCTCTCAAAAACGGAAGTTTGTCGCATTTTTGATTGAGCAGAGAGTCAGGATTTTGCGAAGCGATGGAGCAAACATCCACGGTTTCTGTTCTCGGAGGAGGAGTTTCTGAGGAAGTTGGAGAACTTGGTGGCGAAGGAGGATATGGTGGATACGATTCATCCGATGGAGGTGGCGGGGGCGGTTGCAAAAAAGCCTGTCTGGGAAATTTTGAACATTTCCATCCGCCATAAATCTCCAACCCGTTGCACACGTCGTACGCCGAAACGAACATGCTCACGAAATTCGCTTGAGACTGCTGCAAGATGGGAGCTACTTTGTTCTCACAAAAGCACTTTTCTTCGTTCAACTCGCTTAGAATCAAACAACACGCGTTCTTTCTGTCTTCATCCTCCTCTGCGAAGTCTCGAAGTGCTCCACACCCGATTCCTACGGACGCATATAAAACGTTTTCTCTCGTGCAAAAGCCAGTGTTCTGATACGAAAACGTATCTGTTTGTAGAAGGCTCCTTCTGCTCGTTTCTGTCGCGCTCACTGTGTGTTTTAAGAATATCAAACCGACTGTCGTTACAAGCGCGAGGAATGCGACACTCGCGCGTCGCACCATGACAGAGAATGCTTGTTCTGTCCTCTCTCTTTCTGACGGGAAGAAAAAGAGCGCGTTCGCGAGCAGGTGAGTATTTTTTTTCGGAAACCGCGCGTTTTCGTTTCATCGAAATATTTTTTTCTTCTCGTGTTACGCCCAAAACACAGATACTTTTCGTTGATATTACCCCGAGCTAGCTGTTCAACTTTTGTACGCGCTCTTTAGCTCGTTGGATTCGTTTTGTCAAATTTTGCATCTCCGCCTCGATCGCTTGCGCTTTTTTGGTGTATTCTGGTAACTTCTCAACCTGTTCGATGAATTCGCGCGTGTGCGACGCCCAAAGCACCGCGTCTTCGGTTAACGGAATAGACTCGAGAATTTGGTCTTGGTGTTCCGTCAGTTCCTGTAAAAGCTTTTGCACTTCCAAGAGCTGATTACCGTGGGAAGAGATGATGCCTCGAGACGCGTTCGCGGCCCATTGGGGGTCGTGTTTCTTCGAGCTGTTTTGAATGACGTAATCGTCGTTCGAAATCCCGTTGGGCAAGATATCGTACGATGATGAAGGCATCTCAAACGACGAAGAAGAAGGTGAAGAAGTGAAGCACACCTATCAAATATTAAGTGCAAAATCTTAAATCTTAAACTACATAGTAAAAATGATCCATCGTGGATTAAAGTTTTTTCTATCTGCGCGCTCTATGCTATATTTCTATCGTGTCTATTTTATCGAACGAGCAAAATCCGCGAAGTTCTACCTTATCCGCCACTATTCTGCATAAGACCAACCCGCCTCTCGCGCTCTTTTGGTACCCGCGCAGAAATTTTCCATCCATCGAGGAAGGAAGAATATTTCTAAAGAAGGGCGCTAATCCGCAGTGTGCCGAACCAGTCACAGGATCCTCGGCTATGCCTATGTTTGGTCCGAAGAATCTCGACACAAAGTCGCAATCAATCAATTCCTTTTTCTCCGGATTGGAGAGTGCGGTAATGACCACGCCTCTTCCACCAACTTTTCCCAACTTTTCGTAGTCGACTTTCTTCTTGCAATCGAAATATATTTCGTCCACGGATGGAACGGATGTCTCCTCCATATAAATAAAAGTATCTCCGATTGAATTTTCGTATACTGGCGATGCGGCGAGTGCTTCACGACTGTCTCCGAACGCTTCTCTGACGAGCTCGATTCGGCGCGAAGCTTCCTCGTCGGCAACCGGAACAGGGGGCGACGCAGGAAACGACATCGTTATCGCCCCTGTTATTTCGCATCTCTCGAGAACCAGTTCACTTTTTCCATCATCGTATACAAATACGATCGGTTCAGAACTTTGTTTTTCACCGTTGGCTGCTAAAACATCACGGAAAAGGCACGCCGCAGAAGCTAAACTCGCGTGCCCGCACAAACCCACTTGACACGTAGGTGAAAACCACTCGATGTTAAAATATTTCCTTCCTCCTCCCTTGTTTACGTCTTCCCGAACGAAAGCCGTTTCAGAGAGACCGAGCTTTCGTGCCACCGTTTGCTTCTCTTCTTTCGATATGCTTCCGCTTTCATCACTCGCAAGAACGATAACAGCGGCGGGATTTCCTTTCAACTCTTCGTTTTTCGTGTCGTTGTTTACGAACGCGTTGACGACGCGATACGTAAATGTCGTCATTAACGCCTTATCTTTCTCTCTACTTATCTTAGGGGGGTATCTCTGATAGCGATGATATGTAGAGCACGATCGTTTCGCAAGTGGAAGGTGTCACAAAGTGAAGTGAAGGTTGACGATGAGGGTGAGTTTGTTTTCTTAAATTCGTATCTCTTTCACGTATGAAAAGTCTAACGAACTTTTCTTCATTTTCCCCATTCATTTCGCGTATCTTTCTTCTTCTCTTTTTCTCCTGTCCGCCGTCAGAAAAGCTCCATCTCGCGCGATCGAAAATGAGCGAAACCGCCGATGGCAACGTCATCGATGCGGTTAAAACGGCTACAGACAATGCCAAGGAGAATATTAAAGAGTTCGAATGTCCAATCTGTTTGGAACTCATTCTTGGAGCAGCTATTCTACCTTGTGGCCATTTATCGTGCATATACTGTTGTCACTGCTCTATGAACTTGGAGAACTCGCATTGTTTCTTGTGCAAAAAGCAGTATCACGCTTTGCCAGGTCTCTCTACGCAATTATCGCTGTTAATTTTGTCGACCTTTCGAGAGCAATTCGACGAGCGGTTAGAAAGAGAAAGGGAAAGTTCGGAGGAGTATGAAAAGTTCCTCTTGCCTTTTGTAAAGTTTTTGAAGGAAGAGCTGAAAACGAACGCCTCTGCACTCACGGAAAGCGTCACGTGTACAAAATGTAAACGAATACTCGTGAACCCGATAGCGGCCACGTGTGGCCACCTGTACTGTCTCAACTGTGTTCGTCGCGGGAATATGAAAAAATGCGTCTTTGAAAACTGTTACGGCGGAGATATCGACAAAGAAGCGGGTGTCGTCAAAGCGATGCAGCATTTACTAGAGAAGATGTATCCACTCGAGATTAAAGAGCGCATCGAAAAAGAGGAGAATGAAGAAATAGAAGAAGTCGTGATGATGGAAAATGTACCCTCCGGAGAAGAAGGAGGCCAAAGAGGAGAAGAGGATGATGAAAAAGAAGAAGAAGTACATTTCGGCGTGGGTTGTGACTTGTGCGGGAGCTATCCAATCAAAGGCGAGAGATATCAGTGCCATGATTGCAAAGAAGACGAGAACGGATGTCCACTTGGTTTTGATTTGTGCGGTAAGTGTAAAGAATTCGACGAGAAAGTCGGATTGAATGAGACGAGTGCGAACGCTTACGCCGCAGCCGGGCGTTTTCGTTTCCTGCAAAATCACACGCGTGAACACAGATTGGTAAAAGTTCCGTTTCGCGAATCGTTTTTGCACAGATTAAAAGCCGCAAATCCACAAATGAGCATCGAGCAGATTCTTCGCATAATTA